>Ga0209782_1000536_pt1 | contig 16912 bp, 9 predicted proteins | sample WorMetmaBAHAMAS1_FD_187390 | JGI IMG/M metagenome (GOLD analysis project Ga0209782, IMG submission 187390) | Marine gutless worms symbiont microbial communities from Max Planck institute for Marine Microbiology, Germany - Inanidrilus... | ecosystem: Host-associated > Annelida > Digestive system >...
GGCCGAGCCGGAACAGTTGTCTGGATCAGGTCACCCAGGTATGCAGGCGTCGATGACGTCATGACCTTGAACGTCGTCGTCGCCATCTTGTAGGTGACATAACAGCGCATAGTGCCATTATCGTTTGTTAGAGTGGATGTCGGGGTGACACTGGTGTCAGCTGCACTCTGTGGATAGACCCCTTCAATGGGCTGACATCCCATGCATCAGATCACTTAACGCCCACCCCTAGCCACTGCCACCAAATGTAGAGACATGCCACTGATCATGGGAATGATCAGCCAGTCTCAACTGATGCCAGCAATGCAGAAGATCACCAACAGTGTGACTATGGCAACCACCCATCTTCATCAACACGTGTGGTCTGCCATGGCCCATGGCTAATACACCATGCCTGCAGAATTTGATCAATACCTAGTTACACCATAGCTGCCGGTTACCCTATTGCAGGATCAGGTTACCAGCGACTGGCTTCAGGATGCACAGCATGTTTCGTAGCTGTTCATCATTAGGCCTACTGGAACAGGTGCCAACTCGGCTGGTCCAAGTGCAGTAAAATTACTGGGTGTTTGTGCCGCCATCACACTGTAGGTGGTCAGTGGTCTTCTACATTACCCGTATTGTCTGGGACATGACGACTCGGTCCTTTGATGGCTGGCACATTTGGGTCTTGACCGACTACTGCATCTGGTGGCAGCTGCGCGCTGGGGTGCTCGGTGACTGGGGTCTTGTCGGACATTTGACCGCACCAACATTGATGGGGACCACCCACCAAGTGACTTGCATGGTATGCCGGACAGAGACACATGCTCGCTACAGTAACCAGTGCGTGCATGCATTGCCATTCAAATGGACCACCAAATCTGGCAAGCTGCCACTGCTGATTACCAGTGATGGTTTACACAAAAATAGATCAGCCTGAAGTTACCCTGTGTGGGTGCCTGGGCCTAATGTGCCCTAGAAACTTTGTAGATATCCGCACCTCATAGATTGTTGGTATGTTTGTTTACCTTATAATTTGCTTCCTTTTTCTCTTTCTTATATTTCCTTTCTTATTTATTTTTTCTTTGAAAATAGCCCTGCTCAGTTTCCAGGTCAGATGTCGTAAAAGGCGACTAAACCTGGATTATAATTTGTGTTTGATGATTTGTATTTTGTTGATTTAGTGATTGTATATTTTATTTTGTGTTAATTTAAGTTTATTGCATAACTTTTTACTCCCGGCTTTAATTTATTTTCTTAGTACTAGCCACGAGGTTGATTGGGAGAGCGTCTCCAATATGACCTATTTAGTGTCGAGTGGGACATTACACCTTAACTCAATCAGTCGAGCAAAGCAATCAACCTGAGATCGGTTTACAGTGGACCAGATGTGGTTTACAGTCGGTACCAAGATTGGTTTTTACTCTGCACATTACAGTTGCAATGAGAATTAATTTGTTAAATATTGAAGTTATTTTTGACCTTTATAACATTTATAGGACAAATTGTTTAAGCAAGAGAGTCTTTGCACTTTAATCAATTTTATTGTAGTTTTAATTTTGCTGGTGAAACAATTGATCAGAAATTGTTTAGAAGTAAGGAGATTGGGAGATTGCATGAATTTGAGGATATTTTCAAAAGCATGCAGTGAAATGTCATGTTTTTCCCATGAATTAGGTCCATCTAACAATCAAAGGCAGTATTGACGGAAGCATCAACATTTAATTAATGCATTAATTTGCAAACTGACAAACATTACCTTAGAGTGATTAGCCAATTATCGTGGTTGCGTAAATGGCTACTGTTAGAAAGACCTACATATTTAGGCACGTCCTGCCATAAGCATTAAGTTTTAGACACATTTGATGAAGTGCAAGAGAAAGTATAGGCCTAATGAACTTGGTGTACATGTATTTGTATGCTCTTTTGCTAGCACTGGCACATGTTTAAGATTCTCAGCCTCAGCATCCTACAGCCAAATGTTCATTACTGTATTTTTTGTAATTTTGACCGACTCGCGTGTAACTCTTATAACTTGTGTAACTGTTATAGGCATTTTATCATCATATATATTCAGTTTCACATCTGCAGAAGACATCTGATATGTCTACCAGTGGTAACCCTACACCATCTTCATCAGCGGTTCAAAAAAGTAGCTTTCCAGTGGATAAGATTGCTGTTTCAAAAGGTGGTTTTCTGATGAACACATTACGCCTGAATGAGTCATTTTTGTCTTTGCCAAAAGAAGTACGCCATGATGAATATAAAGATCCGTCATTTTTGTCTTTGCCAAAAGAAGTACACCATGATGAATATAAAGATCCGTCGTATGATATGCAGTTTCCTCAGTTTTCTGCACCAAGTCATCCTAAGTCATTGACAGGAAACACTGCAGTAAGATCAGCACTGTTACATTGTATGTTCTGTGTATGATAGTTAGAGGCTTTACTTTGCTTCCTGAACTGGGTGAACTATTGTATTTGTTTTTAACGATACGTTCAGGTTTGATGGTCTCAAATTTAGAGATCTGGCGGCAGCCCTATAGCAACAGTGCTGCTGTTCGTGGTCTCTGTGGATTTATTCAATGACTGGTGAATAGTGACTTCATGAACAGTTTTGCTGTCTTTAGCAGCTTATGGTGTTGCTTCGTAGTGCGATATATATATATACATGTATACACTGTGTCTCAAAAAAACGACACTGACGTTGCACACTATAACTTCAGTGCACATCAACCGATTTCGCTAATTTTTGGCACAGATATTGCTGAGTGAGTATGCATATTTAATTAAACAAAACTGATAGTGAGACACTAATGGGAAGATGAATAATAATGGTTTATTTAAATACTATAATATTTAAGTGAAAATTTTTAGTTGATGTTAATGTAATAAAATATAATGCTGGTAATTAAATGTTCTTATGAAAAATTATAGTCCATGAACTGTAATTACACAGTCTCAGAATTAATCACTGCAGCTAATTAATGCAATATCAACACTCTCTCTCTGAGAAAATTATCAACTCCAGTCCTCTGTATAACCTTAATTGCCTTATTAAGACCATGCAGGTTAAAAATTTTACAGAAGCTAGGTATATAAAATTAACATACTGTTTTTAGCAAACTGAAGTCTTAGCTAGCATACAAGAGTTAACATATCAGACTTGCAGGCATGGCTAATTTTATTGATGGATTAAACATGTGTTTGGCATATCAAAACTGTGTAAAAGTCATCTCGTTAATACATGCCACATCTGAGCTCTTTAGAGGTAAGCTTACTTACTTCTGCCATACACAGAGAAAAACTGATTAATCACGGATTACCATAGTTTAATGGATACTTCTTTTGAGCTAACACGCAGACTGCAATGAGTATGTAACTAGAGCAGTCATATGGCAAGTTGCTCAAACTTGACACTGCCATAAAGACATAAGCGGCTACAGTGGCTGGGACTCCTTATGGATTATAATAATGCATGTACATTGCAGTCTTATATATATAAGGTGGTGCAACCATTGGCCACTGTTAATCAGAAAGATACCCGATGTTTCACAAGCTAGTGAAGGTGTTGTGAGATGTTTGCTAATGATATGGTTACAAGGTTACTGCTGAATTTGAAATAATTTTGAAATTGGTCAGCTTTTTGCAGAGTTATGGACAAAAATATAGGCACCTTTTTTAACTCACAGTGACCAGTGGTCTGTTTTTTGTGCCACCCTTTGTTTATTGTTTTTGTTATGCTTGCTGAGTTTATTTTAAATATTTATGACTATAATATCTGTGTTATTTTGTAACTAACCTGACATGACATTGTTTACTATTAAGCGCCTAGTGACTCCTTTGAATAATAGGCGCTATATAAATAATTTTATCTATCTATCTATCTATCTATCTATCTAGAATACCAGAATTGCTGCGGTGCTGCCCACAATAGACCATTTTGCCATATCTTCCACATCTTTGGTTGATGAGCCATTGTTCCAGAATTGGTCCATAGATTGACTGTATCAAGGCTCATGATAAATTATTCTACAATAGGTTGTGATTGTGATCACAGACACTGTGACTTGTTAATGGGTGTAGCTATATATTTCAAGTTTTGAGAGTCTTACTTAGATTTGTGGTGCCCTGGATCTATATGCGTTACTTTTGTCTTGTACTGTATTTGAGTGTAACATTCAAAATAACAGCAAACTAATGACATTATGTTTACAGTTTGAGCCACTGTCTGAAGGACATTGGGTTATGACAAACAAGAAATCTGAGGATTCAGGAATGACATACAGTTGTGAGGTACGCATTGGCTACTTTTTAGTCACGCCTCTCGCATGTTGCTGCGAGGAGGCGCGACTTAAGTAGTCACGTTTCTGTCCGTGACAAAAAAACATGTCTGAGGCCAAACCTCTCCCCCCTGCAATTTAACCCATAGGGTGAAAGTTCAGGTCTAAAATTGATATTTGTTGACCAAATATGGGTGCAAAGTTTCAAATTAAATAGGCTCATATAAGGATTCAGGGTCAAACTTTTGACCATAAGAGCTGACAGAAAACTGCCAATACGTGGAACGCACTTCCATAGTAGTCAAGTAGTCACGATTTACCGATAGAGGCGCGACCATATACCACTAGGTATTCTAGTTGTAAACTTCCTAGTGAAGAAATGTGTCAACTATCTAAAAGACCTTGTACAGTCCGGTCGTCATCATCGATGCTGCTAGTGATGTGATGTACAGTACACAGCTGTCTACTGTCAGCGATCATGCTTTTCAGGTGGCTGGATGCTGCCTTTGTAACAGTCTGCCATCCAATGTCACCTCATCTTCAACACTGACAGTTTTTATAACTGTCTGAAAACTTATTTGTTTTCCCGGTCTTTTTTTATCTCTTCCCTCATAACTGTTTTCTGTTTCTATTTTCTACACTGTGAACTATCAGTGGTTTAGCAGTCTTGTACTTAGGCCACTTTATATAACTTTAATGTAATGTAATGTAGTATTATGGACAATAAATGCAGTGTTATGGGTGTTGGACAGCCAGCATAAAAGAGAAAAACATTAGTTTGAATAGTCCACGAAAAAACGGATCGGACCCAGTATCCGATTTTACGTCCACAATTTCGGCCGACCCAGAACCCGATTTACCAGATATCGACGTTACTGAGGGCACTCACGTGGTCACCTGCAATTGTCGGTAGTTCACGAATTTTTTGCTAAAATAGACTGCAAATTAGTTACTTAACATATTACACAACGGTATGTAAATATTACTTGCATTTGTTTGTCTTTTTTTGTTTTATTTCAATAAACAACACAAAGTTTGTTTTGTTTATTCACCGATTGACATTGTTTCTAGTCTGCCTAAATATCGAACAGACCAGTGTAACGTAACGTAATAGAATCTACTATGGAGCATTGAAGGCGTGATGAATACCTCCGTGATGGCATGATTCCTGCATGAATGAACACTTATTGACGCCAGATCCGTCAGTTAGCCACCTGGCACGTGATGCACCAAGCGCTGTCTGGCACCCGTGACATAAAAATTGCGTTTATAATGTACCGGTGTTTGATGTGTTTACAGGTATCTGAACTATTGACACTGCCGTGTGACGTAATGTTTAAATACCAAACGTTTTTTGTCCAAAAATGCGATAAATTATGCAGTTAACTAAGTTTTGATGATGAATTTGATCGAAATTTGGATGGACTTAACGTAATGTAAGTAAAAATACTGTTATATGCAACGAGACGAGAATTTATTACACATAAACAACAGACAGCAAATTGATGCCATTCACACGGTATCCCGTTAGACCTGGGCGGTCTACACCTGCCGATCCAGTTTACTGGACGTTCATCCAGACCGGACGCCGATCAGATCCAGGATTTGAATCAGTTCTGACTCTGAAAAACATCTCTTTTTCAGGAGTCCAGAAGTGTTTGTTGTTTGGATCAGTGCTTTAAGTTTCTTTCAGTGCTTTGACACTGCTGATTGGGTGACAGGAAGACCACCTGCCCATTGAAAAACTATTTATCCCACAAGGCATCGCTCCACTGTCCCAGAACAAGTGGAAAATGAAACCAAAGAGATTGGCTGGAAAATGGTCGATAAAATGATTTCGGTGATAATATACTGCATAATCCTTGTAATTTTTATTGTGGCCAGAAATTAAAAAGTTGCTGTTGCAGTTGACTGGTTTGCTGAAAATAATAGCTCAACAGTTGTGACTTTATATGACTGCATGTGTTTTTAGTTGCATCCCATGGGAATATGAGAGTATTTTATGACCTTTTGATTTGAGGCCATGCACAGTTTTCCAAAGCATATCATTATTTTTACTTTTACAAAAACAGTCTGTTTATAATGTGTATGTAGATTAATATAGGTTGAAAGTTGTAAACTGCATGAGCTTTTATTTTATGTATTTTATTGCATTGTAGACATGTGGTGTGAGCTACAGAGAAAAGCTGTTGATTGATCTACATATAGCTGGACTTAGACACATTAAGGCAATTAGTTCTTTGTTTTTATATGTGATTAAACTGGTAGTTTCGGTAGTTGTTGTTGTTGATCTGTTAAGGTTTTGTACAAGTGACAGTCTTTCACATTCACAAGCCATTTGTAATGGACCTTCATCAAGAGAACTGCACACTTGCAGTTTTTCTGATGCATAACCTTTTGGCAGTTGGGTAAAGTATTCAAATTCATTAGTTTGTTCCGCTGCTTAATTTGAATAGCTGAAAAATACTCAAACTGAGTATCCTATATGCTCAAACTAAATAGAGTTAAGAGTAAAGAACCAGATTGTGTAACGTAGTTCCAGGCTGTTCAATTTTGGTTCACAAACTACTCAACTGGAGTATTTAATTTAGTGGTATGTAGGCTACTCAGTTTGAGTATGGAGTATTTTTATGGGATACTCAATTTGAGTATTTATCAGCTACTCAAATTGAGCAGCAGAATAAACAATTTTACAAGATTTGTCTATCATCTCTTGTATTTCGAGCTAGCTGTTAATTAAGATTAATAAACTAGTAGTGTAACATAACTGTCATTTGTAAGGAGAATGAATTTGGATACCGTATGTACCTGTCTTACCTGTATTTAAGGGAACTGTTTCTGTAGCGTTCTTCTTGACAGTTAAGATATACCAGGATAGGATTGCAATAATGTTAATATAATAATAAATATGTGTTTTGTGTGTAGCTATGGTAATCTGCAATACTCATAGAATTCCATACTTGTTTGAAATTAGAAAAGTTTTATGTAATTTTGTATGCTAAATCATTGATTGTGTGAATTTTTGTAGAATATTGAGGCTTCTGGTAAGAATGCTTTTTCTCCATATAAAATTAATTTCATATTGCTTCGTATTAGTTATAAGTAGTCTCTTCTTAGATTATAATTTGGTGACCTGGGTTCAATTTTTAATGTCCTCCAAATTAGTTGTCCATTGCTTTATGAAAGACATCATGCCAAAATTGTTTCAGTGCTCTGTGAAATGTATTGCCTTTGGTACGTTGAAGCAGTTGAGTGTGCTGCATGGCAAAAATTGATTCAGAATTATTTCAGTGCAAAAGTTAACACATTGCACTTCATCTCTTTTGTCAGTTTTTTTTACCGAAATATTTGCAAAGAATAGCCAAAAAAGAACTGTATTTATATGATTATTTTTTGGGGAACAGACTTGTAGCAAAGTAATGGTGAATTAATTTCTGCTGTCTGCTTTTCCAGTAACTTCTATGTATCGTGCATTTGTCTGTTTGGGATGTCATTATGACGTACTGTTTTGGTTACATTAAAAAATTTTAATGAATAATTTTTCTTCAGTTTTTTTAGATTTAAAGTATTTGTACAATTTCACTGAATGTTTGTAGATAATAGCTTAGTTAAATATACAATAATATTTATTTCGTAGTGCACCTGTAATGGCAGTTTAGAAGGGCGTTAGAGTAAGGGCATCGTTAGGTCATGGCCCCTTGGCTTTGCTAAACTTGCTTGAACAGAATTCAAAGCAGTGGCACTAAATAGAAAATGCCGCCTATTGGACATCATTCTTTCATGGTCTGCCAGCTACTGACTCGTCTAAAGAAAGGGATGCCACATCCTTTATACTGATTGTCCAGAGTCCACTGGCAGTATCAAGTGTGTATGCTTATCTAACAGGTGCCAGAAATGAACCAGCCGAAGCTCAAGAAAAGAAACTGAAGGTTGTAGACATACTGTCCAGAAACGTCAACGCATTCAATAAGTTGAGTCTCTACATCGAACCTGTTCTAGGTATGTAGGTTAACTAATTAAATCATGGAGTGAGTGAGTGAGTGAGTGAGTAAGTACATTTATACCCAGCGCACTATAAAACAAAAAGTCACTAGTGCGCTGCAGTCTAGCTAAACAGAAAAGTTTTTAAAAGTCGTCTGAAACACCCAAGTTCGATGTAAGGTTGTCGCAGTGTTGCGGGTAGACTGTACCATAGTTTCGGTCCCGCAACCGAGAAGTTCCTGTCTCCCAGATGAGTGTTGGCTCATGGAACTGTGAGAGCGTTGGCATCGGCAGAGCAAAGACAGTGATGTCCGGAGTCTGCAATGAGTTGGCAGTCATCCGCGAGGTACGATGGAGTTTCGCCATGCAACGACTTGAAGACCAAAAGGGCCAGCTTGAAATCGACTCGTTTTTTCACCGGCAACCAGTGCAAACGTGACAAAACTGGTGAGATGTGGTCGCGTCGCCTCGTGCCCATCAGCAGTTGAGCTGCCGCATTCTGGATCGACTGCAGACACCGGAAAACGTTGTCTGTGATGCCGTAAAGCAGCGCATTGCAATAATCACGACGACAGGATACAAACGCCTGAACTAAGGTCTTAGCCGCTGCTTCAGGAAGTGCTTCTGACCACAGGTTGTAGCTGCCGAAGCTAGTAATAACCAGAGCGACAGAGTGCAGAGACGTGATCAGACGTCGTTAGTCTGCTGTCGATCACAACCCCAAGATTGTGTACGCTGTCAACAGTACTGACAGACGACGATAATTAAATCATGGACAAATGCTGTTTTTCTTTTCAGTTTTGTTGCTGTGGTTTGCTTTATTTATTTCAGCCAGGAAACTGCTTTTTGGATTTCCGATCAGTTACTGTAGGCCAAACATTTGCTGTTTTAACAGTTTAATTCTCATTTGATCATTAATTTTTATTTATTTATTTAATTTATTTAAATGAAAGAAGCACAAGGTTAGTGTACGTAACACCACTGAGAAGGACTTAGCGTCATGTCGCTAACTTGAATATACTAGTTGACGCCAGCAAGATCTCACAGGCTGAAACACTTCACTCCAAGAAAGCCTTTCAGTTCATAACTGGGGGTGCCAGGTGCCACTGATGACAGGCTGACCTTGTATAATGGCCATATTGTTTTTTTTGTACAGAAGCTCTCAGGAAGGAGACACATTGCTTGTTTACATGTCTTATTTAAAAACAGGAAACAGAAAGAAAGGTTTTCAGTGATGGTCATAAAGCCTCTTGGAAAGTGCTAGTTGACAGGTTCTGTAATGTTCCGTGTATGTGCTGCAGGCGTTGATTACATCAGTGAGTTTCGTTTTTCCAACGGCCACGTCGAGCACGTATGTAATTTGTGCGAAGTCGGCCTTAATGCCCCTGTGAGTCTGACTGAACATGCCAGCAGCTTGAGGCACCTACTGCGCTTCATTGTAAGAGTGTTTGTTTCAGAACACTGTCACTGTGTCATATATGAGTAGTTCACTTATCTTGCTTCTGCTACACTACTACTACTTTTATTAGGTTTTGTTTAACCAGTCATTTTGTCGACGTTACTTAGGCTTGGCGTCCAAACAGAACATTTGGGGAAACTACAGGGTGAGTCAAAAAAGTAAACCCGTTACGACTTTTGCATATATTTCAGCTTGTGGCAATTTTCCGCAGATGAAAATTTACCCAGTTGTTTTCCGTTCACATCCTGACCTATGTACCAATTTTGGTATACTTATCTCAATGTTCGTGAGAACTGCAACAATTTTTGTAACAATACTCCTGAATTTTTACAGTTCATTACAGCTTTCTGCAGTATTCACAAAGTGCTTCTAAAACGAGATCATTACATTAATGAAATCATATGGTAAAAGTGTTCATCAGTAACTGTTATGACCGTGATCACATTTTATATTAAAAATGCCCGCAGTTAGCGGACAGACTAGCCTTCATTGCTTGGAAAAATCCTTCATACCTTTAACAATGGATTTCTGCAGCAAGGCTATTCAGATCTGCTGCAGTGCATCCTTCAACTCAGGAATTGTTTTGGGTATAGCATGGTGTTCGTGGCTGTTGCAAGCAGAAAAGATGTGGGTTAATCTAACGATGTAACCATGACGTAATTTCTGTGAAGATGCTAATCTGCATTTTTATTATTCTGCAAAAATTAGAAACTGTAAAAATAGGGATACTTGTGAAAAATGGACCCTCAGTGCCTATTACTGAGCAAAATTTGGCTCAGAAAGGCTTAGCACAGGCGTAGATATTGTTAAGAGTTTTTGGGGGTTGCTTCTGTCATGGGGAAATGAGGATTATTCGTGGCAGCAGCCTGGTTTGGTGTCCTTTGAATCAATATTCAGTTAGTGCATCAGTGCTACTGGGGACATCTTGGCGGAAGTGTTTTCAATGAGTAAGCCTTCTGCATGGAGGTCACTGATGGAAACGGCAACGTCCAGTTAAGGACAAGCCATGCGATGATGATGATGATGCATCATGGCTACAGTTAGACTATGCTTGGAAGCACTTCAGAGCAGATATGCATTGTGTGGCATTCACTGTCACTTGATGCTCTGCTGCCATTAATACTTGCACTGGTAGTCGGTAAGCTGGACTACTGCAAGCCAATGCTAGTGGATGTGTAAGAAAAACACCGAAGCGATGACTGCAGTCAGGACTTAACACCGCTGAAAGTATATGCCTTTGTTTACTTTATGGCAGTGTGCCACAGCATTATCTTATTGAGACTCTTAATCTGACGTTTGAGCTTGAAACGTGACATTGCCTTTGTTCCGCCTCTATGTCTACACTTCTTGTACGATCAACATTCAGCATGTCGCTGCATATAGAGTGTTTCCCTGAACACACTGCCAATGTTGAATGGAACTGTTTTGTATCTGGCATTTTGATTCAAACTTAAAAATTTTACTTTGACAACAGGGCACGACGTGCAGTAAACCTACTGACACTGTGCAGACATGTGACTGCTATTTTTGTACATTATATTTACAGTATTTTCATGAGAGTGTCACTACAACCGTTGGCTTTTATAACGATATTAATAATAATAATTTAACAATGATAATGTCAGTGTACTGTCAAGACGCAGCCCGAGTAATATTCAGTGTCTTTGAACAGTTCTACCACGACTCGAGTTCATTCAGGCTCATCTCACTGGCTGATAAATGTGCCGATCTGGAGTTTGTACGAAATGTCGCATCAGACATCGAGAAGAAACAGGGTCGACAGCTGCATACGAGAGTATTTACTGAAACCACGGCACCACCTTCAGGTCTCTCTACACCACTTCATATGCAAAACAGTTGTTCAGTCAACCTACCAACCATTCAATGTAATTCGAAGAAAAGTGTTTTAACAAAGCTTTTTATACGATATTGATTTCAATGAAAGTGGTGTTTGCTGTTGTGCTTAAAGTTCAGCAATACATGCTTTTTAGTCAATTTACGTTTATCTGATGGCCAGTGGTGGGTTGAATTTTCGTTTGATGTTCTTGTAGTAGACATTGTTGCTTATTTTGTTAAACATTACTGCAGGCAAAGAAGACTCCGCAAGCAGTCAGTGGGTTGAACAGAAAGATGAGCTCATTCAACCAATTTCAGGTTTCCCGTTTTCATAATTACAAGTCTCTTGTTTTCACATTCTAAGTCAACCTAATCCACATTCATATCAATTTTAACATCCATTGAACACGTGAACCTAGCTTGGCCACTTTCCCCATTAGCTCTTTTCTTCCTCCTGTTCCGCAAGAGAACTTTGGCACATTCTAAACTCTACAGTGATCTATTTTTATAATGTTACTTAACTAGCTGTAACACTATTTTTTACTCACAGGTCCAGACGTTGTTTTTGTGCAAAGAACAAATCCAAAGGTGGCAGACGAGCCGCCATCTTAAAAATTGAAAAATCGTAATATCTTTGCAACCAACTGACCGATTTTGACGAAATTTGACATACTGATGAGTCTTGACCCTCTGGACCACTTCAGCCAATAAAATTTAGTGATTTCAAAAATACAAGATGGCAGCTGTGATCATCTTGAAAATTTGAATAATCGCAATATATCCGCAACTAAATTTGGCACAGTGATGCGACTGGGACCTCCAGACACCATTAGCCAATAAAATTTTGTGAATTCTAAAATCCAAGATGGCAGCAACCGCCATCTTGAAAAATTGTTAAATTGCAATATCTTCACAACGGATTGACCGATTTTGATGTAGTTTTAACAAAATAAATATTTGGATGATGGTGAAGCGTTATGTCTTTGCATATAAATGGATATATCAATGCATACAATGATGACTTCTGTAATTACATCGCATGTGAATAACAGTCTTAGCATATAATGTGTGCTATTCAACCATGACAGCTGACTGCATGAGTGAGAAATTTGATGGATGTTGAATTGATGTTATGTGATATAACTTTCTTCGAAATATCAGCTCAAGTTAATATTGAAACCACTTATTTATGCTAATGTTTGGCTGGAAGTCCACCATGATAATTAAATTTCAGACACTTGAGAATATGTAGACAGTTACTTCTGATTTCTAATTGCTGTTTTGTTGAAAAGTTTGGTGAAAGTTATCTGGCACTGACAAATTTCCTGTTGTAGCTCTTCCGGGACATACCGCAAATGCCACATATGCATATAAACGTCCGCCAGATGAAACTGCGCAAGTTACGGACGTGCAGTCATTGCTAGATGCGTTATCCAACCAGTCTTGTATTGCTGGTAATAAACCACCAAGCTCTGTCAAACCTGTCAGTCGAATGGACTTGCTGTCATCTCTGGCAAGTATTACTAATTCAACATGCACTGTCTTTTTGTGCAGTGCCATTACAGTAATTATATTATTATTAGATAATGACAGATCTGCAAATTTTAATGATAATCTTTAAGTTTTAAGTTTATTAAACCATTTTCCATATTTTGACACACACACAGATAGATATTGGTTTATAGCATTTTTTCTCATTTTTCAATTTTTTTTTTATATCTAAATGTAATTCTGGATAACATTGATCTGTGTTTAACTCAACAGTGTTAATGTACTTTTAGTTAAAACTGGCTGTGCCAGGCAAACTATTAACCCCTTGACTGAGGATGTGCGTTGTCATAATTTCTATGCACGTCATCATATCAATATATTGTAAGCCTGTGGTGAATACACTATAGCTATGCAGTGGGGACTTAACAGACATGGCCACGCCCACTGACACATTTGGCCATTAGTAGCACTTGATCTGTGACGTCATCAGAGCTTGACCCAGTTTGTTGTTAGGGCTGTTCCAAAAACTAAAGTCTGGCTTGAGTAGCTTGACCTTTCAAGAGTTGAGCTTTATTTTCAGCTTCAGTACTTGAGTTATGACGATTTATTTATTTTCAACAATATAAACTACTGTCAACCTCTGCCTTAAATAATATAGCCTATTTAAGATCATGCATACGCTAGTTTTCCTGCTCAGAAAATAAGATCATAATGGTGTAGCTGCACAGACTGATTGTATCAAAAGTGAGATTACTGCCAGTTGATCACACATGGGTATTTACTGAAAGTTATTTCTTCGAAAGACCATGACAAGTATATGGAATAACAATGTATTCCTTTTTTTCTGAACACAGTGTAGATTCACATAGATGTCTGTTAACAGGTATGTGTGGGTGTGAGCAGTCTTGTATGTGTTTCAGGCCGTGTTTGATATCAACAGTGATAACGACGCTGAAGTTAGTCTCCAGGTTGCCAATGCTTTGACACTGGCATTGCTAAACTATCGTGCAAAGATGATTCCACTGCTGGTATGTTGTCTACATTATTATGTGTTTTATGTTTGCCTTCACTGCTGGGTGATTGTCCAGCCTGTAACGAGTATTGATGTGTGTTATAGTTGCACCCCTGAGATATGGGACCATCCATAAAAGGTGTCCACAAAATTGTGGCATTTTTCATCCCTCCCTCATGTCAACCTATTTCCACTTTTGCCAAACTCCGCTGTCCTCGTGGACATCCACTTCATATGGTCATACTTCAACAGAAGTAACCGTGTCATCAGATACCAGTAAGCAGTCAGCACATGTTAAAAACTGACCTGTCCCTAAATGAATCCTTGAATCAGTGTTGCGACCATGTATTTGGAGAAAAAGATGATGGCTTGATCACTCAACAAAGCTAGGTATTTTGCATTTTACTAAAACAGGGTTCCCACTCTTTTCGAAGAAAAAAATCATGGAGTCTTCCAGTCCAATTTTAGAATTTTCCAGGTGCTTTCGGTCATAGTTCGCAGCCAAAATATATAAAATACGAGACATTCATCATTGTCGTTCACCATTCATTCCTTTATAACACAAATTAACCTGTACACGACAAATGCAAGTGGGGTGGTTTAAAAACAGCCACTTTTGATGAAAAATGCACTATAACTCGAAAACGGTACAAGATAGATGCATAGTTTCTATTAGTCAAACAGGAAGCCGTATGCGCTCTGTCGAATGGCTGATGATCTTGACCCTAACCCAAATTTTTGCATTGTTCGTCGCCTTTCGTATCTTTGTAGTGTGTCAATGTAGAGATTTCGAATTTGGTACCAGGTTGGTCGTAGCTAATCCCAGCATATAGACTACAAAACATCCCCGAAAGGGGCGTGGTTACATCAGTGACCCATTTTAAATTTGGGGGCCCCATCCATATCATGGGAATGGCTGAAAGCTGTCAAATTTTGTACAAAGTCTTACCAAAAGAAAGAAAAATCACCCCCAAAAGGTGCGTGGTTATGGTCACGTGACCTATTTAAATTCTTAGTATCCCCTATGATATAATGCTAGAGACTTCAAATTTTGTACACTGGTTAGCCAGGTGACAGTTTAGCATTGGGATTAAAAACTGTCCCTTGAATGGGCATGGTCACGTACCGTGACGTCTTTAAATTTCCGGAAATAAGCGATATCTCGGAAACGGTGCAAGACAGAGACATAGTTACAATGGAAGACAAATAGGAAATCATATATGGGCTATCGAATGGCAGGATTGCTGATGACCTTGAGTGAGTTTGAAGGTCACTTTTGTTGTCTGAAACCTTTTTATACCTGTAACTCATAAATAAAGCGCAATTTAACTATGATATGTTTACACATAAATTAGAAAGCTCACGTGGCTTGTAATTTAAGCTTCGTTGTCAAGGTCACAGGCAGTCACGTTCACTTCAAAAGTGGTAGTGTCTTGAAAACGGTCCGAGGTAAAGACGTTGAAACAACAGTCCACAAACAGAAAGTAATATGCTGTACGGCCATTTAATAGCAGCAACTGTGATGACCTCGGGTGTATGTCAGGGTTATTCATTGATTGCAAGGTTTTTTAGCGCGAGATGTAATATATACATCTCGCGCTCTGCTTATGCTATGATGCCAGTGTCCGTCTGTCTGAGACGGAAGTGCATTGGCGCATTATAGCTAATTTAGGTTTCAAATTCCGATCCTACTTTACTGCGCATTTCGGCCGCCGTGCTGCTGGCAGGCGCCGTGCTGCTTGCGTGCGGATCATCTTGCGCCATGCTAGCCAGTGCTAGACTCTCTTGTTTCTATAATGACAAGCGTGTCACGTGGTCCCTATCTAGTAGATAATTATTAATAGTTTACTGGCTGCATCAAGTAAACCACAACTGCAGCTTTACATGCTGTAAGTAAACAGTGTAAGAGTGTATTTCCGCTTTGCATTATGTCATTTAAAGTGGAAAAAATAGATAACTGTCAACTGTGACATGATTAAATACCCACAATGGTATGTCACATAACTTGCTGTGCTACTTAAAGTGGCATTGCAGCTGCTTTGTCAGTGGTGTCATCAGTGCTAACCCACTTAACCTAGAATGTCATGTTATTGTTGTAGGTGTATGTCATACATTATACTTTTTTATCTTGTTTGTTTCTTACATTTATTTTACGTATCAAAACTGTACTCATTGAAATTGCTTAATCACTGAGCGTTTTTCACCACAATGTGAAGCTGTGACATGCAACAGAAACCATCTGATCGGACAAAGCTGGGGCAGAAGTTGTCAAAGTCACAAGAAGATGCTGAGCTGATTGCTGTAAAGATTAAAGGACGACATATTTCAGTGGATCAAGACAGCATGTAACCGTAACATTAAATGTGGACAGCTGCCTAGTTTAATGTAATGTGTCAGCTTAACTGCCAGTGATGCTGAAATCGCAAGAGTTGAGACACTGGTGCACAAACTATTTTGGCATTCTGCTTCCCCTTCCCTTCCTTTTCTTCATACTGCTTTCCCTTTCCATATCACTGGCCAGCTCAACATGGATTTAAAATGCTGCACCGAGAGCAGTTCCATATCACAGAATATAGAATCTTCCGAAAGCCAGAGGAAAAAACAAAAGCATAAAAAGCTGCATATGCACTCGACAGCTGAATGATCTCTAGTGCACGCAGTATTCATAAAAATTATCAAAACCATTTTATAGGTTGACTGGTGAGTGAACTGTCTGGCATTATGCAGCAAGCAGAAATGTATTGAGCGCATCACTTTCTATATGGTGTATTTATTTCTGTGCCCCTTCCCCTCCCCCTGGCAGTACAGACTTATTTTAGAGGGCACCAATCTCAGCCTGCATCTCAGCATCATGTCCACTGTAATACAC
>Ga0209782_1000537_pt1 | contig 16892 bp, 10 predicted proteins | sample WorMetmaBAHAMAS1_FD_187390 | JGI IMG/M metagenome (GOLD analysis project Ga0209782, IMG submission 187390) | Marine gutless worms symbiont microbial communities from Max Planck institute for Marine Microbiology, Germany - Inanidrilus... | ecosystem: Host-associated > Annelida > Digestive system...
TTGGTGATGTAAAATGTCAAGTGCATCGTAGCCAACAAACTGTTAATTTTTCAAATTTGTACAAGCAGATAACATGTGGCTATGAGTAGTAGGCCTACTCAGGCATGTCGTAGACAATCCATTTTTAGCGCGAGATGTAATATATACATCTCGCGCTTATGCTACGATGTCAGTGTCCGTCTGTTTGTCTGTGACGGAAGTGCATTGGTGCATTATAGGTAATTTCGGTTTCAAATTCCGATCCCAATTTACCGCGCATTGCGTCGCGGTGCATGCGGGCGCGAGGGAAGGGATCATCGCCGGGAAGAGTGGAGGGATCATCTCGCGCTATGCTAGCCACTGCTCTTTTTGTCACCTTCCAAGGCCAACGCCAAAACATATTCTTTGCAAGGCCAATGACACACAATTATTTTTGTCCACTTTTATTTCTTCATTTCTACTATTTCACTCTATGAATAACGATTATTCACTGACAATGTAGCTTAGCAGTGTTTATAGTACATTGTATCGATTATTTGCTTACTATAGGATTGATTGATTAGCCCACTGTTTAGTTGTAATTTGAATATCATTCCTTTTGCAATTGTTTTAAAGATGCATTTGATCTATTGATTAGCGTGGTTTTTCAGTGGCCATGACAAGCAGATAATGGTAATGCAATTAACAACTTAGCACTCATTCTGTTACTGAACATACATGTTGTACGCGCTGAAAATCAGAACAATGTAACAGCTTCTTAACTTGCAGCACAAAAATCAACGGAAAATGATAAAGCACCAGATAATAAATCACTAGTTTACTAGTCACTACTCGGTCGTGAGTAGGCCTAATGTTCAATATCGATGCCTGGACGGAGTGGGGGGGCGCCTATGCCTAGGTCCACCACTGTTTAAGTTGGTAATTTTGCATTTTTTTGCGCAGGCATACTTGCTTATTTTTACAAGTCGTTTTGTTTAAACTTTGCGTGCATGCAAACTATATGACATTTGGAAACTGCAGCGTACTAAAGAGAGAGAGAGAGAGAGAGTGAACAGAGCTATAGAACAGTTGTCAACGTCATTATCCATATGGACGTAGGCGCGTGTCATAGTGAGTTGGCGCATTAGCTGTGGCACGGGGCGGTATAATTGTGTCGTTGTCTGTCGCTAAAGCCTCGTTAACGTCACCAGTAAGTGACAGTCCAGCTAGTGTGGATGATGTGTGCAGTCAGTCAGCTGATGATCGAGGCAGCTTACTGTCGACACGCTGCAGACAGACGCCAGCGAGTGACGATGACTTCGGCGACACGTCACAGGTAACGAGTTAACGACTTCACCTTTTGCTCACGCTCACATGCAACAACAGAATTTTTCAACAGCCATACAGCACGTGGGGTGACACGATAGTCTAGTGGCTAAGGCATCGGACTGGTGACTCAGTGGTCGCGAGTTCGAGCTCCGGCTGCCGCGCACCAATGTGCCTCTGTCACCAAGGAGTATAATTTGGTACTGGCCGATGAGCGGTGACGCTCCTTGGCTGGGAAGGTAACCGCAGGCCTGGCGGAAAGTAATGACAGCCTACCGCCGGGTGGATGGCTTAGTCACCTGTGCGCTGACTGCCTGTACACCGGGATCAGCTCCGGGTCCAACGCTCGGTAACGAGTATGGGAGAACTTTTTACCGATATTTTACGTGGGAGAAACACAACGCTATAGACTTATTCGAGCACCGTTAAAGCTGCATATTTAGCTGTGTCGCGTAGTGAAACCGTCTCTGTAAATATATTGTTAGGGGCGCTAACTATGGTTCTGCTGACAGCAACGGTTCCACCTAAACCCGACGTCACCACAGAACACTAATAGGAAGTCACACCTTGCCAAACGCGTTGCTCCGATAACCGGAAGTGCTCGAAATCACCTTTAGCAGCTAGCCTAGTGAGTTGGGCGACGGCAACGCCGCGTCTGTTACAAGCATGATTGATCACAAGAAAGACCCAAATCACCTAATCCCTATGCTATGTCTACAGTCGTCCATCATGATGCTGCATTTTCGTCTATACGCCTACACTATGACAAATGACTGTTGCTTTCAGTATCAGCCACCTTGTACCATACAGCTGTGTCGAGATCAAGGACAACGTCGCGTATACAAGCCGACTTGACTACTGTAACGCGCTGCTATAGTCGTTGTACATGATGCTAGCTACTATAGTAGCTTGCACACGCAGCTATCACGCAACTGCCAGCCAGTGCTTGTTCTCGTTACAGCAGCACAACTCCATTAGTATCAGTGCACTGCTGCTGCTGCTGCTGCTCTTGCATCACCTAGGCTACCTGTTGAGCGTTATCGTGCATCAAATACACACTTGTTGCAGTCCTCCACTTCCATCAACAGTAAACTGGTCTGCAGACTGCAGCAGTTTGACGATGATACTTAAGTCAAAAATTAATCTGCATAGTAACATCAAGAAGTTTCTATCCGTCATAAAGTTATCTGGCAAAATCTTTCATCTTTAAGCAGGACATGGCAAGGTAATCGATAAAAAAATTTATCTGTAACTCTGCCAAATTCATAGATTATAAAAAATTTTAACTAATAAACTTTATGACAAATTCATAGCGAGGTGATAGCTGAATGGCCCACTACACCTTTAATGTGTAGCTACAACACCTTGTAATTTATCATTAATCAGAATAATTGTTTCTGACAGTTGCTATATTCGGACCGTAATATTTCACAAGGCTCTGTGTCTATGCATTTAAGGTGTGGTTGAATATTTAATAGGCCTAACTTTTATTGCAAAGTTAATATTAAAAATAGCAGTGGTTTTGAAAATCGGTCAACATTTGGTGAAGTTATAACAAAAGTATAGGTCTCATTTAGTTGTCTCACAGTGTAGTTTCAGTCATCTTGCCAACATCTCCATCTCGCCTTTAGCAGCTGTCTCACAGTCACACTGTTGTAGCCATTATTTAAGTTGGTGTACAAAGCTCCTCACTTGCCATGACTGTTATCTGGATCACCATTCACCGATGAATAAAATGCCATTTACTCTGTTGAATGTATGCACTGTGAATGCGATGTACGCTGAAGCTCATCACTTAATGGAAACGACTCCACTATACTGGATTTCGAACAGAATGGAAATAATGATTTTTAGAAATCAAGACCGACATTAAGTCAGTGTATTTACATAAGCATCACTCAGTACAAACTAACAAGCAATACTGCAATATTACATGCATCATAACTCATAAGTGTTCTCAGTCAATAATTCACCATTGTCTCAGTGCAACTGAACCCATCAATCACACTGGCTCAAACTAACAAGAAGCTGACTTGGACTAAGGTCACCAACATCATATGGCAGCCTCAAATCAACAAGGCAGATTAAGTGTGATATTTTCTCATATCTGTATTATGTATCATCTCTTTGTCATATTATCAGCCAAAAAATTAAAATCAATGTTTGCCAGCAGTTTGTATTGTAAATACAGCTGTTTGACAGCAATAACAAAAAGCCAGGAGAGCGAGTATGCAAAATAAGAAGTGTGTGCCAACTTTAATGGCTTGCAACTTAATAATGATTTCGTTTACACCTACGATCACGATGAACACTTAATAGGAAGTCATATCAGTCAAATGCAACCATTAGCTCACATGATGGCAAGTGCCTGTTCTGGTAGCTGACTTGGGCCCGTGACATCTCAACAGCAACATGACCATTACGTGTATACCTTACCATAAATTCACATAAATGATGGGTGAGGAATTTATATTTCTGTAAGTAATTTAGGTGTACGAGATCTCGTGACCTCAAGGTCAATGAATGATCTTACTATTACATTCATGAAATAAATGTTTGACATAATGTGTAACATTGTAGGAACATATCAGCACTGGTGAACAAGCACAGTGCAATATACACATTGTGCCACATGTCTGCAAGTGAACCAATCAGAGTTAAGCATTTGTTGGACGACCAACTGACTCAGAGCTGCAACACTCAAAACTTGAATAATGCATCAAATGCCACATTCTGAGAAGATTTACAGCAGAATCAGCACTGCACCACCATGAAATCAACAGGAATTGTCCAAGTGGATACTGTTCGCCCAACAATAACCAACAAACATAATATTCACCAACAATTACTGCTCAAAAACTGCTACTCTACGTGACTACCACGTCACTGTTTATGTACACGTACTCACCACATAATTCACAGACATGAATACTCGCACAGAAATCACGGAAACAATAATGAGTCAAGTCTATTTTTCAACTGTAGTTAAAACGTGACTAGAATTACTTACTTACTTAATTGTTTTATCCAGTGAAAAAGACGTGCAGCGGATTGTAATGGCACAGCACAGCAGCAGCAGCAGCAGCAGTCATAGACCAGAGAAGCAGTGCCAGCAGCAGCAGCAGCAGCCAGCACGACAAGGTCTCTGCTTGCAACATACTCCACCACATCAGGCATACTGCACCACATCATGGAGACAGGCCGCAATATTCAGCCGCCCACACAAACTAATCTGCCGCAGTTGTGTACACTGTGCGACATCGACACAAACAAATGCTTAATATACAACACGAGAAACACACTGTGTTTAATCAAACTAACTGAGTGATAACCGCTACATACGAGTATATTTTGTGCATATTATTACTGTCAATATCAAACAAACAATGCTCACATGCATGCATGTGTGCGTGCGTGCACACGTGTGTACACACCCATTTAATAGCCTCTTTTCCAAGACAACCTGAATAAATTAGCATCAGAAAGGTAAAACCATTCTGGATTCTAATAAAGGAAGAGACGATGGAATCGCAATGCATCAGCTAAACCATATGCAAATCATTTACGCCTCACTCCAGACATATAACCACTGTCAGTCAATTTTTTGAAGCCAGATGCTCTTCCCGATGACCAATCAACAGTGGCAAAGCACTGAAGGCAATGTTTGAGTACACATGTAATGACTATAACAATATCTTACACAAACTTTCATCATGATATATAATCATAATTTAACACACAAACATATGCCAGCTAATTAGTACAATGACTGCTGTCTGCTCTAAATTATGCACAAAAATTGTACATCATTTTTCTGCTCCTGTATAAGCTAAATCTTCCATGTTACATCTGATTACTTTATGACTCAACTAATGCTAAAGACTGTACAATACCGGTAACCGTTGCTAGAAACGATGTATATAATGCAGTATCAAGAAAACAAACACTGTAACGATCGCCAATGACGCTGACAAGTAACACTTCAATTCCTTCCTGAGAGTTGATGAGATGTGGCTGTTAGTGTTAGGAAGCCAGCCACGATGTGAGTGAAGGCCAACCTTCGTTAAACCTTCGTTACTACTGTTACTTCTGGATCATTTTCAGTGAGGCCAAGTCAAAGTGTCCAACATGATGGATAAAACCGATTGTAATACCTATAACATATGGGAAAAAAATCCCAGTATACTTTGAAACACCATATGTTATAACGTAATTTTAGGAGTAAGAAGGAAGTAATAAAACAAGTATAATATTTACTTATTCAGCAATCGAGCTGCAATAAACTCGGTTTCTCATTTAAATATTCTGTGTGAAAATTAATAAGTCCAGAATGCAATTTGTCACTTTTAAACGCACATATTGCCTTCAACAGCAGAAGACTCGTATTTGATCAAATGTTGGAAAGGATTGCAATGCCTGACAAATGATGCGGCAAACTCAGTTGAGAAAATGAACAAAGCAAGTTGAATGAACTTCACAAAAAAACTCGATAAAACTGGCTCTACAGACTGAGGTTCAGGTAGCAGTCTCATTCTGCGCAAACTCGTGAAAACACAGAGGCGGTGTAACAACTTCAACAGTGGCTCGACAGTAGTTCACCGGTCATTTCGGCATAAAGAATGCACACTGAACATGTTTTGTACTAAGACAGCATTCTGTCATCTGTGTCAAACATGTCTTCAACTAGTCACATCACAGTTAATGTTGACGTTAAGATTACGCTAATTTTACATACATCTGTTTGCACGGTTTCCTTAAATTACTTAAGCAAATAAAAAATACTAGATTTATCAAATAAACTCTGCTTTGTACCATGATTTCATAATGCTGCTGTTCCAAAAAAAGGAAAAGTTAGTGTTTCAAATAGACTGGGATTTTTTGGCACACTCTATATCTTATGGTCCTTGTTCCAGAATAATCACACCATGCAGATTTATTGTACTAACAAGACAATGGTGACTAACAGACAAGTCATACTGCATGGTGTTACATTAATTCTTCCTCAATCAACACTGTATTGTTTACATGCAGCATGACTAATATGACACGAGTTAACAGAAGCTAAATTTACCACATGTTGTATTCAGCACTGCTTCCTGGTCCAAACAAACTAAACTGACCAGCAGGTAAAGTTACTCGGACCACCCAACATTACTTTAATTGTGTGGAACATGCTACCTAGTTAATGTGCTGACGATAGCAAGCAGACATCGTTTATAACACAGACTCTGACAATGCATTAGAGTCTTGCATGGAAGCAATAAAATCCCATGGGAGTCCCGTGACAGCGGCACCGACTACCTTCTGTTGTGCAGGATTGCCGGGAGCCTAACTTACCATTGCAGTAATCCCGCAAAAGCACGTTACTGCACCAGAAGTTATAGTAAACTCCCAGACCCGTAGAACTGCCACTGCTGCAATCCTTGATTCTTACTACTCACTGGGTTTTTGCTTTTTAGCATATGACAGTGATTACTGCGTGAACATAAAATCACTTCCGGTCGGTTTCTTGTTAACAGATAGCAAAACAAGAGGTGTTTAGTATAGAGACTAAAGAAGTGGCAAAATGGGTAATAGGTTCTGCGGGAGCAGAGTAAAAGTTGCTAGACCGGGATGACACTAGGAGTGAAAACTGTGGGAATAGGATTGATTGATTGAGCTAAGGTTTACTGTCCCACTCGACACTAAACAGGTCATATCGGAGATGCTCTTCCCAGCCAATCTCTGGGCTAGTACTAAGAAAATCAAAATTAAAGCCAGTAGTTAAAACAATAATACAATAAACATATGCTAACACAAAACAAAATATACAAGCATTAAATCAATGAAATACAAATCATCAAATACAAATAAACCAAGACAAATTATAACCCAGGTTTAGTCGTCTTTTACGGCATCTGGCCTGGAAACTGAGTAGGGCTATTCTCAAAGGAAAAGATAAAGAGAATAGAAGTAAATAAGAAAGGAAAAACGTAAACAAGAGAAAAAAAGCAAGTTGCAAGAAACAAAAGGAAGCAAGTGATATGTGAAACAAACACACAAACAATCTATATAACACCGAAATTAGCAATGTTTCTAAGGTGCATCAGGCCGCGGCGCCCACACTGGTGAATGGGTCAGGAACGGCAGAGACAACAGTGGGAGCAGGACGAGACTGGGACCAACATACTGGTCCGTCCCGTCAACAACTCTACAATGCATCCCAACTAACTGACAAAAATCAAGGCACAAAAAGTAGACGAAAAACTAAAGACCAGAGTACGAATGAAAATGACTGACTAAAAATTAGTTAAAGACAGGAAGTAAACAGTGACCAGCAGCACTGCTAATTCAATCATATTTATCGCAACTAGACAACTGTACAGTGTAACGTGAGTGACATGCAGCAGTGGCCTTATTAACACACAGCGGCTTCAAGCAATCACAAACAGTTGACTGTGTGTCAGCTACAACAAAGCAGACACTATACTCTTGTATGAGACTTTATGAAATCTTTTCAATGCCAGTTAAGCAAGTTTTTAAACTGCTATGGTGAATCAGTGATCAGCAATTGTGAATAAACAGTTTAACGTTTAACACAGTATAGTGTCGGCAAAATGACAGAATGCAATACAGCTGTAACGGTGACATGTTCAGTAGCTGCAACAGCGTCATCATTCATGTCACACGACTCACTGACAGAGTCATGGTGGAGTGTCATGATCTGTCACTGATGAATGGAGTGTGACACCCACACACCCACACACACACTCTGTCAGTCAGCAACGCCAGTGACACCACTGTTGACACCACGGCGGTGTCAGTCAGAGTCAACAATGCAGTAAGAAGGCAAGTGACAGTAGACAGTCAACCACTGGAAGACAAGACATCAGCGAGCGACAGCTGTACAACACATCACAACACTGCGTGTATATACTCACTACTATGCACGCCGGATGACAGAATGAACAGTTAACAGCAGCTCTAAAGATCCAACAGGTGATTAATAACATATATGTAAAAGCAACTATTTATCCATAATGTTAGCAGCGATGGATCAAAAAATGCAGTTATCAAAAAAATGTGATATTACCCACAATCAAATCGCCTAAATGTCATAATATCACTTTTTTGATATTTAATAACATAAGATATAGAATATTTACAGTGCACTCAAACCTGACAACAGTCAGCTTAATCTATTGCACAGTACCATAACTGAAAAAATATTGACAAGAAACTAAAATCCAAAAAAAATCTCAGAAGTACCAGAAGCAGTCAGGTAACTGTGAAGTCAGTCCTAAGGAAAGAGAAAAGAAATTTTGATCAGACACTGATAACATTATCAATAAACAATTATTTTTTTAAATTTGTATTTGCTGTTTTAATACCAATTTCAGTGCTCTCTCTCTCTCTCTCTGTGTGTGTGTGTGTGTGTGTGTGTGTGTGTGTGTGTGTGTTGAAACTGACTGAGAATTTAAGTAAATTCATCACACATCACAAGGCCATACTCAAAATCTGTAATTTGCACAGTAGATATACAGGGTGCACCAATAAAAAACAATCCCTTAGAAAAAATTCATTATCTCAGTTACTGTGAAAGATTTTTTCACCAAATTTGCTGCTTTCACAGAGGAGGATTCAGGCCACACACGCAGCAAATTTTGTTACAATATTTACAATGTTTCAGAAATTGCAACAATTTGAACTTAAAAGTACATTTTTCTGAATGAACAAGTAACTAAACGGTGATTTTGATGTACGAATAGTAGCAAATGCCCAATATGGATATGCCAATAATTATCATGTGTGGGATGCTACAGTATAGGCTATTGGAACACTATCGAAGACACATGCCAAAGCTGGCCAACATCATGCCGAAATGAAAGTCCGTTTTGTCGCCAATACAGAATGATTTGCTTCATGCGTTCATTGATAAGGCAATTGTATTATTTTGCAACAGATTTCAATCGTGTGTTGCTGCAACAGGTGGGCACTGACATTGTGAACACTCTGTTTAAATAGAGAATAAGCCTTAGGCATCCGACATTTAATACTGCAACATTTGAACTGTTGATGAAAAGCTGTACAAAATTTGATTTGTTATTCATGAATATTCAATATGCAAATGCATGTTCACTTAAAAAAATTATAGTTTAAAGTTCAAACTGCTGTATCTGTTGAACCATCCGAGTTATTAGAAAAAAAATTCATAGCACATATTGCGAGAACACTCCCGTACAAAGTCTGAAAATTTGGCTTAAATCTGTGCTACCATAACTGAATTTCAGCATTTTTTCTAAGGGATTGTTTTTTATTGGTGCACCCTGTATTTAAGCTAAGTAAATGAAAATGATAAAATTTCATGATTCTGATCAGCACTCAGATCACTGCCAAAGCCTAAGAGACTGTTTATTATGTCCAACATTTAATAAAAACTCATCCGTAACTTGAGTAATGCTGTTAACAGGGAGACGAACTGACAACAAGCTAAGGACAGAGCAGTCTTGTCGCTGGATGTAAACTATTTCATAGCATCTGCCAATCATTCCGTTTTACTCAGCAACAGACAGAGAGACACACATGACTCTACCTTGAGTGGTTGTCTGTTGATGGCCAGACTCAACGGTAGCCGCTGCGGCTGGGTTGTTTCCTGCAGCCTTCTGCTTCAGAATGGTCCAGTCAAACACGTAGTCATACTGATGACCGAGCGTTCGGAACAGAATGCGAAACAGCTGGCGCAGGTACATGTAGTCAGCAGCCTCCTCAAAACGCAATCCTCGGCAGTAGTTGAGATACATTGCAAACTCCGCCGGAAAACCCTGCAGAAATGAACATACATGAGAACTTCGCACAAAGTCAGACAAGTTATTATTCATCGTCTATCTCGGCAGCACATTACCGCTACTACTCCAACCTGCACAACATGTATATGACAACACACTCGTTGGAAATAGTTACCATAACACACAGAAAACAACAACGGTCTACCTAACACATGTCCGCTCTGCTCGATTCAATCAATCCTCTCATGCAAGTAACAGTGTTCTAGCAGTCACATGCATTGTGTGAGATTCACGACTCACCCGTCCTGCCCATCATGGGCAGCTGTATGTACCACAAGCTCCACAGCCTTCTGGATGGGCTGTATACATCTACTGCAGTTCATACACTGCAGGCTGATTCAGCCTTCTACCTTCCATGCTATGGCAATATAACACTTGTTCCTCGTCACAAGCAACTGTGTTAGGCTAATTGTGGCAACGTGCATTATTCCCAATCCTATATCACCATAGCCCCAGGTACAAGGGGGACAAGCATTTGCCCTAAACATTCCTATGATCTTTAAAAGTGCACTAGATGATAACAGCCTACACGACTCACAGCTATAGTTGACTGGCATAGTATGATGGGCTGACTAATAAACACATCAACCTACTGGCCATTATTTGCATTCGGTGATCTGAAACTGTTGGCTAGGCATCTAGCATGACAGAACTGAGTGATGAGGTGCTCGCTTGGTTCTACTGCTGACGCCGCTGCCACTCCACAATCGCTTGCGTCATTTAAATGCAGAATGGTTTACCTATCTAGTGTTGGCTTACCCAGGTTGTGCTGGAAAGAAGGGCTTTAAACCAATGTCCACCTGGCTACTGGCCATTACTGGCATTCTGGGCAACAGTCACTGACAATTAACCTAATCCTATCCTGACCCTACTTTTTCCACTTTCGCACAAACAATAGCCAGTTCATAAGCCGAAATAAATGTACAGCAAATGATAAGTTAACAGATGTAAAGTGACTGCCAATGTTTGGAAGTCCAATAGGACAATGCATTAACTCTATATTCATCAAATCTATCACGTAATTCTCACAACGGTTATGCCATGATAACAGTTTCATAAACGCTGGGATAAGTATCATTATTCACCATCAACATCACCAGGTCATCATTCATTATACACAGCTAACACGAGGCTGCTATAACTACGACAGTTTAGTGTTACGATGTGTCCTGCATGTTTACCTTGCAGAGAACTTCGACGGGCGTCGACATCTTCTTTTCACTGATACGCTCATATTTCTGCTTTTTATTTGCCGCCTGAAATATACACACAACCATTACAACTAATGCTGGCTTACTGTGACAACAATAACAACTGCTAAATAGGATGATTATACTGGAACAACTACCTGCCACACAGATCATTAGCGTACAGCAGAACACAAAAAATCGCCTAACGACAATCATCCATCCCAGCATCAACCAGACCCGACAGAAAATAATTTACTAAGCCACGTCATCAGTGATGCTCAACAAACCACTACACTGTGAGTCAAAAAAAACTAGGCCACTTTTATTTTTACTGTAACTTTGTCAAATGGTGGCCGATTTTAATAATTCTTTTACTGTCCGAACCAGAAATTATTTCTGCTGTAATTTAAATTTAATTGCTGTTATTTACTATCTTCCTGTGTGTTCCTTAATGACGTCAGTATGATGTCATTCGCATTTGTTTATTCCGGTCTGTTAATAATGGTAATTAGCAAAGAGGACAAGATTTTAATTAAAAACTTGTGGACATCAAAAGGCTACAGTGTGAGATGGTTTATTAAAGAATTTCGGATAAGAACTGGAACAGAATGGGACTGGATTATGTGTTGAAGAAATTGCGTCATACGGGTACAGTGGAATGGAAGGTTGGTAGCTACCGGCGACGAGTCAACTGCTGATATGGCTATTGAGCAGTGGCGTGGAAGACTTAGAGCTCGTGTGAGTGTGAAAGAAGGGCACTTTGAACATAGCCTTTGAACTTACTGATGGTGTTGATTTTGTCAACCATTTATCACTTCTGTGTAACTGTGTTATGATTTGTTTAAATATTCGATCGCTGAGTAAAACAACGCTGTTGTAACGTTCATATTCATACTAGTGTTTGTTTTACAAGGTAATGCAGCAACAAAGTTAAGGTGCGGTGGAAAATATTGCTCGTATCTTATCTGCAAATGGTTTCTGGTTACGATGCAAAACAAATTATTAAAATCGGCCAACATTTGACAAAGTTACAGTAAGGCCCAGTTTTTTTCTGACTCAAGTGTATAATAACACAACAATTTATAAGGCGCCATAACATGTCCAGAAAAAGTCACAACAAGGGGGCCAACAACTTCAAACCTGCAGTGGCCAACAACAAGGATGGTGCTATTAATACTTTTGCATACGAACTAACTGTCTCAATTTATAAATACTGCAGCATAGCTACATTGCGGTATTTTACACTTTAAAAAGTATCAGTAAACACAGTGTAAAATAACATTATTCAAACGAAATCACTGCCAAAGGTCAGTGACCTCCAAATTTGTGGGACCTAAATGGTAACCCCCTAAACTACCATGTCTGGGGGTGGGGGAGAAAGGCAATGCTACAAAATCACTGAACTAAAAGAAATGTTGCAGTCAAGCTGGGACAGCCTGCCCCAGAAACCGATCAAAAAGACAGTGAAGTAAATTTGAAAGTGACTAAAGGTAAGTGTTGTAGCTGGAGTGGATACTTTAAATATACTCAGTGATTGACTATGCTACTGTGAATTTGAATCTGTAACGTTTCCTGCTGTCAGTTGAATAATGTTATAACGTCAATCGATACATTTTTGAAATGCAAAAAAATGTGAGGTAGCTACGCTGCAGTATTTATAAATATCAGATGGTTTAAGATTTTTAGAAGCTACAGATACAACTACGACACATTAATAAATCTAAAAAATTTCATAACGAAATTCTAAGCTATTGCTAAGAAAATGCCTAAAATATTTATGGGGATAGTTTTTTGCCACACCCTGTACATCCAGTCCACTGTAGATCGAATCAGTGCCAGTCTATGTTTGTAGACCAGTAACGGTCCATACCTAAACACACTGGTGCCGGCTGCCGGTGTCATAAGTCACACGTCCACAGGACTGGATTACCAATACATTACCACCTCAGGAAACACAGCAAGTTTCATCAACTTCATCGCTACTGGGCCACATGGCCATTCCAGATGACATAAAATTACTGAATCAGACTCGTTCATTCTATTCTGGACTGTTAGAACTAAGTCTACTAACACATAGCACACCAACGCTGCTCACTGATGAGTCTTGAGACACACTCAAGTGCTATACAAATGTCCTGTTTACTGTATTCACACATCAAAGCCGTGACAAAACACAAGACAACTGGCTCCACCTTCAGTCCTTGCCATGGTAATGAGCCGCGGTTGAAGTACATGAGTACGTAGCCGAGTGACTCCATGTCATCGCGTCGACTCTGCTCAATGCCGAGGTGCGCATTTACACTCGCGTACCGTGCAGTGCCCGTCAAGTTCTTGTCCTCACGGTACGGTATATGTTGCCGTGTTCGGTTGTCGCGATACTTCTTTGCCAAGCCGTAGTCAATCAAGAAAACCTGTAGCAGCACAATCAGATAGCAGTCCAATCAGCATAACAATGCTGTTATATCTCCAAAATGTATTTTTCCAGTTTTGGGACTAACAGTAACAATCCAATTTATAAGAATGACTTATCTTATGCCTTTCAAAACCTTAGATGCAACAGCACCACTGTGTAAAAGAAACACAAACAAGTGATCAACTGATGCCGATGGACACGCATGGCACTCACTGGATCATGCACATCAACCGCCGCACTGTAGGCTCGACACAGTCACACAGCTGGATGCCAAGTGTGATATCAACAGGCGACAGTTGCCACTGACCGTCGTGGATGGCAGCTGGCCATGTCTTGTTGCGATCATGTTTGGCAATGTTGGACATACTGTGGTGAAATTTTCTAATTCGAGTTTGGAACGATGTTCCAGAGAAAAGTACTCTTATTGTTGGAGATAACCTAATGACATTTACATTAAGTTGAAGATGCCTAGAGTTCTCCTCAACAGTGTTAACTACACCATCTCAGTACTATTTACACTGAAATGGCTGGGATATATTTTTATGCGGTAACTATGCATTTCATACATGAACTGGTGATTGCATACAGCCACTGAAAGACATGAAAGAACTGTACCTGGCACATGTAGTCATAGCCTAATAAAATTATCTTTCACACTGCATAATATAAAACAAAAACAACAAATGCCTAATACATTTCGAGACTGTACTGACAAAAAAGTATCTCAAAATTTATCAGTAGAGAACATCTTTTTTTTCATAAATAATATACACTTAATGTATCAGTTATGTGCTACGCCAAATTAGTTTATGTTATGTGTTTCTCTTATAGCACACCTTATTGCAATGCCGACCAATTCCCATAAGAAAATTGTCTGGTTTAATATCTCGATGAATGAAGTTTTTGTTGTGAACATATTCCACTCGTCCAATCATCTGCAGCACAAAACATACATCAACACAACTATACAGCTTCTCAACCGCCTTCCACATACACGCGATATTTCATGTTATTCATCTTTTCATACTTGTTACCATAATCGTGCACCAACCGTGTCTTAAATGTATTGTGTTTAGATTTATTATGCTGTTATATGGGTTGCGGTTTGTCAACCTTTAATAAAGTCTTATTTGATTTGATTGATTCTCTCAACACACAAAAGATTAACTGATTCAGTTAATGTTTCATGTCCCACTCAGAACAAACAGGTCATATTGAAGACATTTTTCCTAGCCAATCTCTTGACCTGAAACTGAAAAACACACATAACAAAACCAGGTGATACAACACCAAAAAACACCAAACTAACAGTAAAAAAAAAAACACAAAAATTTAATATAAAATGTAGAACTTTAAGTTACAAATATAGAAAAATAATTAAATCTAAGCATAATGAACACCCAAACTAAAGTTTTAGTCATCTCCCCCCTCTTAGCCTCCCAATAAACAACCACAGCTCAGATGCTACCTCTTGCAGGGGAGGAGGGGAGGGAGATTTAGAGCCTACAGAAAGAACATCGTAATAAAACATAAATAAATACAAATCAAACAAATATAGTTCTTATAGTATTACATGTATAAAACTATGGTGTAAAACAATTATCGATTTTTCAATTATCAAACTTTTTTTCGAGGGATAGATTCATTTGGTTGGTATAACAATTTACGTACAATAATTCATAAATCACAACCACATTCTACAGATGGATCAAGGAAGCAGTACATATCCGCAAGGAAGGCCACTGATCTATGAATCGTGATGAGGGCAGCTATCAACTGAGTCATGCCTACGACCATTTTCTTGATGTGACAGTTGATGTCACATCAAGATCCGGAAGAGCTGAGTACCAGCTTCTTCTGATGAAGGTCTCGTGATGAAACCGAAACGTCAAGGTAATTGAAGAATTTGGTTGTGATTTATGAATTATTGTACGTAAATCAAATTTTTTTATCGATCGTTTTCCAAAAATTGATTATCGTTTCTGAAATTGCACTAGGCGAGACCACCCAGTTTGCATGACGCTACGCCTAGCCATTTCAGTACAACACTGATTGTGATGGGCAGATCACAACACATATACTATGCAATTCATGCAATAAGTTTGCTTAAAATAATATATTCTGACATTAACTATGTAAATTTCTGCTTTGGAATGGATGCAGTAAACAGCATTATATTGCTAAAATTCGACTGGAACCCAGTTACTGTACACTTGACGGTATCGGTACAGGATGAAATAAACTGGGAAAGTAAACGGCCATATGCCCTTGTTCTTTCATTGCAACATAACTTGATATGATATGGACTAACAACATACGTTCGTCAAGATGGAACTTGGAGCGATGAAACGCTGAATAACAACAACCATGATCACGTGATCGAATGGTGCCCCATGAACATGTTGTTTGTAAACAATTTTTTTTACTTTTTAGAGTTTTAAATCACTTATAACAGATGTATAACAATATTAGCAAGTTTATATAGAATCTCTGTCTTTAGCACATATATGGATTGGTTCTGCATAACAGGTCATTTGCATTCGTTTTTTATCGCTTACCAGTGCTTGTGTGCAATATGGCATATTTACAATTCAATAATCAAAAAATCCATTTTTTCGTTTCAATAATCAAATATAAAAAAGTTCAATTTTAGCATCCCTATATAAATCTTGTTAACATTATCCAAAACAACATAGCAAGTTTTATATACATTTAATGCTATAAAAGCCTACAACTGCATATTTCTGTGACACTATGAGATAAAATAGTCAAATTTTTGCAAAACACAGGAATCTGTCATCATAGCAACAACAATGTGAAAATTTTGCCACTCCTACAAAGGCCTTGACAAATTCACAGCTTCATCATGCAGCAATCATTAACATTAGACTGCATATCACTTGCATCATCATAATCACTTCACGTCCACATATTTCATCAATGACGTGTTTCCAGTTAAAAACTCTAAACTGCATTGTATGATCATTACTTTCTGTTCCCCAACAAATTGTCCCACATAACAGAACTTAATGATCAACTGATAAATGACCATTCACCCTTGCCAATATATATTTTACAACTATGTTAGTCAGTCCATCTAATATTCATATTGTAATATACTAGAATCAGCTCAAGGCTGGATCGCACAGCCCGCCGCCGCCGGGATGGGGGGTATGGGTA
>Ga0209782_1000538_pt1 | contig 16891 bp, 14 predicted proteins | sample WorMetmaBAHAMAS1_FD_187390 | JGI IMG/M metagenome (GOLD analysis project Ga0209782, IMG submission 187390) | Marine gutless worms symbiont microbial communities from Max Planck institute for Marine Microbiology, Germany - Inanidrilus... | ecosystem: Host-associated > Annelida > Digestive system...
ATCCTCAAGGCACTCCGGAAACAGCGTCGCTTGGTCCCGTGCCACCCCTTCTACAAAACGCTTCATCCGATCCCCCGCAAAGACTGCACGGGAATCCTAAACGTATTCGCGTTTTCACACAGCCAGGGTCAGAAGCGGACGTTCAAGGCTCCCATCGGCGGGAATTCGGTCTTCCAGGCCTATACCCACTGGCATACCTGGCCGGGATACGGGGACGGCGGACCGCAACAGGCTTCGATCAAGGGAACGGTCGCCGGCGGAGTTCTGAAGGCCAACTTCTGGACCATCGGCGTGCCGCGACGGTTCTGCACGGCGAAACTCCAGCTTGCGCGCGCCGCCCCCGATCCGCCGCCCCCAGCCGCGGGCCCGCCACCGCCGCAGATCGTCGCCGTGCCGCCAACGGCGCCAGCCCCCATTCCGACACGGCCGGCGCCCATTCCAACGCCACCGGCCCCAGCGCCGGCAATCGCGAACGCGCCCGCGGCGGAACCACAGGATCCGCTTGTCGGCCAGCTCGATACGTTGCGCGATCTACGCGAGAAGGGCCTGATCGACGACGACGAGTACGAGTCTCGCCGCGCCTCGCTGCTTGACCGGTTTGTCGGATCGGCGCCGGCGCCCCGTGAACGCCCGGCAGCACCTTCAGCCTTGCCGGCGGAAGAACCGCGCATCGCCCTCATCATCGGCAACAGCACTTACGCGAACATGCCGCTGGCCAACCCGGAGAATGACGCCCGCCTGATGGCGGCAACCCTGCGTTCAGTCGGGTTCGAAGTGACCGAGCTGATCAACGCCGATCAGAAGCAGATGAAGCGCGCCGTCCGCGACTTCGGCGAGAGGTTGGAGCGCACGGCCGGGCGCGCGATAGCACTGTTCTACTATGCCGGACACGGTGTCCAGGTCGGCGGTCGCAACTACCTGATCCCGGTCGGCGCGCGGATCTCCCGCGAAAGCGACGTCGACATCGAATCCGTCGCCGCCGACTCGGTGCTCGGCACGCTGAGCTTTGCGCGAACGCGGACCAATCTGGTGATCCTGGATGCTTGCCGCAACAACCCGTACGCCCGCGGGTTCCGCAGCCTGTCCACCGGTCTCGCCCGCATGGACGCGCCGCAAGGGACCTTGATCGCCTACGCCACCGCTCCGGGGCAGGTCGCTGCCGACGGGACCGGAGCCAACAGCCCGTACACCGCGGCGCTGGCGCAGGCCATCGTCCAGCACCCGGAACCAGTCGAACAGGTATTGAAGCGGGTGCGACTCAGCGTAATGGCGACGACGAGCGAAACGCAGGTGCCGTGGGAAGCCTCGTCGCTGACCACCGATTTCTACTTCCGCCGCTGACCGAGGGAGATGCGGCGGGGGGAACGTCGGCTATCCGTCGGACTCCTCGTCGATAGAACCGTCCAGAAGGTGTCGGGCGACCAGTGCCGTGTCGCGGTCGCCGCGTGAACTGATCTTGAGGCTGGATGAGCCGCCGTAGCATTCCGGCTTGCCGCCGGACAGGCGAACGAATCCGGCGGACACCACCTTTGCCGGCGCGAACCTGTCGGCGACGTAGGCGTGGAAGAAGTCTCGCGAGAACACCACCGGCGCCTCGCCGCCCGGCACCTCGACGACGATGTATTTCAGCGCCAACGGACGCGCCTCGGACGGGCCTGCAGGGTCAGTTCTTCGACTTGTCGACCAGCTTGCCCTCGGCAATCCACGGCATCATCGCGCGCAGCTTCTCGCCGACCTCCTCGATGGGATGCTCGGCGGCGCGCCGACGCATGGCCTTGAAGCTTGGCTGGCCGGCGTTGTTCTCCAGCATCCACTCCTTGGCGAAGCGGCCCGATTGGATGTCGTCCAGCACCTCCTTCATGCGCGCCTTCACCGATGCGTCGATCAGCCGCGGGCCGCTGGTGTAGTCACCGTACTCCGCGGTGTTGGAGATGGAATAGCGCATGTTGGCGATGCCACCCTCGTAGATCAGGTCGACAATCAGCTTGACCTCGTGCAGGCACTCGAAATAGGCCATTTCCGGCGCGTAACCGGCCTCGATCAGGGTCTCGTAGCCGGCAAGGATCAGCGAAGTTAGCCCGCCGCAGAGCACGCTCTGCTCGCCGAACAAGTCGGTTTCGCACTCTTCGCGGAACGTGGTCTCGATGATCCCCGACCGCCCGGCGCCGAGGGCCGAAGCGTATGACAGGGCGACCTCCAGCGCGTTGCCCGAGGCGTCCTGGCCGACGGCGGCCAGCGACGGTACACCGGCTCCGCGCTGGTATTCGGACCGCACCGTGTGTCCCGGTCCCTTGGGGGCGACCATGAACACGTCGAGATCCTCGCGCGGCTCGATCAGCCGGAAGTGGATGTTGAGGCCGTGGGCGAAGGCCAACGCCGCGCCTTCCTTCAAGTTCGGCCCCAGGTGGTCGCGGTAGAGCGCGCCCTGCAGCTCGTCCGGGGTCAGCACCATGACCACATCGGCCCAGGCCGCGGCGGCAGACGGATCGAGGACTTTGATCCCTTCGTTCTCGGCCTTGGCGACGCTCGCCGAGCCGGGACGTAGGGCTACGGCGACGTCGGTAACGCCGGAGTCCCGCAGGTTCAAGGCATGGGCATGGCCCTGGCTGCCGTAGCCGACGACGGCTACCTTCTTCGACTTGATCAGGTTAACGTCGGCGTCCCGGTCGTAATAGACGCGCATAATCGGTCCCTCCCATCCCTTGGCGACAACGGCCTCCTTGGCCGGTGCCCGGTTCTATTCGATCCCTTCCGGTCCGCGAGCGATGGCGACGACACCCGTGCGCGCCACGTCGATCAGTCCCAGCGGTTCCATCAGCCCGACGAAAGCGTCGAGCTTGGTGGTCTTGCCGACGATCTCGAAGACGAACGACTCGTTGGTCGAGTCGACGACGCGGGCACGGAAGATGTCGGCGATGCGAAGCGCCTCGACCCGGTGGTCACCGGTACCGCCCACCTTGATCAGCGCCATCTCGCGTTCCACATGCGGCCCCTCGACGGTCAGATCGGAGACCTTGTGCACGGGCACCAGGCGGCCGAGCTGGGCCTTGATCTGCTCGATGATCATCGGCGTGCCCGAGGTAACGATGGTGATGCGGCTACGGTTGCCGTGGGGGTCGGTCTCGGCGACCGTCAGGCTCTCGATGTTGTAGCCGCGGCCGGAAAACAGCCCGACGACCCGGGCCAGCACCCCGGGCTCGTTGTCGACGAGCACCGAGATCGTGTGTTGTTCCTGTGTTTGGTCAATAACCACTGTATTCGCTCCCGTGTCCGGGGCGGCCTGCGCGAACGCGCGGCCGAGCATGAAATCGATGGAAGGGCGGCGGTCGGGCGGAATGCCGGCAACCGGCGTCCCGCCCGGACACGCGATCAGACGAGGACCATGCCCTCCTCGGAGATGGGCTTCTCGGCCTTATCGTCGGGGCCGAAAAGGATCTCGTTGTGGGCCGCTCCCGAGGGAATCATCGGGAAGCAGTTTTCCGCCTTGTCGACGCGGACGTCGGCGATGACCGCCTTGTCGACGGAGATCATCTCGCGGATCAGGTCGTCCACCTCGTCGGGCTTCTCGGCGCGCAGGCCTACGGCGCCGAAGGCCTCGGCCAGCTTTACGAAGTCCGGCAACCCGTCCATGTAGGTCTGCGAATACCGGCTCTCGTGCAGCAGTTCCTGCCACTGGCGCACCATGCCGAGGTATTCGTTGTTGAGGATGAACACCTTCACCGGCAGCTTGTACTGGGCGATGGTCGACATCTCCTGGATGTTCATCATGATCGACCCCTCGCCGGCGACGTCGATGACCAGCGCGTCCGGGTTGGCGACTTGCGCACCCATCGCCGCCGGCAGACCGTAGCCCATGGTGCCGAGCCCGCCCGAGGTGAGCCACTTGTTGGGCTTCTCGAAGCCATAGAGCTGCGCCGCCCACATCTGGTGCTGACCGACCTCGGTGGTGATGATCACGTCGTCCATGTCCTTGGTCAGCTCGAACAGCCGCGCGATGGCGTATTGGGGCTTGATGAGCGTGTCACTTTGCCTGAATGCCAGGCTGTCGCGGTCACGCCACTTGTTGATCTGGCGCCACCACAGTTGCAGAGCCTCGGCATCGGGCTTGACGTTGCGGGCCTTCCAGGCCGCGACGATGTCCTCGAGGACCGACGCGCAGTCGCCAACGATGCCGACATCGACGGCGACGTTCTTGTTGATGGACGAACGGTCGATGTCGATATGGATCTTTTTCGAGCCCGGCGAGAAGTCCGTGAGCCGCCCGGTCACCCGGTCGTCGAACCGCGAACCGACTGCGATCATCAGGTCGCAATCATGCATTGCCAGGTTCGACTCGTAAGTGCCGTGCATGCCGACCATGCCGAGATAGTTCGGATGTGACGCTCTCGCGGCGCCGAGCCCCATCAGCGTCAAGGTGAATGGAAAGCCGCTGAGGTCCACCAGTTCGCTCAGCAGCTCGGACGCCTTGGGGCCGGCGTTGATGACGCCGCCGCCGCAGTAGAGCAGCGGTTTCTTGGCTTGCGCCATCATCTCGACGGCCCGTTCGATCAGCTTGGCATCGCCCTTGACCTGCGGACGGTAGGTCCGGTGGGTCACCTCGTCGGGCGGCGTGTAGGCGCCTTCGCCCAATGCGACGTCCTTGGGCAGGTCAATCAGCACCGGACCCGGTCGGCCGCTGGAGGCGACATGGAACGCCTCGTGGACCACCCGTGCGAGGTCGTCGGTGCTCTTGACCAGGTAGTTGTGCTTGGTGCACGGCCGGGTGATGCCGGTGGTGTCACATTCCTGGAAGGCATCGTTGCCGATCAGGTGGATGGGCACCTGTCCGCAGATGCAGACCAGGGGAATGCTATCCATCAGCGCGTCGGTCAGGCCGGTCACCGCGTTGGTGGCGCCCGGACCAGAGGTCACGAACACCACACCGACCCGGCCCGTGGAGCGGGCATAGCCCTCGGCCGCGTGCACGGCGCCACCTTCCTGGCGGACCAGGATGTGGCGGATCTGGTTCTGCATGTGCAGTTCGTCGTATACGGGCAGGATGGCGCCGCCGGGGTAACCGAATACATCGGTGACGCCCTGATCCACGAGTGCCTTGAGAAGGATCTGAGCTCCGGTTAGCTGCTGGTCCGCCATCGGTCCTGCCTTTCTGTTCGCAAACCTGCCTCCCCTTGCCGCCCCCATGGCGGCCGACATTGAGAGAGGAGAAAAACGGCCCGGCTTCAGGCCGGGCCGCGCGCGGGAATTCGGAACCTAGTGATTCACTCGCCCGGGGTCAATAGGAACTGACGAATAAATGAAAAGATTTTTGGCCTGAGGCTTTCCGAATATTGCGCGTCAATCGCAACTGACGGGACCACACGGTGGCGGAGCCAGGTCATCTGACGCTTGGCGTAGTTGCGACTGGCGCGACTCGCGGAGGCGATGGCCGCGTCGAGGGGCATTTCGCCACGGAGGTGAGCGGCGAGTTCTCGGACGCCGACCGCCTTCATTGCCGGCAGTCCGGGATCGAGACCAAGGGCGAGGAGCGCCCGCACCTCGTCGAGCGCGCCTTCGGCGACCATGGCCTCGAATCGGGCGTCGATGGCGGCGTAGAGGGATTCGCGCGGCGGCGTCAAGACGATGGTGGCGGTGCGCGCGGCGAACCTCGGCTGCGTCGCCTCTCGCTGCCAGTCGGGCAGCGTCCGCCTCGTCGCCCGCACCACCTCCCAGGCGCGGATCAGCCGTTGTGTATCACCCGCAGGCAGTGCCGTCGCCGACTCGAGGTCGAGTTTGGCAAGCTCCGCCCGAAACTCCTCGCCGCCGAGACGGGCGTGCAGGGCCTTTGCTTCGGCGCGGACGCCCTCGGGGATCGGCGGGATGGGTGCGAGGCCTCCGGTAAGGGCGCCGAGATAGAGGCCAGTGCCGCCGACGACGATGGGCAACCGCCCATCGCCGCGGGCCACTTCGATCTCTTCCGCCGCCATGACGAGCCAGCGCCCCGCAGAACACCGCTCGGTCGCCGGCAGCAGGCCGAACAGCCGGTGCGGCACCCGTGCTTCATCGGCCGCTGATGGCCGCGCCGTCAATACGCGGAGGTCGCGGTAGACCTGCATGGAGTCGGCGTTGATGACGACGCCATCGAAGGTTTCGGCCGCATCCATGGCCACCGCCGACTTGCCGCATGCCGTCGGGCCGGCGACGATGAGGAGCAGAGCATTGTTGCGGTTCCGGTCGCCCATTCCAGAACCCTAAGCGCATCGCCAAAGATTCCCAACCGCCGTAGCCGTACGCGGGATTGGTGCGGTCAGTCCTATTGCGCACCAATCGGGGAACGTGCGATAAGTGCTATATGATGCTGATATGTGATATCATATGCGTGCCATAGTCGACATCCCCGACGAGCAGGTCGAGGACCTGGCACGGATCGGCCGCCGCGAGGGCCTGTCGCGCGCCGAGCTGGTGCGCCGTGCCATCGCCGCTTTCCTCCGCCGCCACAGGGCCCCATCCAGCGCAAACGCCTTCGGTTTGTGGCGGGACCGTGGCGTGGATGGCCTTGACTACGAGGACGACCTCCGGCGCGAGTGGCGACCGTGAAGGCGGTCGTCGACACCAACGTCCTCGTCGACTACCTGAATGGCCGCGCCCCGGCGAAGGCCGAATTGGCGCTTTACGAACGGCCAGCGATCAGCACGATCACCTGGATCGAAGTCATGGTCGGGGCACGTCCGGGCGAGGACGATACGTTGCGCAGTTTCCTTGACGGCTTCGAGCACGTCCCCGTCGATTCGGCGGTGGCCGAGGCGGCCGTGGACATCCGGCGGCACCATCGCATCCGGCTTCCGGACGCGATCATCTGGGCAGCGGCGCAAACCCGGGACGCGCTGCTGGTGACCCGCAACGAGCGTGATTTCCCCGCCGACCATCCGGGCGTTCGCATCCCCTATCGGCTGTGACGACGTTCTCCTCCCCCAACCTCACGGTTGTCACCCTGAACACGTGGAAGTGCGACGGCGACTACTTCGCCCGCGTGCAGGCTATTGCCGAGGGGTTGAAGGCGCTCGACGCCGATGTCGTGCTATTGCAGGAAGTGTTCTCCACCGCCGGTGGCGCCATTCATACCGGCGAGGCAATCCGCGAACGGTTGCGGCTCCAGCATGTGCATGCGCCGGCACGGCGAAAGCCAAGGGCGCTCGCCGGTCATGACCTGGACTCCACGTCGGGGCTGTCGGTGCTGACCCGCCTGCCCGTCACCGGTAACGATGTTCTCGCCCTCCCCTCGGACCCGGCCGATGGCGAGCGCGTCGCCCAGATCTTGATCCTCGACTGGAACGGTGGGCCGCTCGTGGTGATCAACACCCACCTCACCCACCTCGCCGACGCCGACGATTTGCGAACCCGGCAGCTCGCCGCCATCGCCGGGTCGGTCCCGGTCGGCGTGCCTGTGATCATCGGCGGCGACATGAACGCCGAGCCCCAAGATGCGCCGATTCATTGGCTACGGGACGAGTCAGGCCTCGCCGTCGCCGATGCCTGGGACGCTGCCGGCGGCCCGCGGCCAACCCTCACCGGTGATGACCGGACGACGCTGTCCGGCGGATGCATCGACCATCTGTTCGCGCTGGCCAAAGGCGATGCCGCCGCATTCGAGATCGCCGAAGCCGGACGCGTTCTAGACGGCCCGGACCCCACGATCGGTATCCTGCCCAGTGACCACGCCGGCGTGCGGGCTGTGTTCCGCCGCCCGTGACACGTTTCGCCGAGCTCGGAACTGCCTAACCGGTCAGGTCGCTGCCGGTCACGCCGGTGAAGCCGATCAGCTCGACCGCACCATCGGAGAGAGTGACGAGGGTGTCGTCCATGAACGAGTCGCCATCGGCATCGACGGTGGTGATGGTGCTGATGGTGACGCCGTCCTTGAGATCGAACAGGTCCTTGCCGACCTCGAAGTCGGTGATCCGGTCGGTGCCACCGCCGGCGCCGAACACGAACACGTCGTCGCCGAGACCGCCGGTCAGCGTATCGTCGCCGCTGCCGCCGACGAGCGTATCCGCGCCTCCAGGTTCGCCGAAGGTGATCCCAACGTCGATGATGACGTCGTTGAAGTCGGAATCGCCGCCGCCCGGCATGTCCTCGAAGCCGACCCTGAGCGCGGTGTCGTTGCCGGCGGTGAGCCGTCCGGCGGCGACATGCACGGTGTCGTCGGCATTCAACAGCGCCGAGCCGCCCCGCTCGGTGGAATGGACCACGGGCCCCTGCAGCACCGTCTTGGTTTCTCCGTCGTCGAACACCAACGAGATGTCGGCACCGGAATCGGTGATCTTCGCGGCGCGTTCCCCGGGACCGCCGAAATCATGGATGAAGGCGAGCGTGCCGGTTTTCAGGTCGAGGCCCTGATAGCCGCTATTCAGGCGAGCGCCGTGGACGATGAGGAACAGGCCGAAGCCGCTGCCCGGACCGCCGGGCAGGGTGACGGTGGCGGCATCGCCCGGATCGACGGCATGGACGTCCTCGAACGCCAGGGAGACGTCGGTGATGGTTCCGTCCGCAGCGACGGAATACAGGCCGACGGAGTTGGCGTAGCCCGCCGTGCCGCCGGCGAAGGTCAGCGTCGCGACAGCGTGGTCCCCCACCGCCAGGTCGTCGCCGACAATGCCCAGCGCATCATCGCCCGGCGCCGGGAGATCTCCGATGTCCACCAGCTCGCTAACATCCGGGAACAGACCGGTGTCGGTGAAGGTCAGCGGAACCGCCGGCGGATCGGTGTCGCCGAACAGCACGTCCGCACCACCGCCACCTTCGAGGGTGTCGCCGCCGCCCAGACCCAAAAGCTTGTTTGCGCCGGAGTCGCCGGTGAGCGTATCGGCGCCGGCACCCGCCGGCGACGTTCTCGATCGCCGCCAGGTCGTCGGTGCCGATCTCCGAGCCGAATGCCGTGCCGGCATCGAGGTCGACGGTGACGCCCATCGTCGTGCTCTCGTATGTGAGAATGTCGATGTCACCGTCGCCGTCGTAGGTGTCGTCGCCGGCACCCGAGCCGCCGATGATGATGTCGTCCGCATTGCCGGCATAGACGGTGTCGTCGCCGGCACCGGCGTCGAGGGTATCGACGGCCGTCGTTCCGAAAATCAGGTCGTCGCCGGCCGTTCCCGGTCCGCTCACCACGACGGCCGTGCTCCCGCCTCCTCCGAACGAAAAAACAACTTGGCGGGCAAGCGCCGAGTCCGGCCCGGACCAGCCGACAAGACGAACGACGTCGCCCGGCGCGTAAGTGATCTCGAGGTCGCCACCGATCTCGAATAACGAAAGGTGGGAGGCGTCGATGCCTGCACCAAAGGCGAGGGTGTTGGTTTCGCCCAGCGAGGCGTCGATGACGTTGTTGATCCAGGCGAATTCGTCGCCGACATCGATCACGTAGGTGTCGTTGCCGGCGCCGCCGACCAGGTTGTCGACGAAGCCGCCCTGGCCAACGACGTCACTGCCGTTGCCGTCGAAGGTGTCGTCACCGTCCAGTCCAGAAAGCTGGTTCCACAGGCCGTCGCCGATCAGGTGGTCGCCGAAGCGCGTGCCGTCGACCGCTTCGATGTCGATCAAGGTGTCGGTGCTGCCGAAGCCGTCGATCGCGGTGCCGGTTGAGAGGTTGACCACGACTGCCGCACTGCCGCCTCGGTTGTCGTCGTCGGTGTAGGAGACGACGTCGAAGCCGCCGGTGCCGCCGTCGATGGTATCGTTGCCGTCGAGGGGCGCGAACCACTCGACCTCCTCCGTCGTGGAATCAGCGCCGGTCAACGTATCGGCCTGGGCCGTGCCGGACACCCATTCGATGCCGATCAAAGTATCGGTATCACCGAAACCGTCGGTCGCGGCTCCGAGTTCAAGGTTGACTACGACACCAGACGTGCCGCCGTCTTCTTCATCGTTGTAGTACGTAACGCCGTCCCAACCGGCACCGCCGTCCAAGGTGTCGCCGCCGGCGCCGCCGTCCAGGACGTCATCGCCATCGGCACCTTCGAGGGTGTCGTCGCCGCCCCGGCCCAGGAAGTTGATCTTGCCGGCGTCGCCCATCATGTGATCGCCGAGCGCCGTTCCGAGCACCGCTTCGATGTTGGTCAGGGTGTCGGTGTCGCCGTGCGTGTCGGTGGCGGTGCCCGCGGAGAGGTCGACGGTTACGGCCGAAGCACCCCCGTCCGAGTCGTAGTCGACGTCGTCCCAGCCGTCCCCGCCGTCGAGGGTGTCGTCGCCGGCATTGCCGACCAACTCATCGTCGTCGTCGCCACCGAACACGTGGTCATCGCCGGCACCGCCCGACACGTCGTCCTCGCCGGCGCCGCCATCCAGCGAGTCGTCGCCGGCATCGCCGAACAGCACGTCGAAATCGCCGTTGCCGATCAGCGTGTCGGCTCCGGTGGTGCCGACGATGATATCGCTGTCGGGGGTGCCGACGTGACCGGTCAACAGGTTGAGGGTGAACGGGAAATCGCCGAGGACCTCGACAAACTCGACGGCATGGCCAGTCCCGGCGAAATGATCGGCGATCCGGAGCGAACTGCCGTCGTCCAACGTGAGGACGAAGTCGTCTCCATCGCGGAAGAGGGCGGCGGGTCGTTCGTCGATGGCCGTGCGAACGGCGTCCGAGCCGCCCGTGTCGGTGATCGTGTCCGAGCCGTAGGCGGCATCGAAGACGTAGACGTCATCCCCCGCCCCTCCCAGGAGGCTGTCGTTGGCTGCGCCACCATCGAGGGTGTTGGCGCCGCCGTCACCGGTCAGCGTGTCCTGGCCGGCACCGCCGACGACGGCCTCGATGCTGATCAGCGTGTCCGTGCCAATTTCCGGACCGGTCGCGGTGCCGGCGCCGAGATCGACCGTGACGCCGGCGGTGGTGCTGGCATAGCTCACCTCGTCGATGCCGAGGCCGCCCATGTAGGTGTCGTTGCCGGCGCCGGAGCCGCCGATGATGAGATCGTCGCCGGCCGCGCCATCGACCGTGTCGTCGCCGTCGCCGGCGGTCAGGGTGTCGGCACCGGCGCCGCCGTTGAGGAAGTCATTTCCACCTAGCCCCTGCACCGTGTCGTCGCCGGCATCGGCGAAGATAACGTCGTCGCCGGCTGTGCCGTCGATGCTGTTGTCGTTGTCGTCGCCCTCGATAGTGACGATGGACGAGAAGTCGCCGCCGAAGACAACGTAGGCTTCGCCCGTCGTCGCCCCGTAGGCGGCTGGACCGGCCGCTCCAGCCGGCCCGAGCAAAGGCGATCCGGGGGCGCCGACGACAATGTCGTCGAACCCGTCGCCATCGACATCTCCGGCACCATCGACGGACCGCCCCGCCTGGTCATAGGCCGCGACGCCACCAAGGCGGAACCCGTCGGTCGCTGCCAGCCCTGCAAGACCGAAAAGCGGAGTACCGGTCCAATCCGCCTTGCCGAAAATGACGTATGCGGCGCCTGCGTCGTATCCGCCATATCCGGAGTCGATTGGCGATCCGATGACCAGATCACCGAATCCGTCGCCGTTGACGTCGCCCGCCCCCCGCGCACTGGCGATCTGAGAGGCGGCGTCGTAATCGCCCTGCACTCGGAAGCCGTCGGTGCCGTCGAGGGAAGTGAGACCGACGGACGCCATCGCGCTCCAGTCGGCCTTGCCGAAGACGACATAGGCCGCGCCACCGTAGCTGTACTCGCCGTCGTCGTCGTACAACGCCGTTACGACGACGTCATCGAAGCCGTCGCCATTGACATCGCCGGCCGGCCCGACCGTGTACCCGGAGGCGCCGCTACCGAAACCGCCTTCGATGCTGAACCCGCTGGTGCCGTCAATGGTGGCGAGGTCGAATGTCGCATCCGCAGACCAGTCCGCTTTGCCGAAGACGACGTAGCTGTAGCCCTCGTAGGTTTCCGGGGTCGGTGAGCCGTACCGGGTGCCGATGATCAGGTCGCCGAACCCGTCGCCGTTGACGTCGCCGGCCGAGCTCACGTCATAGCCGGGAAAGCCGTCTTCGTTGGTGCGCAGCGCGAACCCGTCCGTGCCGTCCACGGTCTGCATGTCGACGACGGCATCGCCGGACCAGTCGGCCTTGCCGAAGACGACGTATCCACCGCCATCGCCGTAGAAGAAACCGTCATGGAGACCGGGCGTGCCGACGAAGACGTCGTCGAAACCGTCGCCGTTGACGTCGCCCGCCGAGCTGACGTCGAAGCCGGCCCGCTCGTCGCCCACCGCCCCCTCGAGGCGGAACCCGTTGGTGCCGTCGAGGGTCGCGGGGTTGAACGAGGAAAGGCCGGTCCAGTCGGCGCCGCCGAACACGACGTAAGCCTCGCCGACGTAGTCCAGATCGCCGCTGGCGTAGGCAGCGCCGACGATGACGTCCGCGAAACCGTCGCCGTTCACATCTCCGGCGGCGGCCACCGAAAACCCGGCCTGGTCGCCACTATCGATGCCGTCGACGGTAAAGCCGTTGGTGCCGTCGAGGGCGGAGAGAGATGCAGGGGCGACCGTCATCGCCGCGCGCCCCGCATACCCGGCGAGGGAACCGTCAGCGGCAATGACCTACTGTCACAATCGATCTGCGACTCCATGCTGGCAGACGCTCCTCCCCGATTCCGGTCCCTTTGGGCGAACCAAAGCAAGAATTGCACCACATGTTGATGTTGATTGTTCATCAATAGCTTGCCGCCATCGTCCCCACATGCCGAGGTCCGTAAGTGTATGATATTTCGACGCACTGGCCGCGCGGAATCACACGCCGATGGGCGTCATTCAAGAATTTTTCTTTTTCTTTTAAGAAGTTGAGAGAACGCGGGCCTGACAAAACCCAAACCTCGGTACGTAAAGCTCACCGACGCCGCCGGCCCGCCAACGTAGGCCAAATGTTCACGTCTGATACGGGCACCGGTGCTGCTGTCTAGTCGCCGTCCGGGACAATCCCTAGTCCAGCGGCAGCGACAACAGGCCATCGGCGAGCTTGGGTTCGAACCAGGTGGATTTCGGCGGCATCACCTCGCCGGCGTCGGCGACCGCCATCAAATCGTCCAGCGACGTCGGGTAGAGGGCGAAGGCCACGGCCCAATCGCCGGAATCGACCCGGCGTTCCAGCTCGGCGAGCCCGCGTCGTCCGCCGACGAAGTCGATGCGGTCGTCGGTGCGGGGATCGCCGATGCCGAGCACCGGCGCGAGCAAACGCTCGGTCAAGAGCGTGATGTCCAGTCGGTTAAGCGGCGGTGCGTCGGCCGTCGCGGATTGGCGGAGCGTCAAGTGGTACCACGTGCCGGCGAGATACATGCCGAACTCGCCGGGACCGTGCGGCCGGGCGAGGTCTTCCCGCGGGCCGACGACGAAATGCCGGTCGACCTCGTCGAGGAACCCGGGAACCGTGTGACTGCCCAGATCGCGGATCACCCGGTTGTAGTCGAGGATCATCACCTCGTCGGACGGGAAGCTGATGGCGAGGAAATGCTGCCAGGACGCGTCCGCGGGGGCGTCAGGGTTCACCTCGCGCCGCGCCTCGGTCACCCGAAGCGCCGCCGCCGAACGGTGATGGCCGTCGGCAATGTAGATGGCGTCCATCGCTTCGAAGGCATGGCCCAGGCGTTCGATGTCGGCCGTTTGGTCGACGACCCACACTTGGTGGCGGACGTCGTCGATGGTGGTGTCGGCCACCGCTGGCTCCTCGGTGGCGCGGAAAATCACCGCCTCGACGATGGCGTTGGGCCGGTGAATGCTGAACACAGGCCCGGTGTGGGCGCCGACGGCTTCGATCTGTCGGGCGCGGTCGATCTCCTTCTCCGGCCGCGTTAATTCGTGGCGGCGGACCCGCCAGGTTTCGTAGGCCGCCATCGGCGCGGCGCCGGCGACGCCGGTCTGCACGTGGTCACCCATGGTCATGCGATACACGTAGAACCGCGGCTCCGGGTCGCGCACAAGGACGCCGTCGTCGATCATCCGGCCGATGGCGTCGCGGGCCTTGTCGTATACCGCGTCCGAATGGGGGTCGGTGCCGGGCGGGAAATCGATTTCCGGCCGCGACACGTGGAAGAAGCTCCACGGCCGGTGAGCCGCCCGGTGCAAGGCCTCGTCGAATGTCGGCACGTCGTAAGGAGGCTCGGCGATCTCGGCCGCCCTGCGGGCGGCCGGACGGAGCGCGGTGAACGGTCTCAGAAGCGGTTCGGCCAACGGTTGGATCCCTGCCCCGGTCAGCGCGATTCGGCGCTCACTCCGCCGCCACTTCGGGAAGCGCGTCGATGGATTGCCGTAGCGATGCCTCGTCGTACTCGAAGTCAGTGAGCTTGCCGGCGAAGTAGTCGGTGTAGGCCTGCATGTCGAAATGGCCGTGTCCCGACAGGTTGAACAGGATCGTCTTCGGCGTCCCGGCCTCTTTGCAGGCGAGCGCCTCGTCGATGGCGGCGCGGATGGCGTGGTTCGATTCCGGCGCCGGCACGATTCCCTCGGCGCGGGCGAACTCGACGCCTGCGGCAAAGCAGTCCCGCTGCGCCAAGGCGCGCGCCTCGATGAGGCCGAGGTCGGCGAGGTGGCTGACCAGCGGCGCCATGCCGTGATAGCGCAATCCGCCGGCATGGATCCCGGCGGGCATGAAGGTCGAACCCAGGGTTTTCATCTTCACCAGCGGCGTCAGGTGGGCCGTATCGCCGAAATCGTAGGCGTAGGCACCGCGGGTTAGCGTCGGACAGGCCGTCGGCTCGGCGGCAATGACCCGCAGGTCACCCTCGCCGCGCAACTTGCGGCCGAGGAACGGGAACACCAGTCCGGCGAAGTTGCTGCCACCGCCGGTGCAGCCGACGAGAACGTCCGGGGCATCGCCGGCCATTTCCATCTGCTCGATGGCTTCGAGGCCGATGACCGTCTGGTGGGTCATCACGTGGTTGAGCACGCTGCCGAGCGAGTACTTGGTGTCGTCGCGCTGGGCGGCCATCTCGACGGCTTCGGAATTGGCAATGCCGAGGCTCCCCGTCGAGTCAGGGTTTTCGGCGAGGATGGCGCGGCCCGATCCCCTTGCCGGTCCCTGGGTGTAGCACGGGCGCCGGCGGCACCGGCAGGTCCGCAGCAATGTTGTACCAGGACCGTGGGATACGGTCCTCGTCGAGCAGGTATTTGATCTGTTCGGTCATTGGCTTCCCCCACCCTCTATGGCCTTTGTAGACCGCGGGCGCGGGAATTTCTACACCGGTGCGGTGTTGTTGTGGCCGTCGGGACGGGCGCGATCAGCCCTTGTCGATCCGAAGCGCGACGAAACGCAAGCCCCCCTGCCCCTCGAGCAGGAACAGGACCGACCGGCGACCGGCTTCGCGGGCTTCGTCGATCTTCGCGGCGACCTCGCCGGGACTGGAAATCTCGTCCTGGCTGACCTTGACCACGACATCGCCCGGACGCACACCCTTTTCGGCGGCGGCGCCGGTGGCATCGACATCGGTGACGACGACGCCCTTGGTGTCGCCGTCGAGATTGAACCGCTCGCGCAGCTTGTCGTCTATGCCGGCCAGGGTCAGGCCCAGAACTTCCACCGAATCCGACGTGTCGCGGCGATCGCTACCACGTGCGGCAAGCTGCTTCTCGCCCTCTTCGAGGGCGCCGATTTCCACCTCCAACTCGGTCGCGCGTCCTTCTCGCCAGACTGTGACGTCAACGGACTTGCCCACCTCGGTATCGGCGACGATGCGCGGCAGACGGCGCATTTTCTCGACCTTCTTGCCGTCGAATTCGAGAATCACGTCGCCGTTCTTGATTCCCACCTTCTCGGCCGGTCCGTCCTCGATGACGCTGGCGACCAAAGCCCCCTCCGCGTCCTCAAGCCCGAGCGTTTCGGCGATCTCGTCGGTCATCGCCTGGATGTGCACGCCGAGCCATCCCCTGCGGACCGTGCCATGCTCGATGAGCTGACGGACCACCGCCTTGGCTGAGTTGCTCGGAATGGCGAAACCGATGCCGATGCTGCCACCGGACGGCGAGAAGATGGCCGTGTTGACGCCGATCACGCCGCCATCGAGGTTGAACATCGGCCCACCCGAGTTGCCACGATTGATGGACGCATCGGTCTGAAGGAAATCGTCGTACGGACCAGCATTGATGTCCCGGCCCCGCGCCGAGATGATGCCTGTGGTCACCGTGCCGCCGAGACCGAACGGATTGCCGATGGCAATGACCCAGTCGCCGACGCGGTTATCGTCCGAATCTCCCCACTCGACCGCAATGAGGCCGGCCGGAGGATTGACCTTGAGCACGGCGAGATCGGTCTTGGGATCGCGACCAACGACTTCGGCTTCGAGGCGGGTGTCGTCGTTGAGAACGACGGCAATCTCGTCTGCGTCCTGGATGACATGGTTGTTGGTGACGACATAACCGGCGGTGTCGATAAAAAAGCCCGAACCGAGAGAGGTTGCCCGGCGCTGTTGCTGCTGCGGCCGGTTTCGCTCGAAGAACTCCTTGAAGAACTCCTCGAATGGGCTTCCCGGCGGCACTCTCGGCATCTCGACCCCTGGACGCCCTTCGATCACCTGCGTGGTCGAGATATTGACCACCGCGGGCAAAAGCTTCTCCGCCAGATCAGCGAAGCTCTCGGGCGGGGTCCGCGCATCAGCAGGGACGACGTTGAAAATGAGAACAATGGCCAAAAGAAACGCGGATACGCGAGTGCCAACGGGTTTACGAGCGGACACAGTTGGGGTCTCCATGGGTTCGACGAACGCCTTGCTGCTTTTCATGTGTGCGTTCCAACTTGCCTTTGCGATCTAGCAGGCTGTTGAAGAAGTCGCCCGCTCGGCTTTGAGGGTGGTCTCGTCCATTTCGTCGAAGCCGTCCCAGGTGAAGAAAACCATCGACCGGCTGTATTCGAGATCGAGGCCTGCCTGCATTGCGCCGAAGGCGATCTCACCGTGACCATCGGCCCGGATGATCATCATGGCGGGTT
>Ga0209782_1000539_pt1 | contig 16891 bp, 11 predicted proteins | sample WorMetmaBAHAMAS1_FD_187390 | JGI IMG/M metagenome (GOLD analysis project Ga0209782, IMG submission 187390) | Marine gutless worms symbiont microbial communities from Max Planck institute for Marine Microbiology, Germany - Inanidrilus... | ecosystem: Host-associated > Annelida > Digestive system...
CCCCCGATCGACTTCCTGTAAACTGCTTTCTAACGGCCGAGACACATATCGCACGACACGACACGACCATCGAGTTGGGTCGTGTCGGGCGATGTGAATTGGTTATAAAGGCCGAGACACGCGCCAGCTAACATAACACACTGACGGCCGTCAATTAACGTCCAACGCTGTCTGCCGTCAGCGTCGGATGATGTCGGCTGTTGTTTCTGCAGACGGACCGTCAAAGTGACTCGTCAGTCGACACGGAATACCGAATAAAACGACAATAAATAACTATTCGGTCTCTCGTTCGCTCGCTATCCCTCGATGGGCAGTCACGTCGCCATGTCGGCGGAAAATGTCGGGTCTCGTGCACGCAAACACGAGACAACACGGGCCGACACGATCCCGACGAACGTCGAACCGCCATGTCGGCTTGTGTGTCCACACAGAGACGGCCATCGTGTCGGCCGTCAGTGTTGGTGTGGTTCCCGAGACTCACGAGCCAACATGGCGGACGTACATTTGTCCGGACGTGACGGGCCGTCGTGTCGGCTCGTGTTGGCCCGTGTGTCTAGGGACCCGACACGACACGGCCCGTCAGTTGTCAGCCGCCAGTGTTAGTTTTGTGTGTGTCCGCGGAGCCTTACAGTGATCGTGAAAACATCTATCAGTGTAGTGTACCTGCAGTACAATAATAAAAAGAAGCATAATAATAGCTCGCTGCCGTAGCGATACGCAGACACCGGGTCCACAATAAACTAGAATACCTAGCGGTATAGAGTCGCGCCTCTTAGCACATGGTCCAAAGTTTGACCGTGAATCCGCCGTGAATCCTTATATGAGCCTATTAAATTTGAAACTTTGCAGCCATATTTGGTCAACAAATATTAATTTTATAGCCCCCTCCCCCCTTACATTGGCCTTTTTCGTCCGACTTGGTCTGAACTTTCACCCTGGGTGATTTGTGGGGGGTCGATTGGGCCGGCGACAATTTTTTTGTCACGGACGGACAGAAATGTGACTAATTAAGTCGCGCCTCGCAGCGTGCGAGAGGCGCGACTAAAAAGATAACGTCACTGACGAAACCGGAAGTACATATCGTATAGCCTATTGCGTATATCCGACCTGTATGAACGAACTTCAACAAGATTTGTTGCATGTCGATCGCTTAGAGCATTCAGTTGGTGAACAGAGTGAGGTGGTGCAGATATCGACGCCTACATGTACAGTGCACATAACCACGTTTTCAGCGAAACGGATCCAGGGTTTGCTGGTAGAGGTGTACGTGCATTTACGGTAATTTTTAGCAGTGTTCCCACGGACCGTAGTTACAAGCATGCGACCGCCGAAGGCCGCAGCACCACTATAATATTGTGGTAGGCCTACACTGGAGCAGGAGATAGGGAATGAGAAGGAGATGACTAGAAGAGGGTTGCTATTACGTGATACTTCATAGCAAGCGGCAGTCCGCTCGGTACCCCCAGAGAATCTCGAAACTGGATCTAGAGCGACTTGCGTATATTTTATACCATAATGTATGTCGATCATCCCTCGTGTGAAAGTTGATTTTTTTCTGGTTTCTCACTGTTAGAGCCGTTTATTCACAACTCGCCATATTATGGCACCCTGACATTTTGCGGCATTTTCCCATCTCCCCCAAAATAGGGGACCGTGGCGAAGACGGTATGACGAGATATCAAAATAGCACTGTACCCCAACTCTTCATAACATACCCCCGAGCCGTCCGTTCATGGGTTTTGAGAACTAAGGACGCCTAAATGAATTACACGATTTGTCAAAGTAAAACTTATGTTGGGTAGGTACTACTTAGTACCCCCCCCCACCGACTAAAAAGTGATGCTCACGTAAGGGGTGGGATTGATCCCTCTGTTACTGTATCCGTCCTGGCTATTTTCTCTTTTTGGGCCCATTCTATGGGGCCACAGCGGTCCCCTCTGTCACGCGTTGTCGTTGTCGTGGACATCGATGCACAGGCGGCGTGCGACAGTAGGGACACCTAGTGAATGGGCGTGCGGCGGCTCGCAGTGGCGAATGGGCCCAACATTTTTCAAATGCTTCTTGTTTCATTATACCGAAATATTGTAAATTGTTCGCAAAAGGTTTTGAAACGACAGCATACGACTGGCAAATGAAGTTGCAACACGATATGTTTTTAGTAGCATAGCTTACAGTTTTAGTATTGTGCGCATCAACTGTTCGTTTTTATCGTAAACACGTCTTACTTCTATATTTCTCGGAACTGTCTCAGTCTGTTACAATCACAAGCTCAAACGCCTATATATCTTTATCACGAAATTTACACATTTTACCACGCGACGCTATGCTAGCGCGGTATAATGCCGTCGTCGTGCGTCTGTCACAGTATTGTCTCAAAACGGCTGAGCGCGTAGAATCACGTAAACAACGCCACGCGATAGACCATAGACTTTGATGCCAAAGATCTCGGCGAAATTGTGAACGAGTCACCCCCAACGAGGGGGGAGTAGGTTAAATAGGCAACTCTCGACAACTAACTCGCTATAACTTGAAAATAGTACAAGATAGACGCATAGTTTCTATTAAAGTCGAACAGGAAGTCGTATGCGCTCTACGGAATGGTTATGTTGCCATCTTGCCAATGATCTTGGGTGACCACAAATGCCCGACCAAACCACACTAATTACACGTTTTGCGTTGCCTTTCATATCATCATACTCGGTGAACGCAGAGACTTTAAATTTGGTACATAGGTTGACCATAGCAAGTCCAGCCTACGGTAGAAAAACTGTCCCTGTAAGGGGCGTGGTTGTCACGTGACACTTTAAAAAAATTGAGTCCCCCCCTAAGACGATGTGACGTCTTATCACTGGGATGACAAATTGTCTCTGGAGTAAGTTTTGTCATTGTTATGACATCTTTAATTTTGGGAAATAAGCAGTATCTCCGAAACGGTGCAAGACAGAAAGATTTCAATGGAAGATTAATAGAAAATCATGTATGGCCTCTCAAATAGCATGGATGGCAATTACCTCGAGTGAGTTTGGTCACTTTTGTTGTTTGAAACTCTTTGGCAGCATCGTGCGGTCTATTGGGATGAGCTGATATACTTGTAGGCTATGTATAAAATATCCTACCTTGGATTGCTGTCAGGAATTTTTAGTTACCGACCATTTAGTGGTCCTGAAGGGGAGGTGTGTGTGAATGTGTGTGCAGGCAATAACTTTAGAACTGCGCGACATTTGACGTAGACACACACTGGTTCATATGACAGTACCCTGGTCCAGTTCAAGTCAACATTCAAGGTCACATGAAAATGTAGCTAAGTGTCAACACTGATTGCAATTTTTTCAGCTTCACAAGAATCACTGAGACACCATATGTAAATCACATCTCATTTATTCCCATTACAAAACATCACGATGACGTATAAACAATACTCAATTGGCTACACTTAACTGACTGAATTTGCACACACTACCATTAAAAAGTAAGTGCATTCAACAGCTCGAGAAACAACATGGAAGTATTATGACAACATAACAACTGCAGGTATTTCCGTGAAGAGAGATACGCCATCTGTACATCAATTAAAACTGCAGATGAATTACGCACAATTCTGTATGCAAATAACCGTCACCTATTGTCATAATAGGTCACTATTGTGTACTGTGAAATATAATAAAAGTAAAATGTTGAAACATTCTTCTAACAAAAGAACAAGATTAACAAAATGTTCCACTGCATAATTGTCATCACGCAAGTAACGATATTCAAAGACGAAACAAATCACACACGATTTCACCTCACAAACTCTCACCCCACACAGTATTCATCAATGGTTTATTCCCATGGGTCGGATACAGTAGTGAGAATATTACACACACTAAAACTATATGAGCAACGCAAGTCACGTGTCGCTCAAACTGAGATAAAGCAACATAATATCAACTGAACGAGTTGCGACTCTCAACAGTGACACAGTATCAAACTGTGACACGCAATACTGGCTCATGACTCGCATAGTTGGCTGTCTAGCACAGATTACTTACACGGCTGCAACAACACAATTGTAGAGAGCAGACTTCACCCCTGGTGAGTAATTCACAACGAGTACTTGCTGGCCTTTGTTGTTAAGAAAAATTTGGTTGGAATCTTATGGCTCTTATGTATGTCATATCCTGTTGCCACTTAAAAATGCACGTGATGTGCAATATGGCCATTATGCAAAAGCATGACATGATTCAAAAACCTGAAGTACATAACGTATCACAACAACATTCTACAAGAGGACCGACCCATGGCCATAGGCAAAATGCACAAACACATTGGAGTAGTTCGGCCAAGTGGTTTTTGAGTTACAAAAACAGACAGACAGACGCACATACTCATCACGATACTTTGCACTCCGCCCAGGGGCGAGCTAACAATAACTGAGAATAAAATATGCAACAAAATTCAACAAGATAAAGTAATATCGCACGGTGGTGCAATACGCAGGGCACTGGATGGTGATTTCGAGGTCACCTGACTGTTCCATCCATTGTCACACAGCTACCCTAGATAAGCCGTTTACACGCACATGTGTCTCTGTACGCCAAACAGTGCAAACTGATGCCAACCAAAGGCGGTGACACCTGAAACTGGAAGGTAACTGCAGACCTGGCAAAATGTAATAGCAGCCTACTTCGGGTTTTATGACTAGTGTTGCCTGTGGGCTCTCTGTCTAGTAAACTGGCAATCAGCATAGGACCCTACAGCCCTAAGAAACTACAGGAGTATCTTTGAAAGCAATGTAGTCAAGAGAACGGCAAAAACAGTATAAGGCTGCTATGATAGTATTCACGCATTTCACATTTCAACAAAAATATGGCATACAAACGCAGGGGTGTAAATAGTGTTTATGTGATATATGTCTATACTGCACTGAGATACTCTAAAACATAAAAAAACCTATGTCATGAAACAAAATTACACCGTTAAATACATTTTAAACACTGCCACTTTAAATTCCAATTTTTAGGTTCGTAAGCAGCATTTCAAATAATTCTACAAGAATCCAAGATATAACAAACTGATTGCACGTCAGCCACAAGATGAAAGAATGAACCAATGTGAGAAACTGCATAGCTTGCAGGTAATCAAGTATCATTGGAGATGGCACAATTCAATCAATATAGGCCACATATAACTTCCTATTAGTGATCAATAGTAGCAAGTGCATTGTTTCCGAGACATTACCACAACTGGCAAATCACATCTAGCATACATAACGGCCTGTGACCTTAAACAGTTTTTCACGGGGATTATGATGACACAAGTACATGTACGGTACAGTGAACAGCCCATGTATAATTTAGTATTGGTCTGTAGAAGCCATTTATTTTCACGTCCCCAATGAGGTGAGCCCCTTGGAATTTCATCAATATTTTTCATGTCAGAAAACAAAGTCAATGGGTGCAGTGTATGTTATACACTGTATGCTACATTGTAACCACTGGCATTGGTATTGCTAGCTATAGGGCATGCCTCTTAGATTTCCAACAATTTTTTTTCAGTTCACTCTAGAACTGCAAAAATCTCACAGTGAATTTGTACGGTTATCTCACGAAAACATACTTCACAGTATGTCACATCAGCTGAAATAGTTTAGTGGTGGGTACATGATTATATTTTGCATTATTTTTGTGTGATAAATTATTTTCATTTAGACCAAGTTTTGTGCCCCCTGCCACATCAAGTTCTAGTGATGCTACTAAAACTTGTTGCTTGTTGATAGAATTCCATCACTTCAATACAGTACTAGCATATGATGCATGCACAGCCAGTAACAGTATTGCACATACGTGTCGTCATAAATAACTATAAAACGGCCTGATCATAAATATAAAATTATTTACAATAAAAAATGAATCGTAGTCAATATGATACAACAAAATTCACAATTTAGTCAGTACAGAGATCGGCAAAACATTACTGACAATTAGCTGCATTTACATCACATGACTATTTTGTAATCTGCCCATAACTTCAGCGAGGCAAAAAAATGATGAAATAATTTTTTGATTATATAAGTAGTGGTTCTACGACATGGTACCACACAACTGGTTTAGCGGTACACTAAAAGTATGTCACCATGTAGCTACAAAACACAATCTAATAAATGCAGAAACCCGTTAATATACCAAGCCCAACAAAAACGTACTAAAAGCACAAAACTCCACCACAGAGGATAAAAATGTATACGCATTTAGAAGTAATGGTATAAAATATCAACCTCAATGAGTAATGGTAACCACCACCTCTATTACAAAGGCTGTTTACACGTGAATCTGGGTTCCTTTTGGTTTTCTTTCTTCATTTGTTCTGGAAGAATAGCTCTGGGGGCTAAGTGACAGAGGTCTTTACGGGCTGAATACCCAACCAACAGTGATGCCAAGAGCACCGATGAAAGCTTGCCTGGCTCAACCAACAAAATTCATCAACCGCCACATTTCATTCTGGCAGAAAACATCACAACATTTACTGCTTTATGCCCATGGACAGCAGAAGAATACAGTATACATCATTGCTGTGAGCAAACATCGATGTGTTACAAGACCTCACAAAGCTGCCGAGTTCCTCATCTCTTCTGTCCACAATGTGACTCACTCTCTCTTCACTACCACAACATCTCTGTGAACAGACTAATTAACTCGTATGACTATGACATACGTCATATCGGCAGTGCAAGCACTTCAAAGCTGTGGCACAACAACACAACTGCAATTAAGCAGCTCACAAAATCAGCAGCTGCAGCAACAAAATGCAGTTCTGAACAGTCACTTATGCACATGTTTAATGACCAGTTAATCCGTCAATTATACCACCGGCCGCCAGTCATCTACCGTCTATGCTGATAGAAACTGAAATTCAGAACCTACACATTTTCAGGTTTTAAAAAACCTGAAAGGGATGCTTGGAATCCCTACTGGGAAATCAATATCTTGATCATCGTGCATAACATGGTAAATACTTTATAATGTAATTTCTGTTCACTGAAGAACCATGGATTATGACAACGAGTGTAGCGGATATCATTTTCTGGAAGCTGAAGCGTGTTCATTATGATATAAGTAAAGTTTATTCTCATAAACAAAGAACGTACTATTTATTTTTGCTGATCAACAAAGTTTCTTGACATCTCCCTGACTTGTTCAGTTCTGACTTTACAAGAAGTGGGAATCCCAGTTTTAAAACCAACAATATGTTGAATCTTATATAATACTGCAAAAATAAAACTTAACAATACATGGTGCATAGCAGTCTGCTATCGTAACCAATTTTCATGTTCTGCAGGAATCAGATAAGCACACAGTCTTGCACTTAGAAAATGACATTTAACTTTTAACAATGACACTAGCTAATAAATATGCAAAAACACAAACACACACATGCATTATAAGCCACTAACATAAGCAAGCATGTCATGTACCTTTAAAGTACACTATTACATTAACAAACGGTGCACCTCGTGACAACATTAGATTTAGAATTATTACCAGTCATTTCACACATACTGACCACTATTTCACCAAATCAAAACAACTTATCTAAAACTGAATACAAATATCCAGCCACCTTACACAGCTTCTCGACATCTCATGGACAGGCAGAATTTTAACGCCCATCTTTAAACATTCTGGAAATGGAAATGCACGCCATTAACTCACTACCTTCTGACATATGACTATTCTGTGCTGTTCACAGCCTTACGTGGCATCTCACTCAATACCTATCTTCTCAGACAGTCTTAACCCAAAACCTCCAGTGCCTCTGCATCCTAAGACTTTAGGGTGCTATACAAATACTTCATTATTACGAGTATTATTCTTATTATCACCACAGGAGATCAAAAGCCATTTACCAAAAAGCATTGTTACTGTTACAACAACAATAGCTTATCAACAGTTCAGCTAGCACACTCATTCATAATACGCTAACAACAACATAAATAAGGCCACGTACGGAAACAATTTAACAGTGCAGTGGAGTCGACACGATGCAACACAAACAGATGTTATTAAAAACACAACACTGCGAAACACCGTATCGATCAATGCTTCCCACGTTTCAGCATGTTGACATACACACTCACTGTCTGATGCAGTAAGATGTCATCATGTTCTCTACGCAAAAACTAATAAACACCTACTGTAATGTCGGTTTAGTAAAGACGCCAGCAGCATGGAAAATGATCACAAATTAGAACTAATTTTTTTTTGAAATTAGAAAAAAACGAAAGATAAGAATAAGAACAAATGGAAAACTTGCAGTAATCTGACAGCATATTTTGCAATCAACCAGCGACAGATAACGGACGCATCTATAAATGTACCATTCACCATGTTTTGTACTACATGTATTTTATATAGCTTGTAAAACATTAATTACTACTATTGATTATTATTAAGTACATTATAGAGCACACTTTCACAGGATGCCACAAATGCACTGAAGAACAGTCACAGCTGATGTCATATGGATATGTGACTCGGGTGGAAAAAGTGGAATGAAAAATTCATCATCCACAAGTGACTGCAGCATATGTGTAATGTTTCGGCTCTAGAAACGACAGACTCCAGTCTGAGCAGTGATTACATAATGGCAGGACAATACAAGCATGCAGTATTGAAAATGACTTAGACTCTATACATTCACACGTTAACTTCATGTTTTAACTGACACAGAAGTGTGTTTAACTGTACAATTAAAATAACTGAATAAAAATCTGACGAAATAAACTTTGATGGCACGACAAATCTGTAAGCAAAACGACAAATCTGTGACGACAACGTGTGCAACGCAACAATATTTATCACAGTGCGAATACTTAGACGTTCAATGCAACTGACTCCCGCGACTAATAAACACGTGCTGCAGAATGACGTGTGATGTGCATTCACTCGCTGTGTAGATAATTCACCGGCAGTGTGGCGTGATCGCCAGCCAGACGGCACGCACAGAGTTGCTCGTAACTCACAAGACGGCTAGAAGCAACCTTCTCTCCAGCTGCTGTCAGTTGACTGATATGAACCGACATGATTCCGTCGCGCAACAGCAGCCGTGTGATTCCTTCAATAGCCACATGTGACCCACCGCAACATGCATCGACTACGGCTACACTATATCACAACAAGTGAAAATACACTGACATATAAACTGTGAAGGGTGGAATTAACAGATATCCACTTGGAATGTAGACTCAGGTGGACCCAAAATCTATGTATTAGACAGGGGTACATGTGGGCACTATCTAGCAAATATAATTGACCATCTGCGGGCTGTCACTACCATCAGTGTAGATACTATTGTTTTATTACTAGCCATGAGTGGTGTTGGATAGCCAGCATTTGTGGCATCCTGCGAAAGTGCGCTCTAAAAATGTGCTTAATAATAATAATAATAATAATAAAGGCAGGAACGCTCTACAGTCAGAAGTCTGGCTATTCATGACGACAGAAGGCCACTTTCATTCAGTGCTTGACAACTAGCGGGCAACATTCCAGACAATAAAAACCCATTGGAAAGGAGGATTGACCCAAGTGGGAACTGGGTAACCTGTGTTCACCATGTTTCAGCAGTGCAGCTCTTACAATTTGAAATTCTCGCCCTCCGGCCCACCGAATGTGTATAAGCCCTGATATCTTCTACCATCATCTCAAGACCCACTATGTATGTATTCACAGCAGGCCCTCCAACCCATTTTGTGCCTTCCCCTTGCACCTCAGATTCGGCTTTGGCTGATCATTGTGCATATATACAAATTATTCACTTACTTCCGATGGCGAAACAATGACAATGATTACAGCAACAACAACCGCAGTGCTAGCAACAGACTTATCATCTTTCAACTCACCTGCGCTGGAGTGGCAACTTTGAAGCCGAACTTGGTCGCGGTAGGCTTGACCTGGGAGATGAAGAGGCTTTCTTAAGTGGAGCTGCGGGCTCCGACGGCAGTTGGTCGAGTGTGGAGAAGGAAGCACGAGACGCCGGCTGTCGTCGTCGTGAGTGATGTGATGCTGCGGCAGCAAAACTCAGAGGAGACAGACGGTCGTCATAGTAACGGGACTCGGAATCATCACTGAGCAGCGCAGAATCTACCACGGCCGGTGAAGACATCTTGCGGAGATTCTGAGAACCACGCAGCTTCTGTACTTCTCCTGCGTGCAGAGTCAACAAAATATTCTCAGCACAATATTAACAGAAAACATTAAACATCAGGCTTTGGCACGAGACAATATTCACATGAGAAAACTCCTGTCTTGTTCCGGCATCATCACTAGTTTTCCACTCGAGCATTCTGTTTCTGCACCATCAACATGGAACTCACTGCCTGCACATTTCCGCTCTCTTGATAAATTATCCACCTTCAAAGGTCAAATAAAGACTTACCTATTCCAGTCTGCTTTTGCTGTCTAGTCAGCCTGTGCTTTGATAGATTCATTTTCACGATTATGGCACTATGTAAATTTGTATGTATGTATGTACTAACCAGGAAACCTATGGAGTTCAACAACCAATCAATGCCGGAAAGCAACGACACAAGTTTTTACAAGACAGTGTAACAGCACTAAAAAGTACAAACCATTAACGAGAATGCCGTGAGGACTACGTAAACACTTTTGCCTCAGATCTGTCAACATTACAACAAATGGTTTAGCATACCAGGTGAGTGAAAAAAAAGTAACTCCCAAAAGGACTTAACAATATCTTGGCCTATGCTAAGCCTTCCTAAAGTAATTATTTTGTTTTAGATGTTTTACAAGAGTTTGTGAATACTACAGTAAGCTGAAATAAGCTATTAAAATTCAGGTGTTAATGTTACAAAAATTGCTGCATTTCAAATTTTGCCCAGTAATAGGCAATTTATATCCAGACATGTGTACCTAATTTGAGGAGTTTACATTAACATTTAATGAAATGGGGATAAAATTCCATAAGTATCCTCGTTTTCACTGTTTCATATTAAAAAGTGTTGTCGGATTTCGAACATTCACAGAGATTAGTGTATCAGCTAATGGAGGGCATTCTGAATATAAAATGTGACCACTGACATAACAGTTATTGGTAAACACTTTTACCATATGGTTTCCGAAAGTAATGAGTCTTTTTAGAAGTTTGTGTGAATACTGCGGAAAGCTGAAATGAACTATTAAATTCAGGAGTTAATGTTACAAAAATTGTTGCATTTCACATGAATATTGACATAAGTGGACCAAAATTTGCAAATAGGTAATGATATAAATGGCAAACAACTGAGTAAATTTTAGTCTGCGGATGATGGCCGTAAGTGGAAATATATGCAAAAGTATTAATGGGATTACTTTTTTTTGACTCACCCTGTAGACACCACTAGTTTAGTTTACTGCATCACAGCCTAGCAAAACTCTGAGTCAATTTCTCAGCAGCAGCTAATGAGAAATCTTGCATGTACATACATTGAAATTTAGCAGTATCAATCAGGACACACAGCAATTTTAAAACTGCAAACATTTTGTATGTGTACATCAGCTCATTCTAATAATCTGTCATTTGAAACTTTTCTTTTCAGATGATCATAATGACTGTACTCGAATTGTCGTTTGACAAACAGCAGTCACATAGTTCATATTAAAACATCTGCAAGACTGCAACTGGTGTTATTGCTGTTATATAACAATACAAACTGAACATTGAAGCCATAAATACGACAGAAAGAAACAAAACGGCACTGACCGTTTTCCTGTAGCTTGGCCTTAGCTACGATCTGAATGTCGACCATGTCTTGCAGTCGACTGTCACTCACACGGTGACTGCGGTCTCTGGTAGTTTCGTCGGGTGGCCACAGCACTTCGGCAGCACAGTCCACCATCGACTCTCCTCCGTTACAACGCACCCTTTCTTCTGCATCGCTAGCAGCCGAGCTGTTGGAACCTGACTGCGACTCGAGGGCCTCGGCCGCCAGCTGTGACTTCCTGCACCGCGGCGAAGTTCTCGTGAAAGTTCTGGTGTCGACCTCGGACCAGTTATTCAACGGCAATTCATCAGCTGGTTGTTCAATTTGACTGGCAGTCTTCTTTGTATCAGTACTGACAATTTCGGAGGACGAACTGTCGGAAGTAAGCTTCAAAGCTGCATTGTGACGATTCGATTTCTTTGGTCGGGTAAAGGTTCTTGTATCAATGCCAGAATCTGTTCACAACAGGCATTTGGCAGACTAGTTAATTCTACTAAGGCTGTGGCAACATGGGTATGCATTGCTTTCAGTGATAAAACACTGTTCTTTGGCCCTTTGGGTAAGGAAAAACTACTGCAGTTTTTTTCTGACATCGACGTCAAAATCGCCACTTTGGCTAAAATCGCTTCGAGATCGAAATCGCAATTTCACTTACCCAAACTTTCGATTTTTAGTTCGATTTTCGTCGAAACATTCCTGTTTATATAGACATTAGATGTAAGCAACGTCAAACCGGAAGCGAAATGATGTGAAAAATAAGTAACAGCTACTGCACGTAAACTAGGCCTACTCAAAACGAGGCGATGCCTCGTTTTCGTATGACCAGCTGAATTAGATAGCAAGCTATTGTTCCAGTAACTGGACAAATAGTCACTTCGTATTGTTATATATTCTATGCTAGTGCCACCACTGCGCAATATAATTAAAATGAAAACAAACAACTGAAAGCGTCTTGCAATTATTGTAAGTGATTCTGTATTAAATATATAACGTTGGTACTTCTTGTGGTTCACATTGTGCTTTTCTTAGATCAAACAAAACTGGCGAACACCCAGATGGCCTAACTGATTGCATTCAGGCCTACTGATAACGGCTGGATGTTGATAATTATACTCCCCCTTATCTGTCCGTCCGAAAATTGAATTGAATCGTTGATTTTTAAGTAAAAATAACGAAATAATCGATCATCCAGGATATTCTAAAATGTGGGAAAAAATGATGTTGTTTAGCACAGTGATCAACCAAAAGCTTAACAGTATTTTAATGGTCATTTTCGCTTAAAGAATGCATACTGAACATCTTTTTTTGCTAAGACGGCATATTGTCGTCTGTGTCAAACATTTCTTCAACCAGTTACAACTTACATGTTGCAGCTAATGCTAGTGTTAGAACTGTTATTTTATATGTGTGTGTGTTTGTTTGCATTGATTTCAAATTTTCAAAACAAAATCCACTTCATTCTATGTTTTTATAATTTTTGCTGCTCCATAAATTACAAAAGTTACTATGCTTCAAAGCAGACCAGGATTTTTTATGCTTTCTGTACACTCGTTCAGCAAGAGCTTTCATGATAGTGGCAAATGTAACAAAGGAAAAAACTGGCATAATTGGTCTAAAATTTCAGAAAAGTGTTGCAATTTGTACACACAGTAGTCACCTGGTTTGCAAACATCATTCAAGTGATGATGGGCGGTAGGTGTTGTGAGAGAATTGAATCTCTTCCACCCAGAATCTGCAGCAAATCATCCACAAGACTAACTAAAATTGCGTTAAATTGAGTATAAAAATCTTCAGTTAGGCATTGAACAGTTAACAAATGATGTTTAGATATACAGGAAGCAAGCTAAAATAAAGCAGATCAGCAGAACAAATTCACACAAAAAAAATTTGAACAGTCTTAGTAGGGAAACATACTCGTTGCAATGTCAATGAAGATAAGGTAACTTACATTTGACAACCTGGTCCAGTTTCTGAAGCAGCGACCTGCAAGTTATCGCACTGCATCTGTTCGTGAATCCTTCACGAATCCATAACTCAACATCATGCTTGGACCCACGTGGACAGGATGACCTGAATAACCTACACAGTTTAATAAACGCATAAATAGTTTGATTGTATAACTGCAAGTAATGCAGTCAGAAACTCAGAATTGTCCAAAGTGACACAGGCAGAATGATTAACTGACTTTAATGACAACTCTGAGGTCCGGTTATTCCACAGCAATTAATCTCCCGTTAATTTAATCCGGCATTAAATCCGGCAAATAATGATCAATTTACTCAGATGTCGTTTTTCCACCGGCAGTTCATCAATTAAATCATCCTAAATGGACTCGTTAGTTCATAGCATTGCTTGTTGTGTTTGAGTGCAGAAGATCGATCCAGTGATGGTCCAACCATTCAAGAGAACCAAAACTGAATCTAAAATGCAGTTTCCCTCCAAATCCTGCCAAAACCAGCTGTAAATGATAATTTGGGAGCCGTAACAACACTAGCAACAGCATCACATGAAAATTTGCTAGCACCTCAACTCGTTAAGTACACATACTGTCAACTGGCTCGTAAACTGATAAAAAAAACATATGCACATTGCATAATATTCACAACATGTTGCAGATTACTTTCAAAATTTAATCAACTATTCTCTGATCTATAGCCTACCTATTCCCCAAAGTTCACGAAGAAATACTTTTATATATCCTGCTAACAAACACACAAGCAAAAGATTGTGGAAAAAGAGTCAATGCTAAATGAGGGAAATGTGTCCAGAATGAGTATAGGAAAACAATAACACTATCTACCAAGAATCATCACTGTCATTTCCACATAGCTTGTCCACATCCACCAGTTCAACAGTTTCAAGGGACAACTCTCCTCTGCAGTTCTTCAATCTTTCAACATCAGCATCAGTCACAATTGTCGTATCCAAGTTCATCCCCCTGTTGTGGTAAAGTACACTGCTTAATTCACAAGCTCAATGTTCCTGTACAAAATACAGCAAAAATATAATGCAACATATCTGAGCAACAACCAGCAGTATTTTATTTTACTGTATGCGAAATCTTAAACAATTTTCAAGACTAATACAGTAATATTGAGTTACTGACGTTATATTTTTGGCATTTTCTCAGCAGTGGCTTAACATTTCATTATGAAATTTTGCAGATTATTAATGCATTGTAGACATACACAGTTGTTTCAGTAGCTCTTAGTTCTAAAAATCTTAATCTGTATGAAATTTATCAACACTGTGGCACAGCTACCTTGCAATTTTTTTGCATTTCAGAAATGTGACAGAAAACACTGTGTTAAATAACGTAATTTAAATGACACTAGAATCATTACAAATTCATATTCATAGTACCACAATCACTGAGAACGTTCAACTTCAAAGTGTGCACTCCTAGCTACAACACAACCTTTCTAAATTCCTGCAAAGTCTTGTCAATTGGTTCCTTAGGCAGGCAGTCCCAGACTGACTGCAACATTTCTTTCGGTTCAACAACTATTTTACTTTCTGGATGGCACTTGTGATAAGACGCTGCATCTGATGACAACAACTTAACACATCTTGGTGCACTGCTGTCACATACATTATCATCATGAGTAGAACTGCTACACTTGGCACAAGTAGGAACTGCTTTACAATTGGTTTTAGTACGTCCATAACATTGGCATCGGAAACATCGCAGAGGACCGGGAAAGTACAGGTCGACAGGGAGCCATTTATATTCTACAATGATGTGCTTCGGAGGAGAGGCCGTGCAGAAGGTGAGAAAATCGGTATCAAAATAAGTACGTAAACATTATAATTCTATGATTTTGGCATGTTATGTTTCACGATGAGTTAGTTCGCCAGTGTAAATGTTTATCATGTCTCGTTTCATATTTTGTTGGCAAACCTATTATTTTACGTCTATTTGGCACATCAAAATAATTAAAATAACAAATATATGTTTAAAGATAATTCACTTTAGATGTAGGTATAATCGTTGTAGTTATTGAGCTTAAAAATAAGTTTCGAGCCTTTTATAGCTGAGTTACTCAAGCCAGGATTGAGTATTCAGAACAGACTTATGTATAAGCACTAACTTCAGAAAATGTAATAAAACTTCATAGCACAACTTTTAGGTTCATTCTATTACGGTCTTTTTATGAAACTGGTGTAGTCACAGAAACAACACCTCCTTCCACAGTAGAGAATATGGTGAAAGGTAAAATGCTGGCCTGTGGGGATGCGGCCTGCAGTTTAGGGTTAGTAGGGTCAAGTTTAGGGTTAGGCACTAGGTTAAGGTTGGTGTTAACCTTAATAATAGCCGTGCATTACCTACGCATGGCTATAGAGCTTTCCTATCTTTTTTCCAGGTACTTTTTGCGCATACTCTTACATCAAAAAGTGGCACAAAAGGAAGACATACTTATTTGATATAATTTTGCTAAGTTGCGTGTCTGAGCAATGTCAATTAGTGCAGAAATCAAACTTTAATCATAATTCTTTCACATTTACCACATTATGACGTATCACGTGACGTAATTGTTATTGAAATTTCCCTTCCGGTTTGCTAGAGCTGTATCAAGTACTCGTACTGTTTGAACTTGTGAAAATAATTCAAAAGTAAATAAGTAAGCAGAATCGTAACATAAAATCATCACTGGCGATTTCGCCCACATTGCCTCCATCACCTGAAGAGTTTAGTATTGTCACACTGACCACCATTATTATTATTATGTACTAATAATTCATAATTATTCATAATTAAGTCGTTTATAACTTTTGTTATTGGACGTTTAATGCGAAAATGTTGACATCACATTTCACATTTGATCAAATTCTCGCGCCACTTTATTATTTGTATTTATGTTATCAATGCCTCTCTAACAGAGCGTATTTAGTTGCAAAACAATAAGCTCGCATTCCCACAGGCCCGCATTTTACCCCTAACCACAGAATATTGTCTACGTCATAACCGGTCTCACTAAAAGCCGACCGCACGACCGCACAGTCCGACGACCACGACTGCACGCAGTTGTACGACCGCACAACCGCAAACAATCGACTGGCGTGCAGTCGTCAGGACCTCGCACACGCACCCAGGTACTCCATGCCAGGGACGTCTTGTATTAGTTAGTACGAGACGTCCATGCCCATGCTTAC
>Ga0209782_1000540_pt1 | contig 16867 bp, 9 predicted proteins | sample WorMetmaBAHAMAS1_FD_187390 | JGI IMG/M metagenome (GOLD analysis project Ga0209782, IMG submission 187390) | Marine gutless worms symbiont microbial communities from Max Planck institute for Marine Microbiology, Germany - Inanidrilus... | ecosystem: Host-associated > Annelida > Digestive system >...
AACTGATATCGTAGCATAAGCACGAGATGTAATATATACATCTCGTGCTTATGCTACGATATCAGTTTCCGTCTTTCTGTCCGTTTGTCAGTCTGTCTGTGACGGAAGTGCATTGGCGCATTATAGCTAATTTAGGTTTCAAATTCCGATCCCACTTTACCGCTCATTGCGGCCACCGTGCTGCTGGCAGGCGGATCATCTCGCACTATGCTAGCCAGTGCTAGACTGTCTTGTTATTGTGCTGATGGCAGTCAAGCAATCCCAGCTTTAGTCTAACAATAAAATGACAGTCACTGTTACTGCTGTATTTAAACTCACACGTGCAGAATCAAAGATGTGCACAAACGTAGGCCTACTGTGTTATTCTTATTTAGTGATGACATTAAAACTACAAATATCTTGAAATTTAAACAAGACTATTTATTCACAAAATACTACTGCATACCAGTTTGAAAAAATGCCTTATAGTTGGTACTTTGGCTACATGCTGCTTTTATTGATTTAATGATTTTACTTTATTACTTTGTTTTTCCAGGCAGTCGCGTAACTAAGGGGGCATAAAGGGGAAGTTGTCCCTAGGCACAGCATATTTGGGGGTGCAAAGTAGCCCCACCAAATATATATTTTAGCCTGCTCGGCAAACCTGCCGACTGGGCTATATATTTTGCTTGCATTAATTTCTGTCTTTTTTATCTTTATCTTATTTAATGATTTCTCGGAGACAAATTATCTCAGTATCCGCTGGACCGATTTTCGCAACCTTTTCACATTTGGGTGTAGATAATTGATCTGGACCTCTTTTTCCAATATCTCAAGGGAGGTTGCCATGGCAACCAATTTGTGGCAAAAATGGGGCAAAATTACCTACCCCCTGCACGTATTATAACTGTCATTCTGAAACGGAATGGGATATCGCCTTGCGAATATGTGCATTTATAGCTCCACTAATTGCTCTACATCGTGTAAAAATGGTGAAAATCGGTTCTGTAGTTTTTGAGTTAAAGTGGGTTAGAAAATGAAAATTTTGCTGCAACTTGGCCGAAATTGGCCTATATCGCAAAATGTCTCAACAACAGTACTGAACCAGTCTTTACCAACGTTTCACCGTTGGTAGATGTAGACCACAGAGTTATGATGTAGACTATATATAATTATGCGGATTATAAAACTGACATGAATTTCACTGTAGTCCAAGGGATGTTGCTATATAGTAACCAATTAATTGTGGGCGATGTTTGCCAACGTCAAAATGTCTTCACTCCTCGCTGTCGTGTTCTGAAATGAAATGCACCATCATCTTGCGGATGCACGCATTAATAGCTCCACTAATTGCTCTAGATCGTGTAAAAATAGTGAAAATCGGTTCAGTAGTTTTTGAGTTAGAGTGAAGTAGAAAATGAAAATTGTGCTTCGAGCCTTCGACTCAGCCGAAATTGGATGATATTCGTTCATTTGGCATACTGTCGTTCTGAAACGGATTGGAATATCAATTTTGGTTTCAGCAGGTTAATGGGCAATCATTTCTGTACAGCTTGTGAAAATTTGGTGATATTCAGATAGTGACTCCGGAGTTTTAGATGAAAGAAGTTGTATGGCCGGAGTCGATAATTGGGATGGGGCTGTTAGGCACTCAGGTGATCAGTAAGTAGGTGTTTTTCATAAGTATTCGCTAGGGGGCGACACTACGGTGCCGAGCGCGGGCTATGTACGCTAGGCTTTGCCACACATTTTCTAGTCTATATAGAACTTGGAACCGACCACAATTAGCCCTCGGACTACCAGAACTGTTGCTATCCTCACGTACATTACCTCATTTAAGCGCCAGCTCAAGACGTGCTGGTTGCAGTTGTGTGTCTAGTACATACCGTCATCTCGCTGTTATGAGTTCGGCACCGACTACAAATGTCCCGACTCAGCTCATTCGCATGTAGAATTAAAATGCAGATCGTGTGAGGTCGGTGACTCAGTGACTGACTAAGTGTTAAGCAATATCATTCTCTCGTTGAGCCACTGAGATGTTTTAGCGCTGATGTTTAGAACTTTGAAGTTTACATAGTTTTTACTTTGAGTTCACACTGAGTAGAAAATTGGCGTTTTGAGGCCGTATCAAGAAAACGAAGAAGTAGCTGTCAAGCAGTTAACAAGATTTGAAATTTTCAACCGATTTATAGCGTCGTGCGGTCCCTGTATTCGTACCGTGTGAGTGACGGCACGGTGGAAACGTATGCCATTTGCACTCATTGTAGGACCGAAGTGATTGAGAACCGAATTATACGATAACCGACACATGATTTTATTGATTGATTCACGGGTTTGATTATTACATAATCTATGTTAAAGGTAAATAGTGAATTGCAATAAGAAATAACTTCAAATAAGAAAGTAGTACTGTAGTACCAAGGTTATTAGTCCAAAATGTACGAAATATATAATGTAGTGTATGCGGCAACACTGCTTGGTGTGCTTACAGACTCGTAAAAGCAACGTGTAGTGGAAGCTTTACCCACTGCCAGTAGGCGAAATGGCTGTAATAGCCCGTCAAATATTCAAAAGCAGATTAGGGCTAGGGTTAGGTGTAGGTTAGAGCCAGTGCCATATTTGGCTTTTACTTCAGTATTAATCTGGTTACACCAATCCTCTCCAGAATAGCCGAAAAGTTAATTATCAAACACTGGTTTCGCCTTTTCACTCCCCTTCAGAGTACTGTTGTTGTTTTCTTCTTTCAGTACAATGAGAGCTGGACAACATTGGATAGCATCTTCCTGTAAAGCATGAATACTGGTGCCAATCGATGATCTTGATCCTGGTAATACAATACTAAGATTCCGGACCATTTACAGCTCCTTGTACAGTTGATCAGTATGCATTCAAATGCACTGGCACTACTACCTGTCCTTTGGTCAGCCTTATTCATGATGTAGCATACATGCTAGAAAATAACTTATATTCGTTGCCTTATGGTGGAATTCAGCAAGGCTTTTGACACTGTTGACCATGTCATTCTAAAACGTAAATTACAGACCTTGAGTTTGCCACCTAATGTGTATAGTTGGATAATTGCCTTCCTAACAGCCGTGTGCATAGGTGCAAGGTTCAGGACACCGTGTCCAAAGCCATTGGTATCAACTTGTCCATAGTTCCCGGATCTGGGATTGGCCCATCCCTCTACGTCATTATGGAAAGTGACTTGCATCCCAAATCTAGACTAATGAAGTACACTGATGACACCAATCTCCTAGTTTCTGAGAATACAAACTGTACCCTATCTGAAGAATTTGATCATATCAAGGACTGGGCCAAAGCCAACAATATGTTATAAACATGTCAAAGACTAAAGAACTAGTTTGCTATAGGCCACACCCAAGTAGATCCCATATGCCTTCGGCTGTTGATAACACTGAGCAAGTTAAAATCGCTAGGCTTCTTGGTGTCATGTTATCAGGCAATTTAAACTTCGATGTACATGTTTCATATATATTATCTGTTTGTTCACAAAGATTGTATCTCATTAAACTACTCCATAGCCAAGGAATGCCCGAGAGTAAATTGCATGTTATATTTCTTGCCTTAATTATCAGTAGAGTATGCTATGCCTCGTCTGCTTGTGGTGGCTTCCTTAACAGTCAACAAATAAATGGGATCAATGCTTTCGTTCGGAAAACTAGATGGTTTGGGCTCTGTAGCCCTACGTCTCTATGTGGTTCATCATTATACCTACCTGAGAATTGCTTATAGCAAATTATTTAATCATATACAAAGTCAGTCTCACTGCCTGTCACATTTACTTCTACTAGAAAGGCATCACCTTGGATTATGTCCTAGAGGACATTCTTATGCCCTTCCTATATGCCCATAATGGCAAACAATCCATGTAAATGCTGTTTTATCCCCCAATGTCTATTTTGTTTTTTGTGATCAATGTTTAGTTTACTCTGTATTGTTCAATATGTGCGTTTGTCACTTGTTTATTAATAAGGAGAGAGTTTGACTTGACTGATAAGACTTCACCATAATTAGTTTAGTGCGGCCGTTAGGATACACTAGCCGACACGTAGAGGAAGAGGCATAATATAGATTGTTAGGCCCAAACATTGTATTTTAAAATTTCATTTCAGAATCCACATTATCTTTGCACAATTATTGTTTGTATCAAACATAGTGTGTAAAACTATGTCACCAGTCACTTTATGAGTGTTCTGATCGGTATATGTTCCAGTCGCGTTGGCCGTTCCTTTGAATTTTGATGTGGTACATCATTTTTTCTGGCAAAATCATTCGTGTCAACTTTGTATCAGTTACTTCTGAGGATTGGGCATTTCTGTTTACTTTACAACTGTATTAACACTGCCTCCTACACTATTTTCTGCTGTTAGTTACATATTATATCAAGAGAATTTCAAGTGTATTATTTTTAAAAACTTGCTTTGTAGATTGTGTTATGAGTCAGCGGCTGAAGTCTGATGTAAGGCGGGTGGAGAGAGCTGACAGTGAACAAGACAGGGAACAGAGCCGACGTCGTGATGATGAAGAAGTAGGGTCCAGAAGAAAGCACCACCAGAGGTCTGAGACAAATCGACATGATAATGATAGGAATATGGAGAGATCATATCACAGGGATCGTGTAGATCAGAGAAAGAGGCGGCACAGAAGTGATGATGGAAGTGTAGAGACACATTCAAGGACAAATGTTGGAGATGTAGTCAAGGAAAGAAGTAGACATGGTCGACGTGAAGATGACGATCGACACATACACACCGACAACAGACGTCCTGTGAACAGCACGAGCGATCGTGATGCAGACAGCGATCATCATTATCACTCAGAAAGTGAACGGAAGAATGAAGAGGCTGAAGATGAAAAGTATATGAAAGCAAAACGATCTAAAGTTGAAGATACTTTGACAACAAGAACAGGTGGAGCATATATTCCCCCTGCACGCCTGAAAATGATGCAGGTAAGTCAGCGTTTAAGATCAGATAGCATATTTGACTTGTTTGTGTTGATTCATAACTGCAATTGTGTTACGTTTGTGCATGTTAGTCAACAATGTTAGACAAACAGTTGTAGGTGGATTTTACTGGTATTGTTGTCAGAGAGCTAATGTTAAGGCAGCAGTGCTTGTTCCATCGTGAGTCTGCGAGGGCCACTGGTTTAGGTTAGTGCTTTGTGTTCTCCACAGAGCTTTAACATGGAAGGTTAGCTGACAGGTAGCACATCTGGTCCGTAATAAAATGCATTAGAACTGCTAAAACCAGAGGTTCTTTACTGGACAGGAGGAGGAGGAGGAAGACCGGAGTGAGAACTGTCTGATCAATGTTTATCTGGAATAACAGCCATTAAACGCTTGTAGTAGTAGTTGTTGTTACTAAACATTGTAGATGGATTTTTTCGAGGTTTTGACAAAGGTGCAGTGTCTTAGTGCTTTGACACTGTTGGTTGGAACTAAGATGAAGAACACACAACATTTGCCTGTAAAAAAATTGATTGATAGGTGTTGATGTAGTTACCTGTGCAGAACTAATACCGTTGCCACCCAATCATCTCAAGCTTCATTGAAACACAGAATGGTTTACCTTTTGTTGCCAACTTACCTAGGTTGTCCTGGAAAAGAGACAGATATTTAACAAGTGTTATTGTTTGAGAAGGAACAGTTGATTAATTCTTGTAATGAGTTTCATCTGGAGCTTTGCTGCTGATTGTTATAACTTTACAAATAAACCACAGCACTCCACTGAAGTTTGCAAAGTTTGTATCTCTTGATTGCTTTTTAATTGTACTGTAAAATTATATCTTTAATATCAGCTATTACACATATCTTGAGTGAACAGGTACACACTGTTTGGGAAATTTACTGTGTTGCAAAATTAACTTGAAAATTAATTAATTTTTTTCACATTCTGTTTGTTGTATTATCACAGTCATGTATTCTGTTATTATTGTACAATGTAATTGCTAATTCATAATGTATGCTTTAAATATAGCTGGTATTCAGTTATTTTATTGCACGGAATGAAGAAAACATTGAACTAAAAACAACTGAGAATGTTAAAAGTGATTAGCAGAAGAAATGTGTTTGGAGTCAGAGTCTGAATCATTGCAGAGAGCCAGTGGACTATGGTTTGAATGGAACAACTGAGTCTTGAGAACTGTGAGTGAAGAGTAGTATTAGTAGACAGTGAAAGTGCTGAGAGGAAGGTACTGCTTCTGATTCTGTTCTTTCAGTTCTATTACTTTCTGCAGCATATGGCTTTATTTGTTAAATAACAGTTTGCACAGTGTGCTGTTGTTGTTGTTCATATAGGATCAAATCTCGGACAAAGCCAGTATCCAGTACCAGAGGTTGTCCTGGGAAGCTCTGAAGAAGAGTATAAATGGGTTGATTAACAAGGCCAACGTATCAAATCTGGTTCATATTGTACGCGAGTTGTTTCAGGAGAATATTGTTCGTGGCAGGTTATTATTATGGTTTCATTCTCATTGTGTACATTGTTCAGAGTGCATCTTGTCAATTTTTTTTATTAAACTAACTTTTGAATTAAATATAAAGTTGTGATCCAACAGTATGGGTTCATGCAGTGGTCTTGGACTTGCTTATCTCAGTAATCGAATGAAATGTTTGCATATTTGTATAAATACCAGACTTAGACATTGACATTTAACTATTATAATTTGAACTTAGTTTCCTGCTTGTGTGCTGACTGATAAGGATGCTATAAACTGTAGAGGTCTGTTGTCACGGTCCATCATGCAAGCTCAGGCTGCGTCGCCAACCTTCACACATGTCTATGCAGCTTTAGTTGCAGTCATCAACACTAAGGTCAGTTTTCCATTAATTGTTTGCACTGCACAGTTTCATTTCTTTATTGTTTTGATGGTATAGATGCTTCCTTATTCTGATGGCATCTTTATATTTTATATTTTGTGTGTGCTTGCAAGTGACATCTGTAAGATTTTCCTGCATTAGTTCCATTGTATTTAATGTAAGTTATAGTTCACGTTGCGACCAAAAAATGCCATCTTAACGTAATGTTCAGTTTAATTATGACTATACATTGCTGTTTTCAGTTTCCTCAGACTGGTGAACTGATTGTAAAGCGACTTATCATACAGTTCCGGAAAGGTTATCGGAGAAATGACAAGAGTCTGTGCATGTCTGCTTCACGTTTTATAGCTCACCTTATCAATCAAAGAGTTGTAAGTACACAGTGAACTACAGTGAACTAGAATACCTAGCGGTATATTGTCACGCCTCTGAACGGGGAGGAGGGGGTGGGGGATTGTTCGGAAAAAAAATTTCCACACACATACATACAGACACACACACACACACACGGCATCTGACTGCTTGAGTCGCGCCTCGCAGCATACTTATTTAAGTTTATTTATATCATAAATTACTCATGTAGGTATTCATTCAGTGGTATATGAAGCCAGAGTATTGTGAGTACAGAGTGTACTGAACTGAAGATCCTTTAGTAATTATTTAATGTGAGGCCACTGCCTGGTAGATGTTCAAGTTATTTTATCAGTTGTTTTAGTAATGAGATGTTTTGATGACCAAGGAATACATTTTTGTTACAAAAACACATTTTGGTAACAAGAGACCTAGCACTGGCTAGCATGGCGCTAAATTAGCTATAACGCAAGCAGCACGGCGAGCAGCACGGCCGCCGTGCTTCAGGCATGGCTGCCGCAATGCACGGTAAAGTGGGATCAGCATTTGAAACCTAAATTAGCTATAATGCACCAATGCACTTCCGTCACAGACAGACTGACAGTTAGACGGACACTGACATCGTAGCATAAGCGCAAGATGTATATATTAATCTCCCCCGCGCGAGATGTATATTTTACATCTCGCGCTAATGACAGCAGTTTTGGTGACATGGTAACACTGTGTGATCCAACATGGCTTGTGAGTTCCAGTAGTGCTGAGGCTAATTGTTGCAACTTTACCTTTGACATACTGAAAAGCTGATAGATAATAATGAGTGCAGGACAGTGCTGATGACAGGACAGCTGTGCAAGTTTGACGTATGCTGTGCTAGGCACATGAAGTTCTAGCACTGGAGATGATGCATGTCCTCATGGAACGTCCTACTAATGATTCTATTGAGTTGGCCATTGCTTTTCTAAAGGAATGTGGTCAAAGATTGACGGAAGTTTCACCAAAAGGAATAACTGGTTTGTTGAACTTTAAATAAATTCTTGTTGTGTGTAAAGTTTATGCATTTTGCAGCATCATAATATTCATGAGAGAGAATTGTTGCAGCCAGTTATGTCACATCACCTGGTGGTGTGATTTGTTACATCATGAATTACATCATGCATGCAAAACCAAAAATAATTAGCATATGCACTCCCCAGCGCGGCATATGCCATCGTCATATGTCTGTGGGTGTGTGTGAGTGTGTCTGTCTGTGAGTCTGTCACACTCCAGTATTGTATCAAAACGACTAAACACAGGATGACGCAAAAAAATGCTACACGACAGCCCAGGGACTCTGGTTTTCTGACGCCAAAGATCACGCTGAAATTCGAATGGAGTCACCCCCTACTGGGGCGACAAATGCAGGTGGGGTGGATTAAAATAGGCCAATTTTGACAAATAACTCACTTAACTCGAAAACGGTACAAGATAGATGCATAGTTTATATTAAAGTAGAATAGGCAGTTGTATGTGTTCTATCGAATGGCTATGTTGCAGATGACCTTGGGTGAGCCTAACCCCCCAAACCACCCAAATTTTTGCATTTTTCATCACCTTTTATATCTTTTTAGTGGGTGAACGTATGGATTTCAAATTTGGTACACAGGTCGACCGTAGCTAGTCTCAGCCCACGGAGGACAAACAGTCCATGAAAGGGGTGTGGTGATGGTCACGTGAAGAATTTAAATGGGTCATGTGATATAACCAATTTTAATAATAATAATAATAATATTTTGAAAATTAGTTTGCCATGTAATGTTTTAGCATTGGGATTACAAACTGACCCTTGAATGGGCATGGTCACGGTCCACGTGATGTCTTTAAATTTTGGGAAATAAGCGATAATAACTAAAAACGGTACAAGATAGACGCATAGTCTCTGTTAAAATCGAATAGGAAGTCATATATACTCTATCAAATGGCTATGTTGCCGATTACCTTGATTGACCCCTAACCTCCACACCACCCCAAGTTCTGTATTTTTGTCGCTTTTCATATATTCGTAATGGGTGAACATGGAGATTACAAATTTAGTACAGAGCTTGATCATAGCTAGTCCCAACAAACTGTGCCATAAACTGTATGGGCGTGGTTATGGTCACGTGACATTTAATTTCTCCGTCCGCCCTAAAATATCTACAGCTAGAAATTAGAAACTTCAAATTTTGTACATTGGTTCACCATGTGATGATTTAGCATTGGGATTACAAACTGCCCCTTGCGTAGGCGTAGTCATGGTCACGTGACGTATTTAAATTTTGGGAAATAAGTGATAATATCTTGGCAATGGTGCAAGATAGAGACATAGTTACAATGGAATACAGATAGGAAATCATGTATGGCCTATCGACTAACATGATTGCTAATGACTTTGAGTGAGTTTGAAGAACCATCTCCAATTTCAGTCCAGCTTTGTGTACAGCAGGATGCAGCACATTGCACAGGTTTGCTGCTGCTGAGAAGTGTCTAGTTGAATATTACATTTTTTGTAAGTTTGAACGTTACAACATGAGATAGATAGCGATGTTGGTGTCTTGTTAGCTTTCTACAAGGTTTGTTCTGAAGGTTTGTCACGTCACTATGCATGTGAACTTGATAACAAGGTCCACATTCACCGCATTGAGGCAGAGACTCCTGAACTTCCTGCTAATGTTGTGTGACAAATTGTGCGTAATTTATGTGACAGACTAGCTTTAGTCATTGCCAGTAGGTTCAGTGGTTGTTGTTATTTTTTCGTTGTTAGTTTGTGTGAAGTTTGAAATTCTTAGTGTGATGTGCAGCTGTTTTTGAGAGACTGCGGACAATACTGCACGAGGCACAAATTGACAAACGAGTTCAGTACATGATAGAAGTCATGTTTGCTGTACGCAAAGATGGCTTCAAGGTAAAGACAAGTTATAGTTAAGCTTCAACTGTATGTTTGTATTTATTTTTTAGGTGCATAATTAATTTTGCTTTTTCTGCATTTAGACGATATTGTGAATTTATTTTTAATAACATTTACTGTCTGTCACAATTCAGTAGCAACATTATTAAAAATACATTGTGTCAAATTTGCCCATAATTCCTTTTTTTAAAGTCACTGATAATCATGTATGCTTTCATGTTGACTTCTGTGTATAAATATATGATATCTTAATTCTTCACCAAGACAGAGTAGTTGATGGTTCAATGTAGCAGTGTTTTTGTGACATAATCATAAAGTGAAGTATGTAATTTTGCCGACTGCGTTAGCACAGAGGTAATGCAATCGACTCCCTCCATTTGTTTGTCCGTCTGTTTCCACTATAACTTTTGAATTGAGTGACCATTGACCTTGATCTTTTACTTGTGTATAGATCGTGACCATAGCTCTCATGGGATAGGTCAAGGTTAGAGTTAGGGTCTCGGTTCAGAATGCGGTCGGGATTTCAATCGTCAATAGAGGACAGCTTTCTAGTGTGATCATGATTGTGAGAGACGTTGCGACTGTAACAGGATCATCCAGCGATTGTGAGCGACCTGGACATTGTTGATGAAGACGATCAGATTACTCACATGCTGGCACTGGAAGATGGAGACAGTCCAGAAGACACTCTCAGTAAGTAGTCACTTTCACTCACGTGTGTTTGTGCTTTGAGTGTTCACATGTGTGCGTGCGTGCGTGTGTGTGTGCGTGAGTGTGTTGTATCATGTAGTATAGCATTTTAGCATTTATTTGTAATGAAAGCTATACAGTCGTGAGTTGACTAAGTATGGTACTTCTGTGATTGTGTAGATTTTGCATGTGGCAGAAAGAACTGAAGTGTGCTGTCAAAGCAACTGAATGCTACATATTCACACACATATATTTAGTTTAGACATTTTTCCTTCTTTGGTTGGTGCATATCCCCAAAAGAGAATTATTTTGGATAATTGGAACTCGTTATTTAGAGGCCTTGATGCCCTTCTTGTCACCCAAGCAACAGTTTCAAAGTGCTGACGAGAATCATACCACTGATTGTAGCCAGGAAATCTCCCACTAACCTACAACTGAATGCCGAGAAAAGGACACCTCGCTGTCTACGCTGGCTGTTTAAGTCAAGTAGCTGACAACAGTGTCAGACTCTGTGTAATGTCTGTTGTGTTTGATTGTTCATTGTAGATGTGTTTAAACCTGATGACAATTTTATGGAGAATGAAGAGAAATACAAGCAGCTGAAAAAAGGTACTTGTGTCAACTTTTATTATTAACTTTTGCGTTGAGTACTTTTTAGTGCTGCACATACTGCTGAAGTTTTTTTAAACTTAGTGAGTGAAAGTTTGCTTTGATTCATGTCCATTGTGTTAGTTACTTATTATGTGGTAATTTTTGTGGTTGTCCATTCTGTGATCACAAAGCTTTGCCTGTGCTCTTTCATCTTATTTTTTCATCACAGCTATAATCTGTGAGATGAGCTAGTAGTGGTCAATAGAATTGTTGTGCATATTTATCTTGTGGTGCTACTTTATACCTCCAGTTTTATTATGAGGACCCTCGCCAGATGATTGTAAAAATTTATACGAGATTATCAGTTGCTGAGCGAATAGAATGGTGAGAGAATTTGTTACATAATGGTGACCAAAAATTCCTACGAATGGTTTTCAAAGCATTTGAGAGAATGTTGTATGAATGATTTGAAATGTGAAGGCAGAAGTATGAGAGCAACTGGCAGACTTTCAGTGAAATATTACTAGAAAATCTTAATGTCAGGAAGAAGCTACTCAGAAACTCCGGACAAGATGACGATGGCTGGAGAAACGGGAATCAGTCACTCATTAGTTGTCTATAATATTTAAGACCTACTATGTTTATGGGAGTATCTGAAAAACCAGTTGTAAGTAAGTAAGTAAGTAAGTAAGAATATTTATAAGGCGCAAGAAAACAATCTGTCACAAAGCGCCGTGGTTAAGCAACCTAGACAAACAGGTGCGATTTCAGTTTGCGCCTAAACTGTCCGAAACTTGTCTCCTGTCGGAGTTCTTGAGGTAGAGCATTCCACACTCTGGGTCCGGCAGCAGAAAAGCTTATGTCGCTGAAACTGTTATGTGTCCGTGGAACGACACAGGTTCTGTCACTGGCAGATCGCAGCAGACGTCGTCCACGTATGTATGGTGTAAATAATTGTCATGCTAATAATATAAAATGGTATACTGCTGTCTTATCAAATCTTGCAAGTAACATGTGAAGATAGAGGCTCCTTGGTGATCATCTACGCCAAAATTTGTGATAATTGCACATATTTGTTGAAGTTATTTGAATATTTAATATGTCCACTTTTTTGTAACAGTGTAGAACTTATTATTAAGCAGTTATTTTGTGTGATTTATTTTGTATCGCTGCATAATAGTGTTGAATACAATGGTTTACAACAGAAATACTGGAAGAAAGTAGCAGCGATGAAGGTGGATCAGACGCTGGTTCTGGTAGCAGCGACGATAGTGATAACGATGAAGGTCAGTTTGTCATCTCTTACTGTTTATATTTGATGCCACAACACTATGTACTTACTTACAGTTCTTACATCACAACTTCACTTGTCTCGCCAGCTGCTGCGTTGTACTCGAAACAGTTGGCAGTTTGTTAACTTACAAGCATAGACCTTGTTGTACAATATGATCATTTTTGTGTAACACGAAACACACAGTGATGAAAGAACGCTGAGGAGAAAATCTGTGGCGCGAGTGTGTGTAATTGCTGTGTGTATATTTGTTGATATGTTTTCAGATGAAGAAGGTGAGAATAAATCGACGGTGATCATTGATACAACTGAAACCAACTTGATGACTCTGCGCCGAACCATCTACCTCACAATTCAGTCCAGTTTAGACTTTGAGGAGTGTGCTCATAAGCTGATCAAGATGCAGTTGAAACCAGGACAGGAAGTGAGCATTTCTGCCCGCTGCATATGTCTCAGTTACAGCTCACTCAGTCTCCCAGTAGTTGAGTTGTCTGTAAAGTGATGAGGATGCTTTCTGATTACTTTTAAGACAAATGTTATTTCTTGTCAGTTGCCGAAGTGTTTGTCATAGCGTTTAATTATCGTGTTCGTTATCCCCCGTCCAATAGACATCATCTGAGCAATGGTTATTGTCTGGAGGTTAAGACCAAGATTATCATAACTGCTCCGTGCCGTGTTGTGTACAACAGCTGTGCACAATTATATGCACTCACATTTCAGTAGTTCTAAAACTTGCATGTTCATTCAAGTTTAGATTTTATGGTTGTGTTATTTTTTAAATAGGATTTTGCATGTTGATGGTCATATCGGAAATGCTTTTCCCAGCTAATCTCTTGGCTGGGTACTAAAGAAACTACATCCAACACAACATCAGTATGTAATGCAGATACGAGCTAAACAGTGTTTGTTTCACAACAAACACTGTTTAGCTCGTGTCTGCATTACATACTTATGTTGTGTTGGATGTAGTTTCTTTAGTACCCAGCCAAGAGATTAGCTGGGAAAAGCATTTCCGATATGACCTGTTTAGTGTCGAGTGAGACGTTAAACCTTAACTCAGTCAACTGGTTGTGTTGATTTCACCGACAAGTAGTGTGGATGTAACACTGATGATGTGAACTAGCTGGGTCTTCTTTCTCGTCAGTCAATCAGTCGATGTTGACAAGATGTAGTGTTGTGCATAGGATGAACTGTGCAACATGATAGTCGACTGTTGTGCTCAACAACGAACTTTTGAGAAGTTCTACGGGCTTCTTGCTCAGGTCTGATTGTAACTCATCACTGAATTTGATAGCTTTTAAGTGTATCGTCCCACCTTAGTCAGTCATCTGCATCTTGTCTTAGTGATATAGTTTGCACAAACATTGATGTTCAGGCTGTGTGATTTAAGAACAGGCCAGATGTCATACAAACCTGTGTTTAATTTTTGTGTTACATGGCATATTTTTTAGTACAGAAATGCAGCATTTGATTTTTTGAGCCATAAACAGTCGTGTGTTGGGGCTGAAAAAGTTCTGAAAATTGATGGATATAGTCCTGGGAAAGTCTGGATGTCTGAGTAGCAACTTGCCTTCAAATGTGATTGCTGGTCAAGGTCAAGTGTTGCATGCCTAATAAATAAAACACTAAATGTCATACATGTTGTTTAAATAGTATTCGATATATTAGTTACCATTTTGTTGGAACTGTTCATATACAACTGCAAGTCATTGTAAAATACTGGAGATAAGACTGTATTTCTAGCAGTAACAACTTGTATTGATGAATATGTAGTCCTGATTTTTAAAGTCAAAATCCATGATTAAGAATCTAAAGGCTTAGCTATGCCTGTCTTAGTAATATGTTGGGTTTAGTTTCCTCAGTACAAATATATGATTAGCTGGGAAGACATCTCTGGAATTAGCTATTTTTGTGTCAAGTGAATTAATTCTGTTAGGTCGTTTTTTCCACAGCAAATTAATTTCCCATTAATTTAATCCTACATTAAATCCAGCAGATAATGATCAATTTACTCAGATGTCGTTTTTCCACCGGCAGTTTGTCAATTAAATCGTCCAAATGGACGATTTAATTGACGAGCTGCAGGTGGAAAAACGACATCTGAGTAAATTGATCATTATCTGCTGGATTTAATGGCGGATTAAATTAATGGGAGATTAATTTGTTGTGAAAAAACCGGACCTTAGTCATTAATATTGAATGACATAGAAATGATGTGTTATCTTGTAGCGTTTCTGCATGGTGGATCGCAAGTATGTGACTCCATTTCAGCGAATGTTTGCTGAGCAGTATGACGTGATACATCGACTGGAGACGAACAAACTGCGCAATATTGCCAAGTTGTTTGCACACTTGCTGCACACTGATGCAATCTCGTGGGAGGTGACCGTTGCATTCTAACTTTCATCATTGTCATTCATACTGTTTTCAGCCCATTCGGCATGCTTGCTCAGCATTTGTTTTGCCAATGTTTTTTTTATTTTTATTTTTTAGTGGTCTCTTATGAGAGAAGTAATCTCAGGAACTACTGGACCGATTTTCTCCAAATTTTCCGGCTTGGTAGACCTGTTGGAAAGGCTTGATAAATCCTGCATTTATTTTGCGATCACTCAAGGAACATTGCCATGGCAACCAATTTTAGATGCAAAATTAGCCAAATTTGCTTACCTACCTTACTTTTTGCACTGCCATTCCAAAATGGATTAGAATGTGGGAACACCGAAGGGCATGTTAAAAGGGCAGATAATTTGCCTACATGGTGTAGAAATTAGGTGAAGTTTGGAATAGTAACCATGGAGTTTGCTTTGCTCATTTGTGTACCTGTATGAAAAAGTTTACAAAAATTTGCATATCCCACCAGATAACTCACTGGAGGTCAGTGGGTTTCTTTTGTTGTCTTATATTTGGTAATTGAGTATAGTTGTAATGAACCGAGGATGTATATAAGCACTGTTGAAATGTGTTTGATACTTTTTAAAGAAAAATTATGTGCAAAAAGAATATATTTGATGAGCCACTGCAGCAGTGTGTTTGATTGACGTCTGTTATTCGTACATGGTGTAGAAATTGTAATTCTATGTGTGATGGGCAGGTAGTGCAGTGCATTCACCTTAATGAAGATGAGACGACGTCTTCAAGTAGAATTTTCATAAAGATCTTGTTCCAGGAGTTGTGCGAGTTCATGGGCTTGACGAAACTCAATGCTCGGCTGAAGGACCAGTAATTATTTCTGCTTGTTTCATATTGCAGAGCAGCGTGCACTGTGCATACACATTGGGCTGGTTCACTTCTGTCTGGTTGAATGTTGGCATCATTAGTATGCATGCTGCGGACAAGATGGTTTTATAATGGTCTCAGACCATTTCGGCTGCTAAAATCATGACCTTGTAGCGATATATGACTTACCAGGTGCGGCCGCACCTGTTCTGGAGAACAAATGAGGCCAGAAGGCTCAGTGGACCGGTTAGTCCATGAAGAAGCCCGTCTTTGTAATTCTGACGCGGTCTAATCCTCCTTTAAAAGCATTGAGACTGTCCGCATTGATGACATCTCGTGGTAAGCTATTCCATCGGTCGACCACTCGTTCAGAGAAGAAGTACCGGCGCAGCTCCAGACGGCATCTATTTTTGATGATCTTGGCAGAGTGACCACTTGTATTAGTTATATTGCTGATAGTAAATAGTTCACTGAAGGATATTAATGATAAACCTCTGAAAATTCTGAAGACCTCTAATAAATCAGCACGGTTCCGACGCTTTTCAAATGTCCACAACCGCAATCTTTTCAAACGTTCTTCATATGTTAAATTAAATGCTTGAAACATGGTATCAATCGAGTAAATCTGTATTGTACACGTTCGAGCAGTGCTTTGTCTTTCATGTAATACGGTGACCAAATTGACACACAATATTCCAGGTGAGGTCGAACCAATGTTTTGTATAGCTTCAGCAGAATATCCTGTTTCTTATATGTCAGAGTCCTTGCAATGAGACCCAGTGCTTTACTCGCCTTGGCATACGCTTGTTGACACTATCTGACTGGTTTCAAGTTTCTACTGATAAGTACTCCCAAATCCCTTTCTTCAGACACTGAGTTGAGCCGTGTGTTGCCCATGCAATAATTAAATTCCTTATTGCAACTGCCGAGATGTAACACTACACACTTTGAAGCATTAAATGGCATTTGCCACTTTTCTGAC
>Ga0209782_1000541_pt1 | contig 16853 bp, 10 predicted proteins | sample WorMetmaBAHAMAS1_FD_187390 | JGI IMG/M metagenome (GOLD analysis project Ga0209782, IMG submission 187390) | Marine gutless worms symbiont microbial communities from Max Planck institute for Marine Microbiology, Germany - Inanidrilus... | ecosystem: Host-associated > Annelida > Digestive system...
CAGGGGTTAAGATTTTACAGGGGGTCGAAATTTCCATTTTCCTATTGATTTTTGAATGGGCCTTACAACAGTGCAGCGCTATTGCGCTGCCTGTGATGAGAGTACCACCGCCTTTTAACGGCTATTTTCAGGTAAATCTGGGTCACCCAGATCTACCCTCCCTTATGAGTTTCCTCCTCCTCGTTTCAGAAGGCAACTGTCAGAGATAAATGGATACCCTCACCATCACTCAAATGACAAATAAATGCACCAGAAAATCATCAAACTTCTGGGAGAAAAGCTACAGCTTCCCTTACACCAGCACGACGAAGCCAGTATCCCTTACAACACAATATCAACGGATGACTCCGATATGTCAAAGAGTTCAGTGACATACCCTGGAGTTATTGTTGATATACTGCTTGAAATCTTCATCTTTGCCAAGGATCGGTTTGGTGATGAGGTGATCATACTGGACACAGACGACTGGAATCAACGGAGCTGAATCAACTTCTGCCAGCCACGTGATCTTCTGTGTCTTCTTGTAATCCTGCAACGAAAGCCGTCAGTTACATTTAACTCATTCACTACAAGAAATGTCTTTAAAATGACCTCCTGTAGTAACCTGCCCTCGTGGCTCAGTGGGCTAATACGCTGGCTGAGCTGCAGTGCGGGCCTGGCTGGCTAGCTCGGCGGCATGGGTTCGACTCCCGCTGCTGGCATGTCGAGTCAGGTTTCTGCATGCTATGAGATTAAATTCTCGGGCAGGAACAGAGGGTTCGCCTGTGTCCTCTTAAACTGTGACAGGCCATCTCACCCAGATTGGGGGCGTCTGGGTGTGGTGAGAGCCGCCAGCGGGGATAACAGATGGCAGGTGCCAGCGGCTCTACTTGTAGGACAGGGCCGCAACATTGGCACCTTACCAGAGAAACCCGCAGGCTAAGCTTGGCTCTTAAAATATACAGTACAAGCCCCAGAGTTAGAGGGGCTGCACACTGGGTCAGTTCTAGGCCTCAGTGCTGGTGGAGGCTGGAAAGCTTGTCACTTAGCTGACTGCCAACAGCCTAGCCACCCCTGATGGAATGAACGAACAAACGACCTCCTGTAGTCAATAACGACCTCGAAAGATGTCTCCATCTGCTTACAATAATGGGAAGATATTAAGCGTAAGTAAAATTCAAGGTATGACATCCACTGCAATTACATACAGATCATATACAAATTTATTTAGTTAATATATTAAATTTAACTACTATCGGTGAGAGCCATACTGTAAGATATAAATGCACAGTGCAAAGAGATGTAAATTAACTCAAATCCAGAATATGATAAAAATGATTACAAACAATTCTGCAACGATTTCAACTGCTCAACACTCAACCAATAATAAACTGGTAAACTGCACAGCATATAAAAAACAGATGTCACAACTGCTAGCTAACCTTATTGCCAAGGTTTAACACTGCTTCAACTGACGACACACGGCCATCTGAAGACCTACAGACAAGCACCACATGGTGACAACCACACAAAACTAATAAATATTTATTCCCAAAGTTACTGTTACATGACTAATTGTTCCGCAGAATGCGACAGAGGTCGCTTAGTCATGCAAACGTCAAAAAAATTACTCCTTAAGTTGAACCTGCTTCTATGACCGTGACGGACAAACAACTCCCCACATATTAGACACATCGGTACGTAACCATCAATCCACATAACTCAGTTTGGCCATCCATCACTACTTGGGTAGTCACAGCAAATACTGAGTATCAGTCAAAGCAGAGCAGTAAAGCCTAAATTCCACGAAAGCAGTTTCCTTGCAGCATCCTTGCGGAAATGCCCGACACTCTAGTAACAAGTTACGAGCATGTCACACGTTTCAGGTAGTGCTGACTTTTTGTCAGTATGTCATGTCATTCTCCAATTTTCGCGAGCACGACATGTGTGACTTGTTGTGGAAATGTCAGCAACATACCAGACCATCATGTTGAGATGAAAGTCTGAAAGTCGCTAGCATCCTCGTCCGACACGTCCAACACAACTGATTTCCTCTTGACACATTAGCGATATCCTCAAGACATTTGCTACAAGGATGCTACAAGGAAACTGATCCCATGGAATTTAGGCTTAAACAAACACATCAGGCAATGCACCGGCAAAATATCCATAAGGTGGCATCTGACCAACGGTTACTAAAGCAGCCAGAAGCATAGTCCTATAAGTGACAATGCAGTGTGGAAAAAGCATAACAGAATATACAAATATTATATGCAAATACAAACTTGTCAATATTCTTGATGACTAAGTTTCCCCAGTTGATAAACGTAACATTCTCGCCGACAGTGAAGTGATCAGCATCGTCTTTCTCGATCCACACTTTGCTGCCGTACCAAACCACCTTCATCCCAATCTCAGCATTCTGTCAATTACATGCATCACTGTTGCTGCATGTTGTTGGAGGACAGAGAGCATACATGACACAACAGCCTTTCGTAGCTATGGCACCTATAATAAGTTCTAATCTTCCAAGCTGTGATCATGTGGGTTTTAGAGATCATCGCTGAATTTCAGCATAAAACAAAAGTGATAGTAAATCAGACACAACTACAGTGAACTACAAGATGCTGAAACATGCATCTGATTAGCACACAAATGCTTCTAATGTCCTCGAAGTGAACTCGTTCTTTGCTCTTATAGCAAATTAACAAATACGTCAATATTTTAAAAATATACCCGCCATAAATACCGGCTTTTGACTGCCACCTGTACCTTGCAATAGGTAACAGTGATAACTAATCTACTGGCAGTTGATACCGCAGAATCCCGGCCACCTTGTCATTACGCCAAAGGCATTAACGCAGCCAGTCACAGTGCCAATCACAACGGCAACAGGACAGAAACAACTAAGATCTATCTACTATCTATCTACTGTCTTATAATGATGCATGATGTATGCTTCTTAAGGATTAAATAGTAAACAATTAGGTCGTCAGCTTTCCATGAAATTGTGTAATTAATGGGACAGCAGACTAAATGTAAAAAAGTAAGTAAACTGGCCATAAACAGCACGTCAACTGAGTGCTGACCTTTGGATGCTTCTGCACTTGTTTCATCTCCTCGGCAGCATCAACAACGTGGACTGGAATCACGTCCGCAAGTGCAGTGTAACGAGGAACGACCGGATCAATTACCTACACACTCCATGTCAAGTGTACGCAGTCGGCCAACTCACAATTCACTGTTGTCCAAGTACAACATTAGCAACAACAGTCTTGCTGACAGAATCAACTGGACAATTACAGCTGCCAGGGGCACATTACAATTTACCACACAGGTGATTAATCAGCAACTGTCAAGTTATAAATTTAGTTTACAATTGTATAAAATGACAAGATGTCTCGTAATGCCTGGTACCATACCAGCCGATATTGATATGCTGATGTGGCATATACAAAGATACTATTTATTGTTGGCGGTTTGGTGTAGTCGTAGTGTCGTTCATCACACGAACAAAGTTACTCTCTGCTGAGCTCCGACAGTACTTGGATGGGCGACTGTCTTCAGGTGCGTATACCACCTCATTATGTAACCAAGTCAACTGAGTCAACTCAGCCTTGCATCCCTCTGGGAATGCTAAATTGAGTACCAGCTTTAAACGGTTGGGATAAAGGTGGAAATGTCACTTCTTCCGGGTCGCAGGTAACACTGTGATCCCATATGGCATGTGAGTTCCTGTAGCAATGAGGCACATTGTGAACTGCTATACGCGGTAATATAGTTACATTTCATTGGTGCTCTTACGTCACACTAACAGAATCCACAACTGTCTTACAGCACTTATCCGGGACTACCCAAGTGAACCGGTACAAGAAAAACATTCAACCACTCACATCTATCATGATTATCAACCATCCATTATCAGCTTTCTCCACCTACTACAATCCATAGCATCCCCCTGTTCCATTTATGTGCACAGTCTCCCTCTCATAATCAATGATATATCCTTATTGGTAAGCAATAGTACCAACTGCCTGAATTTATTCCATTCACTTGCTACTGCCACAAAACAATATAAGCAGCTGATAACTCATTAATAAAGTTTACAGATAAAATAAGTCATGTAACAACTGACAAACATAAAGATGAAAATATAATGTAATTTAGAAAACAATATAAAAGAGAAACATAACAACCTAATAAAAAATAACAGAATGACAAAAATGTACAACAAGTAATAAAACTTGCATCAGACAAAGATGAGAAAAGACAATATAAATTTAAAAATAGCATGCATTCATAACAAAATTGTCACCTTCTTGTTGAAAGCCCAAATTTTGTCCCAATCCATCATGTTAACTGAGCGGGAAGAACCCTGAAAACATTGGCAAACATCAACCAGTTAACAGTAACTGCCAAAACCGATAAATGACAACAGTAGTAGCATCATGAGTTCTTGAAGAATAAATGTAAATAATCACAAAACAGAACACATTCTTAGAATGTGAAATTGTGAATACAATTAATTAAATTAAAGGCTGACTCAAAAACTGTTCAGATTCCTACCTGAGCAATAACAAATTCTTTCATTCCCTCAACAGTCATACCACGCCTCATGACACCACGTACAGTCGGAAATCTAGGATCATCCCTAACATCAACAACACACAGAATGCAGCTAACTTACATTTAAATACTGTCATCATCATAATGAACACCTAGAAAGCATGCGCTTATTTTCCACCAGCATAGCCCGTAATCTTTGGACAACACAACTGTTTAGTGATTAAGTTATGGAATGTGCCACGCTCACCTGTCAGTTTGCTTTCATTTTGCAAAATTATCAATTTGCTCATTTTGGTGGTGGGGACCCCCAAAATAGGGCCTGTAACTCTAAAATTCGAACAAGGTCAAGATTTTTGTACAATGTACAAATGTACCAAGTTTCATCATTCTATGTTTAATTGTTCAGAAGTTATTGTGTTGACGAACAAACAAAAGAGATTTTGTCGAAAACATTCACCTTGCTCCTCTATGCAACGCAGGTGGAGAATAAAGGACATTAATGCAAATGAACTAAGTCTGCAGCATTATTTCAATCATTTTCCACATTCAATCACATTTATGCATATTTAATTTTAGAAAGTAACGGTACAACAATATTTTGTGAGAGAAAAAATTCAAGCCCACACTCAATGATAATTTGCTGAAGCCATATTAGATCCATACAACAGCAGTAAAAAGCAAATCATGCAACATACATACCATCCTTCCACAAGTCCCTGGTCGACAAACCACGTCAGCTTGCGTTTCGACATGACGGTGTTCTGAAGATTCAACCGACTGTATTCATACAGATGAGGCTCACGCATTCCTGCACAGTAATCACAGTCATATGCACTAAACGGAAATTAGATGCTTCTGTCTCACCCAGACGGACATAACTTCACATGTTTCACAACATATGATCCAATTAATACATGCCAGTCATCACTTAGCTTTGTTCATAGGCCTAGTCATATACTTTGTGTTTTTTTATTATTCCATTACATTGTATGCATGTGCGTATGCCATATGTTTTAATTAAAGAACTTACTTACTTACAATCTGAGTCCATGTTTCAATGACAGTTTTCCACATTAGCTGGCCTGCCTCAGTTTCATTCGTTCAACTATACTGGGTGAAAACATTCAGCGATAAATGATACAGGCCGCTTTTTACGGGCCACATGGCTTTTCTATCAGTCAACCAAATGTCAAAGCTGGCCTTGTGTTTGCCTCACCTTGACTCCTGACAAAAGTGGCACCGTGCCTTCGGCTCAACAGTCCAGTAGCTTCAAAAAATTTACACACTTCAAAATATCTTTCTTTCTAGTGATACAAAAAATCGTACCAAGCGCTTGCAGAAACCAGTAATACTGCTCGTCCCGATCGTGATATTCTGTTGTACGCAATGCATGTGTCACACCTTCCAAACTATCGACCAACGGACACGCAAAGTCATATGTTGGGTACACCCTGGACAAACATACCAGTGACACTTCGCTGCAGCTTCAACTTCATACAATGTACACCAGAAACAAGCAAAACTGAGTATTCAACTACTGTAAAACTACTGCTTACAAGTTACGAGTTAAGTAAGTCACAGAAATATCTCAAAGAAAAAATCTGACTGTACTTCTATGGGTCAGATACCATTCCACGTGTCCAACCAACAATGTCGCAGTATGAAAGCAAACCATTAAACAAAATAACCCAAACCGACAAATACTTTATACATTACAGTGCAACACAATTATAATACAACTACTACTTCTGCAGCACGTGAAATCTGAAAAAAAAGTTTACAAAGTCACCTGTTTGTTTACATTAAGTACAGTTATTTATAACAGTTTCAATTTATATCATGACTTAATTTTTTTTCAAAAACTGATTAATATACAGTGATTACCTTGAAGATGAGGAGAGTATAAACACTCGTATAGTACATTCCTATGGCATTTTGATGGAGCCTGCTTTACAACAGTCAGTAACCATTAGAGGCAGCTGATTCCAGATGGAATACTACTTACTTGTACTTGTGACCGGTGCGGATGTGTGGCTCCAGGCGGACACGGTACATTGTCGGATCACGCATACAGCCGTTGTCCAGCTGCATTGAGATCTTGGCTCTGATGCAGTAGTTCTGACCAGCAGCTGAGCCGCTCTTCATCTCCGCCCACATTGCCACGTTCTTCTCGACGGCTGTACGTACGCACGCAGACACGTGTACCGACCCTCACAAGCTGCGTATCACTCACATCACCACCAGCGCCAATTCCGCTCAGAGGATTCACTGACGTGTGCTCTTCGACGTACACAGAACACTTACAGCAATCGGTGCTTTGCTGCTGCCGGACTACAGGTCTGAAATTCTCTGCCGGCTGAACTGCGACAATGTGACTCTCTTCAAGCAATTTAAATGGCGTTCGAAGACTCGTTTTTTCGGTTATTGGACCACGACACTTTGTGACTTGTTACGTAGCACCGTTTAGAAATACTCTTACTTACTTACTTATTACAGTCACGTTGCAAGCCTTAATAACATTACACACCGACTATGATGTCTGACATTCTAGGATCAAATTCCTCATATGCAGTTGTGTTTCTCAGATAATCAGTTAAGTGACAGAAAAGTACATCTATATAGATGTAAAAAAATTAACTGATATAAAATTAATCAATGATGACTAGTTAACAGATTATCAGAAAACTGAAGTCCTAAAGAAACAAATAATTCATAAACTAATATTTATTGCCTGCTGTACAATAACTAATATTATCCTCATGCAAAAAAACAACACAGGCAGATAACATACAGGAGTTAAAGAAAACTCACAATTATTGCGATTCTTGGAATCAGCTCTTTCTTCGCGCTCTTTCTTCATTGTCTCTGGATCAGTATCATCAGCATATGCTTTGCCCTCACGGATCATACGTTCACACAACGACAGCAGAGTGTCAAAGTGGTCAGAAGTATACGAGTACACATCCGGCTTGAGTCCAAGCAATGCGATGTCGTCCAATATAACCTGAATGAAATATTCATCATACAATGTTACTAATATCGCACCTCATACTGTTTATACAAAAAGGGCATAGAATACAACAACTGATGAAATGTGAATGTGTAAAGTGCTACATACAACTCAATTCAGATTAGAATCATACAGTTAGCGAGCAAATACACGTTTAAGTAATGCAGTTAGAACTTCTGTATTCCGACATTTAAAAAAATGCCGAACCTTTTCGAACTCTGCATTCTCCTTGATTGGGTTGGTGTCATCAAATCGCATTATCAGCTTGCCTTGGAAGGCCTGCTGATAGTACTGGTTCAACAGCGCAGCCTTTGCATGTCCAATGTGCAGATACCTGAAGACATTACGCACTGCAGCAACTACAACAGCAACTAGGCCTACCACTAGTACACTCAGCTTCACAGGCCTTCTGCTTCTGCACTCACTTCAATGTCAACGTCAATCAAAATTTTTTTAGTGTGGCTAAAATAGCAGAACTATTACAAAATTTGTCTCTTCATGCTGGGGCATGTCTCTAAAGTGTATTCGAATAATTTCAGAATGTATTTATGTGGCAGATGTTGTTCTTGCCAACTAACAGTGTAAATGGCAGTATGGCATTGCACTTCATCACTAGCTCATACATTAAGTTATAGGTTACAGAAAGGGATGTCATATCATTGATGCCAGTTATGACATTAAGTAATAACGAAGTATAAATATTAATAAATTACGTACTCATGTTAATAACAAAACAAATATTGCAGAAAAACCAGTCACATAATTGCTTCTGTACTACACATCACCTGCACTTTATTGCTATTAAATCCTCTTACAAAATATGATACTAATCCGCCACTTCCATTGCAAGTTCACCTACAATATAATTACTACTAATCTACAATTTCGGTTTAATCGGCTATCTTTTCAAGTCACTACATGTTAGGCCACAACCCCCCCCTCAAAAAAAAGTCTCCCAAAATTAAATTATTGCTGGAGTAAAATTCATTTGTAAAATTATGTAGACAAACTTTGCTCTACTGCTTTTTTCTTGTATTGTATTATTCTTCAATGTATAAAAAGTATACATAGTACATGTTAATAATGTTGCAATTATCAAATTCTAATTCCATACCCACTGGCTTCCGGTGGAAATCGCACAACAACCTTGCCAATTTCAGCTCCAGGCAACTCAACAAACTTTCCTTCCTCTTTGCGTTCTTTCTGGCCACTCTGTCGACACAATTAACAAGGAAGCATAGCTTTTTAATATTAATCAGTGATTAACTGTTTACTTCTCCTGTAATTTACACCGAAATAAGACTGAAATGCAATAAACAGACTGACCAATGGTAGTATATATTAATTTATTATCTTTACAACTGACCAACAACAAATAAACCAACTTTCTAACACCATTTGAAAATTATGGCATTAGCTTTATAAACAAGGAGTGTGTCAGCATTTTCACTAATGGTAATGGCATAGGGCATCCGGCATAAGAGGATATGACATCTAGTGTTGTTATGGTACCCACACCAGAAACCAAAAACCTAGGTCTTTTCCTGAGTCTATATACCACCCAAAACCCGTTTTCTTTGGCCAAAACTTATGGTTTTCACATCAACTGTACGCTGAAAATGTACAGATGAAATCTGCATTTATTCAAGCAAATGTTTCCGTAAATGACACAAGTTATGTCACTTCGGTCCCATCATGACCAGTGCAGAGTTGCCAGTTCCGTGGTTTCACACCAAACTGGGCTATTTTAAGACCGTGTCCACACGAAAATTAGCATGCTGTGTGTTGCACAATATGCATGCACTTTTAGACTAGTTTCAGATGACTGCTGGGTGAAAATTTACAGACTGGGTTGGCAATGACTGAACAACCACAATCACGGTGGTAACACAAATATAAGTAAAAACAAGTTTGTTTTAACATTCTTTTTAAATGTTTTCAGACACACGGTAAGAAGAACTATTAATTATTTTATAAATGAGAACTTAATTTGGCATACTTGTTAATTCATAGAACTGATTCTTGTTTTTTTAACTGCATCGGACCACAGTACCAGTTTGCAGTTTGCTGCCTTGCAATCTAGGGATGGGCCATTCAGAAAAAAACGAAAAACCGAACCCGAAACCATGGCTTTTATCTCAGAACCTGCCGAAGCCGACTGTAAATGAAAATCTGAAAATGGTAACAACACTAACTACATCCGCTCTCTCAGAAGTTACTCGATATATCAAGAAATGAGTAAGTGCTTTTTCTCTGGATGGACTTGAGTGCTTTGAGTTCCATTCAGTGCTCTGACAATTTCGCTGTTCAAAAAACATCTGGCCTGTACAGACTGATTGAGTGATACAAAATAGGCCATACTTGAGACATTCTTCTCAGCCAATCTCTGTTCTGATTAACTTCTCTCCTAGCCTGCAGACTAACATCACAGTTCAGATGCCGTCTCTCAGAAGAAAGGGGGGATCTGGAATGTGTAAAACCTGTTCCCATCATCCTCGTGGACTCAACACAATGTACAGTAACTCCACAGTCCAGAAATAAATACAGCTTAAGCAAAAATTGTGTGCGTATGTGTACGGTACTGATTACCAACACCTCTGGCAGAAACTGTGTCATATCCACAACTAGTCGACAGAGTAATTCAGTAGTACCTGTCCCACTGGTGAACTGCTATCGCGAGCAACTTTCTCCATATTCCACGTTCCAATGACACTTGCAAACTTCGGCTGTGCTGACAGAAAGTTGAAGTAGCGTGCAACATGCACTGGAGCACGGTTCTGCGCCAGAAGAGCTCGGAACCCACTGTTGCCTGAATCAAATTGAAAACTAACTTGTTTTACAGCAGTCACTGCAGTTCATCTCAGGGTAAGATGGTACCAGATTCATTGAAGAAATCAATTCACCCATCCGATGTACCCACCATCAGTCTGTTAAACATTTACTAATCTTCTCCGTTTACTAGAGACTACTAAAACTTCTATGTTTACTTTAGGTGTATTTTTTAACTACCTCCTTTCATGCCTTGTCGGCTTTCACAGACTAGACTAGGCCAGATGTTCTATGCAAACACCGGTACCTATTAGCTATAGCCTACTGAAGATACAATATATATATATTTATCACATCATATGTTTACAACCCTAACTTCAGAATCCACAACTTTTTGATCAAATCATTCCATTTGCTTTTAAAACACAACTTACAACAATGACAACTCATTGTACTCAGGATGTAATAAAACATTATGTAAAATAATAAATTCAAGAAATACTATTATAATTAAACATCTTATTATTTCTTATATTAATTCCAATCTGAAAAAAACGTCATACAGACTGACGATAAACAACTAATAATTCGGTATCGCACATTTACGGGCATGTTGGCCACCGGTAAAATGCGAATATGAATGTCAAGGTTACAGTTAAGATTTTATGGTCAGTATGATTAGGGTTCAGCTGTAGGGTTAATGTTCGGGTTAGACCTGCAAATCTGGACTATAACCACGTGAATCTGCGAATGTGGGCAGCTCTCATGGCAATTATAGTGAATAATTGCATGGCAATTATAGTGAATAATTGCCATCTGTCTATTCAAAATAAACTTATCGCTGTAAAACAGGCTCCATCAAATGTCATAGAAATGTACTATACGAGTGTTTATACTCTCCTCATCCTCAAGATAATCACTGTATATTAATCAGTTTTCGGAAAAAATGAAGACATGAAATGAATTACAAATATTTGTTTTAAAACATGTATTGGAACTTCACACTTTTAGCATATACAGTGCATTTGTAATAATGCATAACCTATCACAATACACCAAAAATACACTTACATGCCTAAATTTAAGATGCAATACCTTAGTCATTACACAAAAAATTCAACATTTCCAGCACTTTAGGAATTACCATGCAAAACTGCCAAAACAGCAAAATCGGCAATTGAGACAGTATGTCCAACAAGATAGGCTGCTGGTCCAAGAACTTGGTTCAGATACTCCAACGCATCCTTGAACTCATTTACGCAGCTCAGAGACAAGGCACTGAATTCCAACCAGCTGTCAACCTGCATACACAGCACACAATAACTCCATGCAGAGTATCTCATGTCATTAATATGCTTGTATATTGTTGATAAACTGCGTAATTCTAGTCAGCACCCTGTCACATTTTACATCCAACAGGTCCACGGGAAGATATCCGAAGTTGCCATCTGTTCAGATCGCACATCTATCTCTTTAATTTAGTTGATTAACAATCAAAATGCCACACTGTGATAAAAAATACTCAAGTGAAAATGTCACATGTGCAGTAAAATTAAACAAATATCGACATTCACATACTTCAGCCTGCTCAAGTATACTTGCACCATAGTACAATGTCTGTGGATTTGCTGATGATGCTGCTCTTGCCAAATAGCGACACACTGCTGCCGGAGTTGTAAATGTAACATTGCTGTCAAACAGGAAAATATTTCGTTTTTTATATGCATCACAAAATACCAACTGACAAAATAAATATTTAACTCAATTAAAGACAAAATATTAATTTATTGCAATATATAATTTTTATGTATCATAAACCAAACTTAGGATACGAACCACGAGTTTTGATTCTCGAGACATGTCAAAACCCTGTTTTCAACACCTTTATCTTGGATCCTGAAGTGTAAAGTCTTGGTCTCAAAGCTCAGAATCTTAAACAAGGTCTTAAGATGCAGATCTTTCTGACTCCACTTTATCACTCAGTTTATCACTGTCTAGATTTGTCTAGCTGCAAACGTTTACATCAACAATCACTAAGATGTGAAGTTATATGATTTACATGATACTATGACAGCAAGTTCAACTAAATTTTAGCCTACAACTAGACTGTCAGTCTAGTCTCTGTCTTGGTCTGGGAGCTGTTGCTCTTAGTTATAATCCAGATCTTAAAATTTTAATAGAAGATTGTCACTTTTTTGACAAATATTCACCTGCCAGCTGATAGCAGCAATGAATCACCCTTTTGTATGTCAATGCTAAGCACATGTTTCACATGTTCAGCTGTCAGTAGCACATCTGTAATAAAAATACAACAATTTTAATTTTACTTCATGCCAATAAATTAAAGTTAGTTGGTGTTTAACGTCCCCTTTCAACACAAATATATGGCTATATCAGGGACAAAAGGTCAAGGGTGGAGAGCTATTCCTATCCAGTATAGGAAGGCAGCGATATATTAACCTCAACCCTGGCCGCCTTTATTCAGCAGCCACCCAAAAAGGGAAAGGGATCGAGAGGCTCATTTAAATTATTACACCAGCGCTGATGTCAGGGAGAGACAACTTCACACCACAAGACAAAAATAAATCTAACTACAACACATGCATCCTTAAACTAAAAAACCGTTAAACATAAAATCAACACAAATAAAACTAAAGCCATGTTCAGTCGCCTCCTACAACACTTAACGCGGCATCAATTACTGCCGCTTTAGCACCATGCTCTCTGAATATGTGATGGGGACTAGTATGTAGAATACTAGCTGGTGTTTATAATAGGGTTAGCATTAGTGTAAAAATGTAATTATAAGAACAATACGGCAACACCTGCATACACGTGAAATAACGAAATACATATCTACTACTAATCATTTTAGACACTGGCTAGGGTTTGCCTGAATACCGCAGACTACCGCACACTTACCGCAGACTAGCTAGGCTTAGGGCACATTCTAGAACCAGTATGTATCGCAGACTAGACTGTACAGACCACAGACTAAATTTTAAATGACGTGCTGTACACATTCAAGGCTCGAGAACTTCATGGAGCCGGTAAATTACCACTGACTAAAAGGTAGGCCTATGTTTAATTAGGCCAGCCACAGACTATTAGAAATTTAACATGCTATGAACAGCAATTTACGCATACGTTGTGATGTCACTGTATATTTCCAAACAGTTTTTTCAAAATGTAATCTCTGTAAGAAAGTTCACTGGCATACTGACAACAGAAGTTAACCAGAACGTCAATGTGCGTTAAATTCTTACCTCCAGACACTTGTAGAACATTATCAGTCTAGTCTGCGGTAATTAAGCACTAGTCTGCGGTAAGTCTGCGGTATTCAGGCAGACCGACCGGCTAGTATTCTCCATGTGTCGCGGTTCGAGTTTACAGCATCCGCATTTTACCAGTGGCCTTCGAGTCATACCCAATGAAGGTGTCTGTGTATTTACGATCAACTGTAGCATATTTAAATTTCGCTGGTCTTCTGCTGTGCAAGAGTAAGGTCGTCAAAACTACAATATTAACAATTGCGTTAAGTTAAAACACTTCATCTCTCTATAGAGATACGATCAAGATCGGTGGATACGATCATGTCCAATAATAAATGAAAATAATAGCAAGTATGGCTGTTCCAGCTGATTACTTTCAAACTCGATTACATTTACCTACTTACTTTTACTTATTGATGGTATTGTGTATAGCTAGCTGATCAGCTGTAGACGCCCATATCTGACTAGTGTCAATCCAGTCTATTCTTCAACATGTTTAGCGATGTCGCTTCAATGACCACCGAACACCGCTTTGCCAGACTGTAGCAAAAAGTACTGAAACTACCTAGAGTAAACTGACTGCCGAATATAGTTTCAATCAAGCTTTGTGTAAATTTGATTGTAGCTTATAATTTGTAATCAAGTCGTTATGCTCCGGCCGGGGTAGACGGACTATAATCAAGATGCTGTCCAGAATCTAGCGCTTTAGAGAATCCGATAAGTGACACGGTGATTGGTCAATTCTGGAAAGCATCCATAGTCCTACATCATTATGGCATGGTAATCTAGGCGGCCTAGATATTGCGAATTTGCGATCCACCAATCTGTTGTAAAATTCAGTTGGAGTATGCAATTTTCACCGATTCGTCCAAAAATTGATTACCACTTCAACGTCCCTTGAACGATCGGAAATGTCCATGACCTTCGATCTAGTGCCAAAGAATCGGTGTTTTCTCAATGGATGGTTTGTAGAATTTCAGCTGGGCAAGCAGCACTCAGCAGTCAGCAGCTTCTTCAGCTTGGATGCTGGCCAGCTGAAACTGGGGCGCGCATGCGTCATTCAGTCCACGTGACTTGGCCAACCAATCGTTTTCCGCGAATCGGCCAGGTTGTAATGGCGCTGTGTGGATGTTTGGTGTTTATCGGCAGCTTTTGTTAGCGATTTTACGAGTGATTTTATCATTGAATAGTGTTTAATTGATTACAGATAGTTCTGTACAGTTAAGGAGATAATCGACAATTCAATAAAATGGTACGATCGTTGTTTACATTCAAATAGTTTCGTTAGGCGGCTAACTCTGTCATGACGAGTGTGCTTTAGATTTGGAAACAACAATACGTTGCACTCAGCTGATACTGTTTTACTTTGTGTAAATTTGAATGGCTACATTAAAGTGATGTTGCTTAATCACCATATGGCTTACCAGTAGTTAGGATGAGGTATTTTACTTTGACATTATCAGAGATCGTGCAGGTTAATGGTGCGTGCCCTGTGCAGCGCGATGCTGCCAAGTAACTCCATTATGCTCTGTTATGCATCTTTTGCTAAGATGTTCATCAGTTATTGCACTTTTCAGTCATTTGTTTATCAAAAATTATGGGCCACGTGTCGAAAAGTAGCCGGTACCTAAAACAGGGGAAGTAGTTCGTCATTTTACGGTCATGCAGCTGTTGTCGTATTGTTTCTACAATTTAGTACAGACCCTCCCCAGACCTAACCCTCAGTAATTTTTATAGGACGAAATTAATGGTAACCTTACTGTAACCACCGGCTGGTATCCTACATACTAGCCCAAATTTCTGTTTACTGAACTTGACACAGATCAGACATCGCTTTGAATTTAAGTTGTTCAGCTGTGGTGCATGTATTCACAACTTACTATTTGTAGGCTGATGAGCCAGCATTTTTGAGCAAAGGTGTAGAAGTCAGTGCCAAATATCGTGGTGCCTTCTGTGAGGCAAAAGTTACCCACGTTGAAAAATGTGTAAAGTGCAAGGTATGTTCATTCACATTATGTAATTATATATGTTGTAAAGTGTGTGTTAATGAGAATGCGAGTGCAGAGGAGAGTGTTATTGTTTATAAATTATGATCATAATGTGCCAACAGTACATGGAGACTGTCAGTGCAGTCATAAAAATTTCAAATAATGTTCACCTTGATATTCACCAACTGGTGTCATCTGACATTCAGTCATCTCCATCCCTACCTGTTTTCCGTCAACGCCTAAAAACATTTCTTTTTCGACAGTCATTTCCTGATTTTATACTGTGACTCTACTACCCCTCTGTGGACTTCGTAATAGTTCTGCTATTTTAGCCGCAGTAAAAAAATTTTGATTGACACTGACTTTGTTGTAATGATTTTGGCGATCAACTTCGAAATCACATTTTTCCTGAAATTGCTATGGTAACAGTATTTGTTGCATATCACATGTTATTTAATTGAGATTTCTTGGCTGAAGACTTGTATGAATGGTATTGAATGTCACAAGTGATTTATTGTTCATTATATCATTGATCAGATATGATGTTATTATGTGCTGAACTGAAGTGTAACTTAGCATTGTTTTTGACTACTGCTGTGATGATCCTGGTTTTTCAGTGTACAATCCATTTTTTAATTTTTTGTTTAAGTGTCACAAAATCAATTTAATTTTAATTTTCGTAATGATGTACAGAGGCAGAACACATACCACATGAATGCGTCTAAACATGCTGTTGTTCAGTAGACCTATAACAAAGTCGCTATTACATGTAGTAGGTGTTCGCAAGATACTGGTAGCATTTATCTAGCCAACCGAAGCACTAACATCTCATAATGAAATTCTTCAAAAGTAATTACAATCTACAGATTTCTTGGCCATGTATACCTTATACTTTATTTTATGACTAAATGTAAACAATGCAAATAGTTAACCACCTAGATCATGTGTATTACTTCTACTTTTGTTTAAATTATGAAAATGAATATATTATACTTAATCTGCTTCAGTCTGATCCACAAAGTTTTTTTACTTTGATAAAAATTGAAAATAGCGATTTTGATGTTGACTCGATTTCAGCAATAAAAGGCGACTTAACATACAAAATCATTACATGCTATTTTTGATGCAGTGTTATATTATTGTATTCAGGTTGTTTTAAAAGAAGATGGCAAGAGCATGATAGTCTCTGATGATGACATTAGAGGAAATCTTAAGGTACGTGACATGGCACGTGAAGTTTTAATATTAAGTTTTTAGTCGCGCCTCTCG
>Ga0209782_1000542_pt1 | contig 16835 bp, 7 predicted proteins | sample WorMetmaBAHAMAS1_FD_187390 | JGI IMG/M metagenome (GOLD analysis project Ga0209782, IMG submission 187390) | Marine gutless worms symbiont microbial communities from Max Planck institute for Marine Microbiology, Germany - Inanidrilus... | ecosystem: Host-associated > Annelida > Digestive system >...
GCTGTTTTGTTCATTCTATCATATTGTGTTGTATATTATTGCTACACATTGCTTTATCATAATACTTTAACATTGTATGTGTGCGTTTGTCACACTCAATAAAAAGATTACTTACTTACTTACTTATTATGTGAGCTGTGGTCAAAGTTCAGGTCGAGAGAGCAGGTGAGTGATGCACCTATATGAATAAACTTAGACGAACTAAAACAAAATGATGCTACCATAACAACATACAGTGCACTTTCATAATTTTGGAGTGTTAATTTTCAGGCAACACTCGGGAGTATGGCTAGTGAAACATCTGGAGACCAAAGGAGAGAAGCTGTGCCGAGCATCTATCGACCTCGACAGAATAGAGCAACTGTCCGTGATGCGCGTTCAATGCGACGTGTCATAATCAAACAGGGATACTTGAAGAAAATGCCAAGTTCCTCCAGGCTGGGCTCATTTTTTAAGGTAGTTAGAACATGTTGCAGTAACTGACCGTATTATGGGAATTATTTGTCCATGTCACTCTGTAGCGTGAGGGTCAAATTCTGTTGGGCCCTAGGATTCATGTATTAGATGGGTGTGCATGTTGGCCCCATCTGGCAAATATTGTTGAATGATTGTGCATAGCGATTATGAGTGAGTGTACAACTAGGGTGGCGATGCGGCTTGTTTCTAATTTACTTTAGTCACTCTTGTTGAAATAAGTTAAATGTAATTATTGGTACTAGGAATTACACTGCTAGTAGAAGGTGATAAAAAACCAAAGTGCATTGTGTTACCTGCTGTCTGGGTCTAGTTTTTTGGTCAACAAAGGCCATGGTCATTGGCATTGTGTGCTACAGTACCAAAGGCATATGCCAGTTAAACCTTTGCTGTAACAAACTTCTTCAGTTCTTAATTGAAAATGCTGAATAACATGGGTTAACCTGTGTAATGGCTGTGAAATGTTTGTTCGTTTGATTGACTGCTTGTTGTGTTGTTGTCACATAGAAACCTGAACTCAGATGGTTCATCTTTGGTGTCATCAGCAACGATTATCCATATCTTGAGTACTACGAGAATGAAGAGTGCATCTTTACCGATCCGCCTCAGAAGACGATCTTTCTGGACAGTTGTCTGTATGTGACTCGTAATCAGCGCACAACTCGGCATAACAACGTGTTCACACTAGTTCTGCGAGATCAGTCACTCAGTCTGTGTGCTGACAACAGGTAACGTTCATACTGTAACATGCCATATGTACTATTATGAAGTCTACTTCTGTTGTTGACTAACCTGACATGTTGGCAAAGCTTGAATGCCAAGGATAAGGCCTGGACGTTTGAGATTGTGGCCACAGAAATTTGGCCTCAAAGATCCTGAAGGTCACGGTTCAACCTCAAGGACATAGTCATCCAGTCCAGTAAGGATCAACAGTTGTTAAATCATGTTATATTTTACTCGGACATTTTATCATTTTAACTGTCATGCACCTGCTTTGATACTATTTTCCGTAGTGCTTTGATACTGTTATTTTGGATGGATGATAGGCAGACATCTGGCTCATAAAGACACTGTGCCACTGTCCCCAACTGTTAATTAATTATTAATTATTAATTAATTATTATTAATTCAAGTATTAATACAGAAAATTAGAGATATCTGGACTTGTGAATTATGATGGTTGTTTTTTTTCCTGCTCCTAGCTAAATATGACAGTTCATAATGTTCTGGAAATAAAAATGAACATCAAAAATGATGAGAAAATCATTGGATATAGGTCATTACCATTAATTAATCCTTGTAGCTGATTCTAAAATAGTGTTTATTTTGCTGTGCAAGATTAAATGCTTAGTAGTTGTTTAAAAATTATTTTTTGTGTGCTGATTTTTGTTTTATCCGATGAATGATAAGCTCTTGTTTACAACTAATTAAATTTTATATGCAAGAGATATTGCTGACTGTATCCTACTGGAATTGAATTTGTGGCTATTTGTCTATAATAAGCAGATCCGTTTTGCTGCTTCAGGGACATCATGAATGAGTGGTGTCGTGCTATTGAAGACAAACTGCATACACTTCATATTATTGACGTATGATATTTGTTTCCAGTAGAACTCGATAGTATATATTTTGTTGAGTTGTTTTCTGATTATGTTCCGAAGGCTACGGCTTTCTTTCAGTAGACGATTCACCAATTTAGTTATGCATCTTATCCTCTTGATTAACTGCCTGCACATGCTTTGTTTGTAAGAAGTTTTTTTTTACATCATTCCCGTTCTGTGTACGAGTTTGCTTTTGACATACCCAATGACTTTGTGCCGATTTGTCTTAGATAAACTGTGGTATCTTAAATGATAATGTAGTTTTCTAAATGTTTAGAGGTCCTTTTGTCTTACTGTGTATGAATGATGTTTACTTTTCACGAGTAGAGATTCAAAGTATTGCGATCAGCTTTAATATATTGCGATCAGCATGTTTTTATGTCTGTATGTCTATCTCCCCATGAACATTTTTTGAAAACGAGATGCCTTAGTTTCAACTTCACCAAATTTTCGTTTATGTTGCATGTGGCCATAGCTCAGTCCTTTTCAGGTGGCATTGTGACATGTTATTTACTTTTGGTTTCGTAAATAATGTTATGTTTGCACATAATGGTCAGACACAGGCATTTGATTTAGTCACAAATTTGACATAATAATAAAGGATCTTGCCAGTTGGCAGCACTGGAGGCAAATTCTGATCTGTACAGTTGCCTTGTTTTGGTTGTACTGCATGACATGATAGTCACATATATCTGAGAGCAGTGTGTAGCTGCTGATACATGTGACGTGTACAATGCATGCTGGCTGCAATAATTACTCCATTCGATGCTCTTTGACAGTGATGGTGAAATATCAGGAACTGGTTTATAATAATACCTGCTACAGTTATCGCCACAAGTTCTCTTTTGGTATCCAGCCCAGCCTGAGTATTGCTTGAAAATAAGGCCGTTTAATAAAACAGTGGCATGTGCAGATAAATTAATTCCTGTAAATCTGGTTGTTGAGGTGCTGCCTGTAATTGCAGACAATCGGTGGTGACAACGACTACGTGAAGGTGCCCGCGGTGCGACGTCGTAATCGTCCGGTGTCTTCTCCACCAGATGCGATGCCTTTACCTGTTGCACCGCAGCCGGCACCCACTCCCACAGAAAACACCCCAGCACCAGAGTTACCGGCTGCCGAGCCCAGCCCGGCTGAGCCGATTGTATACGAGACTCTGCGGCCAGATGCCACCGTCGGCAGCGACGTTCCGCCGGAAAACCCATACCTTGTTCCTGCAGTGAAGCCGGAGCAGGCTGCCCGGCCGGTGGACCTTAGTGATCTGTTAGCAGATCAGCAGCTGAATGCCGCAGTAGCAAGCAGTGGCACACCAGACCATTTAGCATTGGAAAGCCTGCAGCAGTATGACGATGCAGTGGCAGCATGTGTACTGATATCTGTTAACAGCGCTGAGCCATTAGTTTCCCCACCGCAGTCATCTGCACAAGAGGTGTTTTATACAAACCTTGTTGGCGTTGACCCACGTGCATCTTTGCCAATATCAGAAGCATCTCTACAGCGTGGTTTGACCACTGATTCCACGGGAGTTTCCCGCTCAGTTTCAGACGATCTGCATCGACCTTCCCTGCCTGTGTCGATGTCGTCAACGGGCTCATCGGGCCTCTCTCCTTGCAGTCCTCCCAATGCTCATCAACCACCGAACGCGGCAGTTCGGCTGCCGAGCTATGAGGAATCGATATCGTCCGACATTTCCGGCATGAACATGTCTCCGATCACTTCGCCGTTACTGCTGAGTGGGGAGCCAACACCGGAGGCGTCTGCATTGCCAGGCTTGGAGTCTCCACCAGCCTACGTGTCCGACAGACTGCTGGAGCTGAATGCAAACAGTCCTCTGAAGTCCCGCCAAGTCCAGCAGCTGCAGCAGGAGATGGCGAGTGCTGCCGGCATCCGTGTCCAGCTGGACAAGACGCAGTGCAGGCAAGCTGTGGCGCTTGTCGACTGCTACGACCGTGTGTGGTTAGTACTTGTTATCCCCCGGGGGCATTAAGCAGTCCTGCAACCTGTTTGTCTCTTTGTGTGTCTGATCTGTCTGTCTGTTTGGCTGTCTGTCCCATGTCCCTAGCTCAAAAATGGTGTGTTTTAGTGCTATGGTTGCTACAGAACACTAATAGGAAACCCCGTGCTGAAAGTTGAAGCCATGGGTTAGCATGGCCATATCGCCACCGGAAGTGGCCAGAATAGCAATGATTCTGTCACAAACTTTTCTTCAACAGTGTTTGCTAGGCGGTTGAACAATTAGTATGCCTCTATTGAACTGCCTGCAGTGTGTTGGGGGCCATATTGTTTAGATAGGCAATAACCTTGTCTGCGTAAGCATTGTCGATTATTTATGTTAACAAAAATCGGAAGGTAATTTGGGAAGAGACTGTCTCACTGGAATATATGTACAGGAATATTTATTGATGAGCTTATCCAGCAGTGAACTGCCTTACTGACAGTTCACAGAAAGATGCATCTGCAGTGGATAGCAAGCAAAAGTCAAAATCATCACTCCTACATTATAGCAAATTTCTCGTAAATGCCGACTTTGATCTCGTAACTAACAACTACATTTTCAAAACAACCTTTGAAACATGAATCCATTTATATATTGTCTGGTTGGAAGCAGCGTCGTGCGGTCCATCGGCGTTAGCAGATATACTTGTCTACCAAAACAACGCATTGGAAAACCCTATTATAACCAATGGGCAACAAATCCCCTAAATGCCTTGCCCACAGGTGTTAGGAACCCCCATCTAACACACTGTTTATTGGTCCAATTCCACTTATTACCCCAAATGGCAACTCGATCGCTTGACATGTTCTCGCACAGATATGCCACAAATTCTCCACCCCCAAAATTGCCCTTACCTGTGGGGCAGTCAGCACCCCTAACCTGCACTGCAGATCCTTGGACCAACGCCATTCAATACCCCAAACGGCAACAGCATTGAAATTCGCTTAAATGTTTTTCCACAGTCTACCGACAGACACAGGAAAACTGCCGAAAATGACCTGTACCAATAGGCCGCTTACACTTTTGAGTGCTACAGCCTTTGAATACTATTAACTAATATTGGCGAGGTGGCATAAAGGGACCACAATTACTGCCGTTTCACAAGAGTCTGGAAGTGTATGAAGAAATGATAAAGCCAAACTGTTAGTTGGGCTCAGTGCTTTGAGCTTCCTTCAGAACTTTGACACAGCTGGTTGGGTAACAGCTTTTAAGCATCAGTCTCACAAAAATCTGCATCAGTTATCCCGAAAGGTTTTGTTGATATTTTTGTTACCATGTATGTTGATAAAGTATTGAATCAGACCCATTGTCACTGCATATAGCGGATATCCTGACATGTTGATTGTGCATGTAGGATTGCCGGCTGGAACTGGCGTGTTTATCCACTGCTTCAGACAAGCTTTCACATCGGCGACGAGCTGGTATCTATAAACGACATGCCAGTGACATCTGCGCGAGAAGCAAATAAGATGCTCAAGTCGTGTTCCGACATAAGAGCTGCACAGCTGGTCCTTAGACGTCTGCCAGTCGGCTACGTGTGCCTGCTGAGAAAGGACGATGTATATCGGTTTGAGTCGCTGGGACTTCACACTGTCAGTGGAACTGCAGAAGTGAGTTGTTGGATTCTGCTAACATTGTGACACAAGTTTTATCCCTGTGCAGTATCACTAATAATGATATGTATGTGTATAGGGTTGTTATTATTTGAGACCAAAGTTTGAGTCAAAACTTAAGCTTTAATCATTTTATTTTTGGCCTCGATATTGTGAACCAAAGATCTTTTTCTTGGTCTAAAAATGCAGATTTTTAGACCTTTGTATTGGTTTGGTTCGGATACAAAGATGGTCTCTATGCACGGTTGTCGTGTTACATCGAGTTGTTTGACAAAAGTCACCGATTTTAACCTATCGTGCCTGCATTTAATGCCCTCATTATGGGTTATCCCATTCAAATTTTATTGGTATCTTTGGCTTCAGAAAACTGGAGTCCATAGCCTATTATGTGGCATTATTTGCATGATCCCGAGTTTAGCCATATTGAAATACTAGCGCGTGACAGACAGACACACGAGGATAACATATACCATGCTAGCATAGCATTGCACAGTAAAAATTGAAATATTTGAACATTGTTTTTTCTGTTACTTTGTAATGATATTGAAATTGTACTTTGGCTATAACAATATAAAGTGCATAACATATGCTGAAAAGCTGACAGCCAGCATAATCGATCACGCTGAAACCATGAAACTGAAAAAAGAACCAATTGATGCAAAAGATCCACTCCGAGGCTCTAGTTTGTGAAGACGATCCTGTTTAGTTGAGGAGTTCTTTTTTGGATTTTTTACTGCATTTTAATTTATAATATACCTGCCTTTTATTGTAAACAAAAAGCTGTATGTTTGTATGCTAGATCTGTGAGGTGGATGCCGACGGCATTGCAGCCGAGCATGGTCTGCCATTGCGTGCGACCAACGTTGACGGCAGTGGTGAGTGCAACTGGTGGATTACTGAGGTGAACCATCGTTCTCTCAACCTCTTCTATAAGGACAGTGAGGTCAGTCCACCGACCAGATCTCCATTAGATGCGTCGTTACTAGTTTATTTCAAGTTTTAATCAAGTAATAAACTGTTATTTAGACATACACACTCACTGATTTATTCAGACATTGTAAATATGTTTCATTATAACCATGCAGAAACTTATTAAATGATGTGCTGCTTCATATTTCATCAAGAGGGTGTGCCAATAAAAAACAGCCCCCTAGAAAAAGTTCTTTATTTCTACAATGGTAGTTCATATTTCAGCCAAACTTTCAGACTTTATATGCCAGTATTTGTGCAACATATCCTGCAAATTTTGTTTGAAACAACTGCTATGGTTCAACAGATACAGCAGTTTAAGCTTTCAAGTTTGCTGTTTTAAGTGAGCATGCAGTGGCACATTAAATATTCGTGAATAACATAAGATATGCTTTTGCCTCGGTCGCTAAGTTATTCGTCCACTTTTGTTTGTTCTGGCATATATTTACCTGAGTTAGTCTCGTTAGTCATGACAAAAGTATGTCATTTTTCTGGCATCATGCTGCCAGCCAGGTGTTGAAAAGCGACCAACCAGAGCAAAAACACTGCTGATGTGACCATCCAGGAAGTGTCACACGTAGCCATAGTAACCATCATTCAACCACTGTTAAACTTCAGTTGGCAAATCCTGGATTCCTGGTTCTAGTTGACTAAGGTCCGGTTTTTCAACAGCAAATTAATCTCCCGTTAATTTAATCTGGCATTAAATCCGGCAGATAATGATCAATTTACTCAGATGTCGTTTTTCCACCGGCAGTTTGTCAATTGCTGTGGAAAAACCGGACCCAAGTTGCATTAAGTACATGGCAATATATGCAGAGCTTCGTTAATAGGTCGACCACAGTCCTTGATTAGATGATAAAACACAATTATTGGCCAGTTAGTAGCAAGTAATAGAGTAGCAATGTTGTTAAGTCCAAAAATTATGAATTATCCACACCAGTGAATGCAACTTTCTTGAATACTGTTATATTCACATCAGGTCGATATGTATTCAGCATCAGCACTGGTCGGTGTAAAGTTGCTCATAGCCAAAGGTAAAAAGGAGTAACGTGCCTTATTGGAGAGACAATGACTTCCCTTTTCTTATCCATGTTAGTGGAATAAGAAGTAATCGATGATTCTTGGCTGGCATCACGACAGGCATTCAGTCATGCAAAAAATTTTCACCGGAGGGAAAAAGGTAAAAGCGTGTAGCAGTTATGCAACTAGCCTCACCACTGTGGGAACTCACGTGCCATATGGGATCACACAGTGTTACCTGCCACCTGGTAGAGGTGAGATTCCCACCTCAACTCCAGCCAATTAAAGCTGGTACTTCATTCAGTGACTCTGGAGGGAAGCTGGCTGACTCTTGACTTACTTGGAAACTGGCCGTTAAACCGGAGGCTGAAGAATCGTCTCGTTGATCCCTCTCTACATTATACAGTATTTTGTTTGGTGTTAACGATGTCCAGGTGGAGAGGAGGCTGAGTGCAGCCGGGTCACACCTGTCCTTCGTGGCACAGCCTGCACCACTCATAATCGAGATGAAACGCCGGCTAAAGACTTTGAAAAACTTCAAGGACTATTTAGTTGAATGATCATGTATTATTATGTATTGGAATTACTCTGCTAATTAATGTTACTCTTTTGACAAAATTCCATTATTACAGTCCAGAGTTTTGCTGTGCATACAATTGGTTGCTAGCGTCACCTTGCATCTTCTACATCAATGTGACCTGATGTGTAATTGACAAAATTTGGGCATACAGATTTCTGGGTAATGTTGATTAAAGTTAGTGGTCCATTAATTATGTCAGTAAGTAAGTAAATAGAGTATAGCAGTTTACAACCAGCCACACTGCTACAGGAACTCGTGTACCATATGGGATCACACCGTGTTACTTGTCCTCTGGCTGTGGTGATATTCCCACTTCTAACCCAGCCAGCCAAGGCTGATATAGAGTCCTCGGAGGGACGCATGACTAGGTTGACCTATGGACCACTGTATAGTCATAACTTGTTTATGTTTAGTTATAGTTTCAAATGCTGGAATGTAGCATGAATTTAGTTAATTATGAACACTCTATAGATGAAAGTCAGCTGTCAGCTAGATTAGAATCTCTCACAATCAATAGATATGTGTACACTAGACTTTGCTTTGAAATTAAGACACAAGTCTTGTTTAATCCTTCTTGGCAAATAAACGTGAGCTTTCATAAACTGCTTCTAATGGATACCTGATTGTTTGTAAAATACAATTACTCCTCTACGGTAGTACAGGCTGTTGTATAAGCCATTTGCCGAAGTATTGCTATAAGCCAGATTTTGACCCTTCACATCTTGGTAACCGCTGAGCCAATTTTGATGAAACTTGAAACTTAGAACTACCATTTGAAGGCCACCTGCCATGCATCAGTTATGATCACAAAACACATGCACTGGCGATTGACAGTTTATATGTGATAGTGTATGTGTTTTGTGATTGTAATTTAGCAGTTTATTAATTTTGGCTGTTTTAGAGCTTTGATTTATACGACATTATATAAACCGATTAAACTGTGATCATTTTTTTCCTATATAGTTGTAAATATTGTTGGAATTTTTGTATGTGTTTGGAACAAATGTGAGGATTAAGTCCGCTATTTTGCTGTTGTTGTTTGTGAAAGATGTGGCCTGTTTGATTAGGATAATCAAAGTACTTGAGGTTGCTTAACTTTATAGTTGCTTTACAGTGCCTTGGACAATTTGTGTTGCATTATATTAACATGTTACTTTGTAGTTGGTCGTATACTTGAGGCCATAAGTACAACCACCCTATGCAGCCTGTGGGACGCATTCCTTCCAACTTTCGAGAAGCAGGGGATCAAGTGTATTTGGTCCCCTCCTAATTCTGTAACTGTCATTTTTTTCGTTTGGCTCTACGCATAAATTGAGAGGCACTTAGAACTAGCAATTCGTGGTTGGGCATCGCCTGGTACCAGACAGGGAAGCTGCAGGACTTAGGGAGGCAGAATGGATGCAGAAAGGCAGTGGGTGCAACACTTGGGGGCAAATAATACGAGAGCAAGAAGAGAAAGGATAAGGAAAGGGAAGGGAATCAATATCCCCCACGTGGGATTCCCCTCCAACTATTGAGCCGTTGTTGCACCTATGCTCGATGCTTAAAACATTTTTACAGATGTGCCTTTATTTACTCATTTTTAACCCTCATTACCAGCACTGCAAGCATTGCTAGATGAGATGTGGATTATTCCTGCACAACTTATGTCTGTGGGGTCCGTCTGTCAGCATTTCTTTGTGTTGGTCACATGAATGAGCCATGCAAAAATGGCTGAATTGAGCTAGAGATGCCGTTTGGGGAGGGGGTGAGAGGAGGAAGACGTCCCTAGGATGAGTGGGCTCCAGGGACAATGGGTTAGATTGGGGTACGTATGGGGCGACCTGTTGAATGCAGTTGAATGATCCATGCTCGGCAGTGATGTGGGCTTTGCCACCGTTACTATAGCAGCTCGTTAAAAGTTCCTCTAATTAACTTTCACTTGATTTCTTATGTGAACAAAATTTGAACTTCCGTACTGTTCACAACTGTATCCCAACTTGTTGGTGACATGGTCTCACAACATGCTGTATTCTCTATGCCGGCATACTGAAATACAGCGTGTGAATTTATTACTGCAGTCTGTTAGTTGTACATTTGTTGTTTTCTGCTTACAGGAAATTGATGTCAATGTATATTGATTTCTTTTGCCTTGTTATTCATGCATCTTATTTAAGTGATATATGGTTAAACATTTAACAGTTGTATTTCTTTTGCCAGTAGTTGTTTTGTATAATGTAATGAATGTGAATATTACACTTCATGTGTCAGCTGTTGAGTGATATTCTCCTAAGTGCTATATACCGGTATGTATTTTGATACATTGGTGTGACGATTATATAAATTGTAATTATTATGCCAATTTTTAGCTAAGCATGATTGTGTATAGTGCTTCTTGCTGTTGTTGTGCTGGTCGAGTAAATGGTGGACCAAAAAAGTGATGCGCATCTTTTAAAACTTATGACATTATTATTTGTCACAGTAGCAGAAGCAAAGATGAGTATTGTCATCTACAGTTACTGTGATTTAAAAACAAAACCTTTGTTTGACAAGATACTGAAGTCCGCTCCAGACCACTATTTAGCAGGAAATTCCTTTATCATCTTCTTAGCACCCATCTCTTTTTCTGCAATCAAGTTTTAAATTAGTTTTATTATATTTTCTTGCTTAACCAGCATCTCGGTTTGGTGTTAAATATTGCATCGTTCACAAAGTATTTAATATCAGCACAAAATATTACTGTTTTCAGTGCTTTGACACTGTTGATGGGCGGCAGAAAGAGCACCCGATCTATAAAAAAAATTGGGATGCAGTTGTGGTTATCTGTCTGGAGTTTAGTGCAAATGATTTGCATGTGGTCAGCTGGTGCCACTGCCACACCATCATCTCTTGCTTCATTAAAATCCAGAATAGTTCTGCCTTTCTGGTACCAGCTTACCCATGTTTTCCCGAAAAAGGGCCATTAAATGGGTGTAGTATAGTATGCTAGGTAAAATATTATGTCCCTGTGTTTCAAGAATTAATTTCTGTTAAATCTTTAATATTTACAATATAGTCTTTACCTTAAAGGCACGATATGACCTGAATTAAACCCGCCGTTAAACCCCAACCAACCAACCTATGTCCCTGTGTGATTATGTGGTTGTCGTACTCAAATCTGACAAAAACGCGCTTTACTGGCACACATTTTGACACAGTTTGTTGACAGATGGAAGGGATTCACCTTTTGGTCCACTCTGTATATGTCTGTTATATTGTGCATTGTCCCACTGAGGGCTAGAATTGTCCATCTGTAATATTTGCGTAGCATTTTAACGTACATTTTCCAAAAGCACCTAGGTTAGACAGTTTTCCCTTAATTTGTTTCTACCATTCGAAAGAAGAACCATTGAGATAAATAATGCATGTATTTTTACATGCCAGATGTCCTAAGGTCCGGTTTTTCCACAGCAAATTAATCTCCCGTTAATTTAATCCGGCATTAAATCCGGCAGATAATGATCAATTTACTCAGATGTCGTTTTTCCACCGGCAGTTTGTCAATTAGATCGTCCGTTTAGGAATGTTTAATTGACGAATTGCCGGTGGAAAACCGACATCTGAGTAAATTGATCATTATCTGCGAGATTTAAATTAACGGGAGATTAATTTGCTGTGGAAAAACTGGACCTTAGTGTCACTAAACAATAAGCATCAGAGCACCGAAGAGAAATAACTTGCTGTACACAGTAACAATAACATAAACATTTCTCGGCACTAGAACAATATTGACCATGCCGTTCTTTTTGCCTGTCACCGGTGACCTACAAATATATCAGTGGGAGTCGATGCCTGGTTGCCAAGATGCAACCAATCCATGGCTGTTGCTGCTGCTGCTGCTGTTTCACTGTGTGATATCTATATGTGCTGAGTAGTACTGTGAATGCATACACGAGTTACATTTGAGTCTGTATTCCTCAGACTAGGTTTGGATGGACTGGACTGATTGGCTTGTCTGGACCACATCAGTGGTGCTGATAAGCAAGGAATTTTTAAAAACATTTTGTTACGGATTTTCAGTAAATAGTTGGTCTATTTTGATTGGCTTGACATTTTCAATCGTAAACAAACTATCACTTAATCAGCATCTGTAACAAACAGAATGCAATGCACGGATTATATCTAAATGTGTATATCAGTGAATGCTCATTTTTTCATATTTACATTGCAAACATAGATGTTTACACTTGACTTCGACTTAAAGTCTGTTGACTTCATCTTGTACTTGGGCAGGGCGGACTTAAACTGCATCACTTGAGACACAGATGTATAAAAAATGTTGAAGAGAAGAAAAAAAATATTTAAAAAATGTTAAAAATGAGAAAAAAAATTGTAAATGTTTTAAAATATGACAACCAAATCTCAAGGAGTGGAGATACTGTGTGGGTCACTGACTAAGGCGTGAAGTAAGTAAATTAGTGTAATCCCTGCATATTGTATTATTCCGGTATTATAATTTTGCTCTGCTGCATTGCCTACCTATTTTTAACGTGTGATCAAAAAGCAAAGCAAGATTCATTAATGTGCTACTTTTGGTTGCGTTTGTATCATTTTTTATAATAAAAATACTTTAAGAAATTTAAAAAAACGTAAAAAAGTGACACGAAAGAAAAACTTTTTAACATCTGTGCAGACAAGATAACTGTCAATACACCATGCTATGCTGTGTATTGTGTCTGTGTTGTATACATTGTTGTGCAGAGGATTAGGTATTAATTGATGTTACTGAGCTTGTTTTGCATTTATCTGGGGCTTTTTGTTGTATTATGGTTAGTTTTTTGTATATATTTAGTGTTTTTGTATATGTTTTCTTGGTTGTTGTGAGGTTGGTTTTCCATGCTGGTGCAGTGAATTTCTTGGAAAGACTCCTGTCTGACATTTGTTATTATGTCTAAACCCTGCTGTCTCACATGCTTATTCGCTGCTTATCCCATAAAATAAGTAGTCATTCTTGTTGTTCATTTAAAGGCATTTGATGCTTCCATGTTTGTGTTTACGCCATTGCTGTTCTATTATTTCACTTTCAGTTTGTCATTAGCCAAACAAAGTTAGTTTGTTCTCAAACAAAGTGTGTTTGGTAGCTGGCTACCAGCAGTACAGCACAGTGAATATGTAGTACCAGTGTTTGGTTACGTGTAGCACTTTACATTTGTCACTAACCACCTAACACAAACGTAGTTGTATTTATGTCACCTCTTAGACGGATTGGAAGAGATGCTGGTGTTGTGTCTAACATGTGTCGTATAATCAAAATAATCCCTGTTTATTGTGAGCAAAGCATATGAAATTTATGCACTGGTATTGTTTTGTTAATAAGTAATTTTAAAGGTTGCTGCTGCTCGCATTAGGATTTAAGAGGGTTGCAGAACTGCTGGTCAGCTTAGCTTCTGCTATAGTTAATATTACTTGCAGTGTTGACCTGTCCAACAAGGCAACTAAACCTGGGTTGTAATTTGCTTTGGTTTATTTTATCTCTTTTTATGTTTGATGATTGTATTTCATCGAATTAGTGTTTATATTATATGCTTAGTTTTGTGTTAATCTAGGTTTGTTATGTTGTTCTTTTTTCTCCTGGCTTTAGCTTTGATTTTCTCAGTACTAGCCAACAGATTGGCTTAGAAGAGCATCTCCGATGTGACCTGTTTAGTGTCGAGTTGGACATTAAACCTCAACTCAATCAACTAATTTGTACTAGGCCTAGTGAAGGCTTTCATGTGGAGGGGCTAAACACTGAGGTAGGTGGTCTAAAACCTGAGGTGAGGGGACTCAGCCTTTGAGCTCCCTTTTCTTTAACAACATGTATAACAACATTGAGCAGAATTATTATACACAACGAGCCACCGCGCGATTGTGGCCTGTGTATTGCGTTTCTCGCTCATGACACAGACAGAAAATCAAACTGTGCGATCTTTATAATATAGATATTTCACAGAACAGTTATGATTACAATCTTCCGTCTTGTCCTGCAAACAGTCCTGAATGCTCAGGCGTTTGTCTGAGGAGATAAAAACTAGAATAAAAGCAAGACCTTGGTTGTAAAGAACTTGAACCAAACTCGCACCTGCATTTTAAAAAATTTTCAGAAATAAAACAGAACAGAAATCTTGCTAATGACAAACCAAACATGAACCGAAAATTTGTGGGAGTTCTTTCATATCTCTAATGTGAATAATAAATTGGTGAAACGCGAAGATTGTATGCTATTACGCGAATGTAACTGACAACTTCTTGATTGCAAAATGCAGAATCGGTCATTTTTCGTTAAAAGGTTCAAGCTTTTCATGTGTCGATCCATGCCTGGAGTTTAACAGGTTCACCGTCGAGTGCCTTCAATATTTACATGTGAATTTGTGCTTCGTATTGTTGCAGATCAAGTCTTGAATACTTACACCGTACTTGTATGTTGCATTGGTTATTACTGAACAACTGCGTTTTTCGTCAATTTCTCAAGCCTTTTGCCACGTAAATACATAATTAGTTTCATTTAGCTGTGATTTGTTTTGAAAACTGCACTTAGACATGCAAGATCGTTTTATACTTGATTGAATTAAATGTATAAACATTGTTACAATTTGGCTGCATGTAATGCGCTTCACCTATCTTGTAATGTGTGACAACCAAGTGTGAGATAGGAATGGGATTCATAATTTAATTGGCCCAACCCGACCAAGTCGTTGAAGCTTTTGAAAATTTTGCCAGAAGTTCCAAACTACGTTTACTAGCCTAATATTTAGCTATTCAAATTCCAGACAACAAAACACTCGCCATATTTGTATTTATAAATTGCTGACAAAAAATATCTCAGTTGTAGGCCACCACCGTAAAAGGTGCTGTTCGCTTCACAATTAATTCACATATTATACAACCAAATCAAACTATATAGTTATGCACACATTGACCCCCTAACTCTCTTTCTAACCCGTTTTGGCCAGGTTAATCAGTTTTGTACTGTTTTAACCACAGTAATTCCGGCCCGACCATATGCCTGTGGTAAATTGTTCATGTCAGGAAATCACATAGTAGATTGAAGCATGAGTTGACTGGATGTTTCATGTCTCATACGACTCAAAAAATAGGTCATTTCAGACTCAGCTAGAGCCCAGCCAACCACAGCTTGGTACTGAATAAACTTAGCTCAACATGAGCCATGCATCAGTAAACGTAAATACTAACATAAAAAGTTAACCCAGATTTGTACGCTTGTAGGGCCTACGATGTCCAACAAATACAGTGACAAACCGAACCGATGGAGCTTAGGCCTAAGATCTTTAGTGTTACCTCGAGCACTGTAGACGACATTGTTGATCGCAGTTCACAGATGCCGTGGAGAATCTTTTCTAAGTCCACAGTTGTCTATACAAAAATGGGTCACGTGAGCAAAACCACACCCCTCTTAGGGCTGATTTGTCATCTCTTTGGCAAGACTTGATAGTCTCCCTTTGTACAAAGTTTGATAGCTCTAGCTTCAGCCATTCGTGAGATGGATGGGGCCCCCAAAATTTAAAATGGGTCACGTGACGTAACCACGCCCCTTTCAGGGAAGCTTTGTTGTCCATAGACTGGGACTAGCTACGGTCAACCTGTACACCAAACATGAAATCTCTACGTTTACTCACTCCGAAGATATGAAGGGCGACGAAAAATGCAAAAATTGGGGTGTTTTGGGGGTAGGGGTCACCCAAGGTCATCGGAAACATCGCCATTTGATAGAACGCATATGACTTCCTATTCGACTTTAATAGAAACTATCTTGTACTGTTTTAGTGTTATAGCGCGTTTTTCGTCAAAAGTGGCCAATTATAGCATTTGTCGCCCCCGTAGGGGGTTATCCCGTTCGCCGTGAACTTTGGTGTCAGAAAACGAGTCCTGGGGCTATCGTGTGGCATTATTTGCGTGATCCTACGTTTAGCCGTTTTGATACAATACCGGAATGTGACAGACACACACACAGAGACAGACGGACGGACGGACAGATACACGACGACGGCATATACCGCGCTGAGCATAGCGTCGCGCGGTAAAATCCAAGCAACGATGTCCAGCCTGGAAACAGTCCGGGCCTATGTTACAAGCGAGGGGGAGGGGAGGGCTAGCATGGCATGGATCGAGCAAGCGGCATAGATTCTACAGGATGCCGACTGCGTCTGCTTGGCAACAGAACTGCGCTGACGACGCCAGGTCTATTTGACGACGGACGCTTCGAGCGTTCTTAGTTACGGACGATAAAAAGCCGGAAACTCCACATTGGTAGACTAGGGCGGATGGCGTTTCCTGTCCGCTTGCCCCTCCCCCGCCTCGCCGGTAGAAGAGAAGCCTGCTTAACTAGCGCTGTTGCTGTGAGAAAGCTTTCGGTGTCGGCTATCGGACAAAGCGGTTACAGCAACAGGAACATTTCGTCCTATTCAGTGGTCGTTGTGACTTGGCGCCTGGCTGAGAGCAGCGCCTACAGCATCTCAATGGCCGAGGCGACCGACACACGACGCTGCCACAGCAACCGGCAGCGACTTCAAACGCTGCCGATGTCCAGCGTCTGCAACCCGCGGCCGCCATGATGTCCAGAC
>Ga0209782_1000543_pt1 | contig 16827 bp, 15 predicted proteins | sample WorMetmaBAHAMAS1_FD_187390 | JGI IMG/M metagenome (GOLD analysis project Ga0209782, IMG submission 187390) | Marine gutless worms symbiont microbial communities from Max Planck institute for Marine Microbiology, Germany - Inanidrilus... | ecosystem: Host-associated > Annelida > Digestive system...
GAAAACTAGAGTCATGGGGCTATCGTGCAGCGTTGTTTGCGTGATCCTACGTTTAGCCGTTTTGATACAATACCGGAGTGTGACAGACAGACACACAGACACACACACAGACACACGACGACGGCATATACCGCGCTTAGCATAGCCTCGTGCGGTAAAAACGTTTACTACAGCAAAACAAAAGAGAAACATGTATACTGTATATTGACAACTGTGAACATATTACAACTGGACATTGCACAAGGCTGCATAGCAATGAAGATGATGTGTGGCAACAGTAATTGATTACTTACTAAAACTGCCAACTTATACCCGATCTTGTAACGCCAGTCACAGCAATACCACAATGCAATTCATGAAACTCATACAAACTTCATTGCTATATTTTCACATGAAATATTTTTTTCACAAACCATAATTATAGTATCATAAATCAACATAAAACTTTGATTCAAAATCAACATAAAATATTGATTCTAAGGCGTTGTTAACACGTGAAGACAGAAGACAGACTTTCCTGAAACCAGTTGACATTCATGCGTCATCACACACACACATTAACGGACAACCTACAACGTCTCACATCAGCTTACAAATGACAAAATATTAAGCAAACTGAAAAACAAAACAAGCAAAAATAAAGTTCCAGTGGAATACCAACAAACTATGTTGGGTTTTTATGTAGAAAGTCAACTACTGACAAAATGGTAGACATGCCATAAGCCAGCCAGCAACTTAATCATTTAAGCAGTTACTGTATTAATATAATTGATTTTTAAATTACAATTTTAAATCATTTTTACACATTCATTTAAAATCATTGTTTCATAATTGATGACGTCATTTCTTATGCCTATAATCATCTCAAATCATGTAGAATTGGCTCACTCTATAGCATATTTCCACATTTAGGATATCACCATGCTATTTACTGTAATACTTAACAGACAATAAATTTCTGTTGTGTAAAATATTGCAAAATTCTATTTATAGTCACAGTAAGCTACATTAGCTAGATCACTCTGAAAATGTTGAAAATGAAGCATTAATGATTCTGTTTACACTTGCTTCATTGTTGATCATACATGAGACTTCACAGCGACACAAATTTTGTGACTTAATTAATGCCACGGTTTTAATGCCGTGGTTTCATGTGCACTGCACATGAAATGTCTAAAATAATTGTGCAATAATTTTAGCATCCAGCAGGAATTGTACAATTATTGCAGCATGTTGCATGAAATAATTGCATATGAAACCATGGCATAACGGTCGGTTTACTGTAATTCAATGGTGATGCCAACGTCCACATTTTGATTAGGTTGTCTCCTACCTTTTAGACGAAGCACTAATAAGAAATCACATGTGGCCTATCAAATGGTAATAACACTAGAAGATGCATGGCAAAGTCTGGCATGAGCCCTTCCGGCCACAGCTACTTTGTAACGTAATGACATAAAATATGCACGACTGCATAATTTGCTTTTGTACACAAACTAGCCTTACTGGACTAAAACTCACCAAATTTTGTCCAGAGTCATCAAATTGTTATGTCGCCAAACAGCATTGCAATCCTTCAATCCATTGTGGAATGTCATTGCATATGCGGATGATATGGTTTTAATTGCTCCCTCTTGCAGAGCATTACAGTATATAATTCAGGTGCTAGTAGGTTGTGTTGATGATACTGATATGAGTTGTAATGTTAACAAGACTGTGTGTATGGTCTTTCCTCCAAAGGAAAAGAGTAAGATAGTTGCATCTACATTTCCGTGTCTTAGGATAAATAATATGGAGTTGAAATTTGTGGATAAATTTAAATATCTTGGACACGTAATGAGTAATGATGAGAGATGATCAAGATGTGCTCAGAGAAGTTCGTGGTCTGTTCACAAGAACTAACATTTTAGCTCGTAAGTTTAAGATGTGTTCAGTAGAAGTAAAAACAGTTGTGTTTAAATCATTTTGCATGTGTTTTTATGGCATGGAGTTATGGAAATTTTATACGGCTGGTGCAATTAGTAGACTGCGATCGTGTTACATTAGATGTATGAAGTCTTTTTTGGATACACAGGAAGTTATAGTGTGACTAGTATGTTACTTGAACTGCGTTTACCAACCTTTGATACTTTGCTGTGGAACAGTCGGGTTAGGCTGCATAATCATCTACAGACATGTAACAATGCACTGATAACTCAGTTGCAGTTGGTATGATGTGATTTTTTACGACATGATGTTCACGAGTTACACTATGTTTTATATTTCATGTTTTATGGTTCATTAGTGTGTTTGTTTGTGTTTTATGTCTATGGGTTTTATGCCTGAAATAAACTTACGCTACACTAATTAAGGCAAGGTATGCCAATTTTTGCCAGTTCACCCCCAAAATTGGTTACTATAGCAATGTACCTTCAGTGATAGCAAAATGAATGTCAGACTGCCACCTATATGTCTACAAACTCTGAAAATTTGGTGAAGTCTGGTCCAGTATATTCTCAGATAACTGGATTCATATTTAAAAAGTAACATCAGTAAAATATAAAGCCAGCATGACAGGCAGACCAGGCAGGCTTGAATATTACTTCAGATGTCTGAAATATAAATATCTATATCACATACATATCATGTAAGACAGCATTTGCTATGAATACAAATGTACTATGATATGGTGTTACAACCTGAAACATAAATTATATCTGAATAGCAGCAAGATACACCAAAATGGCCTAGAAAGCAGTCAGCATCAATGACTGCTAGTAAAAGCTGTATATACTGAAGTTTACACACAAATGTTATTCACACAATGAATGGCAGTAGTTAAGTATTAGCATTTAGAAACACATTAGACTGACTGCTCACACACACACACACACAACACACGAGTTCCTGAAGCAACGAGGCTGGTTGTAACTGGTATAGTCCATTTATTTACTTACTTACTTATACACACACTGAAATGAGTGTTTTCAGCCATCCACAGTCACATGCGTAAAATACATAAATGCTGTATTAAAATAATATTGCAACAAGTACACAGGTATGCATATCTGCATGACATAATGCTTGATGCAGAGATCTGCCACCAGGCAACGCGCAATGTGACTGGCTGCAACCATTTGCCTCATGAATATTCTGGTGTTTGCATAAACATCACACTGCAAGAAACTTTTATTACATCATTTATTTTATTTTATTTCGCATGTGTGGACAGCTTTACATGACCACTAAGTGGCTGGTAACAACGTAAAGCACAAGCAACAAAGCTGTTATCATATAATACTGCGAAATAATCAGTCAGAGGTTGGATTGACCACCACCAACAATGCTTAAAATCTGGGTTAACTTAAGTCTACAATGCCAGATTCTACAGAACTAAAGCAAGCACACTTAATTCAATACAAAAACACATTAGAAAAACTGTGATTCACAGCATCTCACTAGAAGTTAAAAGCATCATCATAAAGGCAACATAATAATAGCAGAATATATATATACAAACATCAACGTTTATCAGAGAAGTAATCAGAATGCTACCATACTACACCTGGCAAAAACAGTCAGTATGATGCAATGCTAATCAAAGTTGATCAAGAGCGCAGATGACATTGTTTTCACAGAACACTTATCTAACAAGAAGTTCAGCAGACGCTGAGACAGCAAGCCACTGCATGCAGAGATTATTCCTGCAAATGTGCAAAACTCCACATTTTTCATACTCCACTCGTTTTGATTGATTGATTGAGATGAGGTTTAACGTCCCACTCGACACAATATAGGTCATATCAGAGACGCTCTTTCCAGCCAATCTCTTGACCAGTACTGAGATAACTAGAAATAAAGCCAGGAAAAAAACCATAATAAACCATAAACTTAGGCAAACGCAAAACTAAACCCATCATTACTAAATTGACCAAATGTAACGCATCAAACACAAAAATACAACAACTCCACTGGACTGCCTTAGTAGAATTCAGGATCACAAAATACTATGATCCGGATCAGCTTTGACAAGTAAATAGCCAGGACACCAACTAACGTATCCTGTCATGTGCCATGACAGTATACGTTAGTCTCCGATTCATGCTTAGTGCTTGACTATGTGTGTGTCAAATTTTCATATTATTATTATTACGTGCCGATATCCACTTTCTACACTATGTGATCACAATCCATCAATGTTACAGACAGACAGACGTACGTCATGCTCATAGCATAATTACAAACATGCACAACAAAATGAGCTGTAACTTTTACTGGATAAATTAAGCCATACACGACAGACATTCCTTTGCACCTATAGCTGTATGCTAAGCCAATGTAAATAAGTACCATACTAATTGCTTCTGCAACTTCTCACTACCACAGCAAAAGCACAAATGTGTGTGTATGTATGTGTGTTGAAAATCAGAAACAGTGCAGGTGAAATATGAAACTCTGGTGACCTAACCTAATTACATAGAAAAAAAGTTTAACACGGGTGCACAATTTCAACCCTCAGCCTACAAAAATCCATCAAAACTTTGTAAAATTATTATTATATAGCTTGATAACATTTCTATTAGCATTAACCTGACAACTGTTACATAATGAGAAAGCAAAAGATCATATGCTAACACATCTACAGGATCTGTCATAGAACAGTGTAGATGGAATTCACTCTCAGTTCACTTCTACAGGGTGCACCAATAAAAAACAATCCCTTAGGAAAAATTAATTATCCCAGTTACCGTAACAGATTTTTTCACCAAATTTACAGCTTTTAGAGAGAAGGTTTCAGGCCACATAGGCAACAGATTTCGTTACAATATTTATTGTGGTTTAAAAATTACAACTATTTAACTTAAAAGTGCATTTTTCTAAGTGAACCAGTAATGAAATTGCAATTATGGTGTAAAAATAATAGCAAGTGTGCAACATGTATATGCCAATAAATTATCATGTGTGGGGTGCTATGCTGGAACACTATCTAATACACATGCCAAAGCTAACCAACATCATGCTGAGCTGAATGACCGTTTTGTCAACCATATGGAATGATTTGCTTCACGAGTTTATTAACAAGGCAATCTATCATTTTTTTGCACGTCCTCACTGTATTTTCATCTGTTATTTCATGTACTATTGTGTGCTACAAATGTTTTAAATAAATTTAAATAAAATGTGTTGCTGCAACTGACGGACAATGACATTGTGAACACTCTGTTGAAAAACTGAGTGAGCTATAGGTACCTGATATTCATCGTTAAAACATTTGAACGGTTTATGAAAAGCTCTGCAAAATCTAATTCGCTATTCGTGAATATTCAATGTGCAGTTGTATGTTTACTTGAAAAAGTGAACTTCAAAATTTAAACTGCTGTATCTGTTGAACCATATAAGTTATTTCAATACAATTTGCAGGATATGTTGCCTGAATACTCACATACAAAGTCTGAAAGTTTGGCTTAAATCAGTACTCCCATGGCTGAAATATGGAATTTTCTCTAAGGCATTGTTTTTTATTGGCGCACCCTGTACATATAAATGGCCAAAGTTGTTAGCACAAACTCTGCCTGAACTTTTTCAAAATTATTACCAATTTTGCCATCATTCACATGTAAAATGCAATAATAACTACTGACGGCCTACAACTATATGCAGCATACTAAAAATGGCATTCCTTTTGTATTCTGTGAATACTGAAAACTCCAACCAGATGGATGTATAAATGGCCACTCTGTTGTTGATCAAAGATAGCCACCACTACTAAACGGCAGGTTTACTTCAAACTACTGCAACAAGAAAGAGCAAACTTTATCGCTGGTGTATAGCATCTGATCTCCACCATATATTTCCATTATGATGAAGGAATTTTTGAATCCAATCACACAAGTGTTATTATTATGACACATAAAAATCTAAGGGATATGCATGATCGTGGTTAATCCTAGTAATTTCATGATGAGCAAAAGCTCCTAATTTACACAGATGCAAATAGCCTAGAGACACTCATTGTAAGCATTGTACAAGTGATACACTATCCACCCTGTCCTCTCAATAAACTGGATGGTATCCTGTTCATCAGCTTCACTTGGCTCACAAACATGCTGTTCAGCGGGAGAACAGACATCTCGTGTGACACATACGACAATAACTGATACGAGATAATGATAATTCACAATTTCCTAATTTCCACAGCATAAAGATACTAAAACCACACCCATGTACAAAATAAAGTGAATTTTGACACAAAACACAGATCTGTCATGTGCTCACTGGAAACAAAACGTGAACAGTGCAACATGTCGCCCCTGAGTGGCAGAAGCTAAAAAGTTACATGTCCGTGTAAGCATAACACATTTGGGCGATCTTGCCGGTAAACATAGATAACAGCAAATCTTACCAGCTCTAACTAAAAACAATAAACAACTGAATATACATGCAGACAAGAGTAGAACCGTACCTAATAATTACATATGACATTAGAAAAAGCATAGCAAAGAAATTTCTTGAAACGGCACTACAGTAACAGTAACAAAACTACACACAAGAGTAACATTATGAGAAAGAAACACCGAGAGCAGCTGTGTTTGATTAACTTAGCTGGATGTTTACAGTAAAGCATAAGACTGATAACTGACTGCCGAGTGTCTTAAAACAAAATAGAAACATCTCGCAACAAGAAATAATAATTCTGTTGATTGACACAGACAGAAACAGAAAAACAAGTAGAACTAAAATGAAGCTAAAATTTCATAAACAAAATATACAAATGCGTTTAAACTTGAAACTGGATATGAAACAATAATTTCTGTACCCGGTGATAACAAAATGTACTTCACTGAAAGTTTAACTTCAACAATTTACGGTGACTAGGCAGATACAAAAAAGTTCATTGACAGATTATTGTTAGGCTATAAACAACCTTTCAAATGACCTTTGCCAACTCATATTATAGTCAGATGTTTAAATCATTAACAGACGGAACAGTTAACAAATTGAACTGCACATCTTTAAATTAAACCACAATGAACTACATGACTGTATATTCACTATGCACTAATTTAAGTGTCATGAACGTTAACATCATTCATGCAAGGTGCCTAACCATTTTTCCTACGATGCACAAAATAATTATAGCAAATTTCAGATAACTTTTAATTAACTGGAGAGCATGTACTCTTTTTTTACCGGTGTATGTCATGGTAATCATCGAACAACACAACTGTGTATATTTAGTTACAGACAGTCTATGCAAGGCATACCATCGGTTTGTTTACATTTTGCGAAATAATTGATTTGCCACATTTTGAGGATAGGGAAGCCTGAAAAAGAGGCCTAAGACCCTAAAATTCGAACTCGTCAAGATTTTTGCACAATGCACCTATCCACCAAGTTTCGTTATCCTATGTTAAATCGTTCAGAAGTTACTGTGTTGACAAAGCAACACATCCACAAACAACGAAATTGTATCAAAAACATCCATTTCGCTCCCAACCCTACACCAGTTGAGAAAAATGCCACTCACTCAACTATACTGCAACAGGAATTAGAGTTAGAACAGATCTTGGTACTGATTCTGAACCACATCCGGTCCACTGTAGATTGAATCGGTACTGGTCTATTTTTCTAGATCGGCACTGGTCCAACTGTACCAGTAATTAGTGTTTGCAGTATTTCTCCTTTGACACTAGCTCATTGTTATCAACATAGATGGTTGCTGTACAAGCTGAGTTTGATCAATACCTAATGAACCAGTGCTGATGCCATCATTCACACTACTGTGGGATTGGATTACCAGCTAATTACCACCATCATCTGCAGCAAATCTTGCACATTTCATTGCCATTTGCCACTACTGGACCAGGTACTGAATCGGCCGGTCCAAGTCACATAAATTACTGAATCGGTCTGGTCCAGTTTTTTTGTGGATCGTTCTAACTCTAACAGGAATGAGAACTGACAGCTGAGTATTAGTGCCGCAATGTACGCTACTGCAGCTTCTTAGTTCCATTAGACAGTGACGATGCCTCCACTGTTGACTCAGCAGACTTTGCGGGTTTTCGATAAGACTTGACATAGAAGTCAACGAACAGCACAAGAAAGATGACAGCATAGAGGCCGATCCAGTATCCAAACATGAGCGGGTAATTGCAGTCGGAGTAGAAGAAGAGTTGAGACGCGTGAACTGAGACGAGCAGGAACTGTGTCTACAACATCATCAACATCACACTGCATTCACTACATAATACCACACAGATCGTTGTAAACAAGGAGTGCCGCCCTTCCCACATTTCTGAATAAATTAACTCAACATATAGTGATAATAAGTAATGATAGCGACATCCCGCACTGCCGCTGAGCACGGACAGTCATCGTATTTGCCAGGTACTACTCATATCTTTCCCCGTCTAATACATGGTTCTTCCCGCCAACATGATTCTGCCTCTGAAACGGCATTTTGATCGGTTCAACCATTTTTGCAGGGATCACCGGTATGACCGACATACAAAGAGACGCACAAACCAAGCCACTTGCAGCATCTGTAGTAGCAATAGCCTCCACACATCACTGCTGGCGGCGGAGTGGGCAAATAATACACAGTTGTATCCAAGCAAAATGTCATAACTTCACAAGTGATAGAGATCATGTCATCACTATCTTGTTGCGGGCCAGATCATACAGCCAGTATCTCAATTCTATTAGTGATAATAAGTAAGTAATTAACTAAGTAATCGACTTATGTAGCACCAAAGTCAAAAGAGAATCAGGGCCGACATAATAATTCCATAATTCAGACTTTATGTCTGTCGCAGTGACTGAGTTCAAGATGGCTGCTGCATGATGTAACAAAGTCAGTTCAGTTTTCACAGAGCCATGAAACAACAGCGACGTTATCATTTGTACTTTGATACTACAGTTACATTTACCAGATGTGTTCTGAGTAAAAATTAAATGCACCAAATTCAATCTAGGCTCGGGAAGTTCCAGGCATTTCCCAAGCCTCTTGCTCCACATATCTCCCTATGTTCTATGTTCAATGTTGCTAGCTCCAGAAAACAAAGCACATTAAACTAGAATATCTGCAGTCACATCGACCTCCATACCAATGCTGACAGCACACTGATAACCATATGACCTTGACCTTTTGAACTCAGGGTCAATGCATACCGGCGTCAGGCGCTGTTGTGAGTTTGGAGATGAGTACAAACGACTCAACTCAACTCAACTCCGTGCTTGCTGAGGGCAGGCCATAAACTGTTATATCTATCAACTTTGGTCTTCAGACTGTTCAGTGTTCACGGTTCAAGCCATTTTCCTTCTAGAGTGCAGACACACGAGACATGGATAGACAGACAGAAAGTCGTGGACACAACCAATCACTACACACACACACGCCTGGGCTACTTCCGGCATGCGTAACAACAGTAAAAAATACTAACAGTATTCAAATAGCACACTGGCACTTACAATCTGCATAGAAGTCATGTACTTCTTCCACCAGAGATATTTTTGATAGCGTGGCCCCAGAGCCGACAGAGCGTAGTAAATGTACATTACAAAATGAATGAACGAGTTCAGCCAGGCATGGAATGTACCGAAACCACCTACACACCACATAACCAACACAGTAATATCTCTGAGGGCTAACAAGAAATCATTTCCAGAAATTCCAGACTTTTGTGCAACTACCTCCCAGTGCACGCAGTCCACAGCACATGATGGATTGCTGAACACTCACGTTACCCACTAACAGCAGCATCTGCGGTCTACCAGCTGCTCATATCGTGTCATCGACATTTGATGTTTGGTTGTCGAGCCTTCTCGGAGACTAGCGTGATATCATTGTTACCTGCACTCTCACTATCTGACACGTTTATTCGAAAGTTTCAGGCATAATTTTAAGACTTTTCTTTACAGTCTGCTAGACGCCGTGTAACTATGCACTATATAAATTCACTGTGCTGTTAATCACACGAGAGAATTACATAAAACACATGTACACACACACATGCGCACCTTTATGTGACGGCCATCTTTCACCTAAATCTGCTTCAACCATGTTGGATGTGACACACAAACCTGTTCAAAAATCCCATGAGAAACTTGACCTAACCTGGAATCCCTTTAGAACACAAGGCCAGCTAAACAAAAACCGAGAGTTGTCGCAGCAGCAACAGTTCAGGTAAGCCCTGAGTAACCAGCTGACCAATTAATTCATCTGCTCTGTCTATTTTATTTCTGTGCATCCTCTCATACTGCCAAATTCTGTTCAAATCCTGCATGACATCATCCCACCAAGTCTACTCTGATGTCAAGATTCATCTAGCTCTTCACTCACTGCCTGTACAGCAGTGTCACAGCTCAGTAAGGTCGGGTTGCAGCATCCATACTTAACTTAAGTAGTCCTTAAGGTCCGGTTTTTCCAGAGCAAATTAATCTCCCGTTAATTTAATCCGGCATTAAATCCGGCAGATAATGATCAATTTACTCAGATGTAGTTTTTCCACCGGCAGTTCGTCAATTAAATCGTCCGTTTAGGACGATTTAATTGACGAACTGCCGGTGGAAAAACTACATCTGAGTAAATTGATCATTATCTGCCGGATTTAATGCCGGATTAAATTAACGGGAGATTAATTTGCTCTGGAAAAACCGGACCTAAATCTCCATGCATTTCAATGGAGATTTAAGGACTACTTAAGTTAAGTATGGATGCTGCAACCCGACCTATGTCTTTTACACTCATTTTATCATTTCTCAAAACTCTGTGTACACAAGCAGGCCTGCAACACACGGTTAACTACATCTTGGATGGTATCTCTAAAATACAGTACTAAAATGACAATTCACCAATATTCATAACAGACCATGAAATACCACATTAACCAGTTTTAACATACCTGGAACGAATTTCACACCGAACCACCAAGACACTGGCATAATGCCATGATGAAAGACATGAAGAAAACTGACTTGATTATACTTCTTGCGTAAGATGAAAAATATCTAAAAAGTTAAACATACATCTACACTTCTACCGAGCGCACATGCAAACGATCACAACGTGAGTCAGTAGCAACAGAACATAGCATAAAACTCCATGATAATTTTACTTCTGCAGTCGATGCGGCTTACTTTGGCCTATATGATAAATTCTTTTCAGGAAGTTCTCAGTAATTCTGACTATGTTTTGTAATTTTGTACTATTCACTCTATCCTGTCGGTATCTACCACTATATAGTTATTATCCAAGAAAACATGCACACTCATTTTTTGTTTATAGTTTTATGAAGTGTAATATCTGGTACCAGCTCACCCGCATACACCTGGATAAATAAGCTGAAGAACAGTTGCTGTTGTTGTTTTGTTGTACGCGTAACAACTAAATACTACTCTTTATCTCATGCCACAACAACATTTTGCCACTTGTTTTTATGTAAACATGTACACTGTATGAAACATATATGCACTAAGTGCAACACAACACAGCGGAAGACATACATAGCTCTAGATGACTTACAATGAAACTGTCTGTACATGTTGCATTCATCCAACAAAACATCAACATTAGTGGCATGTTATTATGAATAATTTATTTATTATGCAGGTCTGTCCATAATGGTAAGCACATCTGTCTAGTATGTCCCATCATATTCTCTTAACATTACCACAATGCGGTGATGTTAATTATCAGTGCTCCAATATGGCCAGTGTGTTTTGGTCCTTCTGTTAGAATTTCTTTACAAATCAGTGAAAGATACTTACTGTATCAAAAAGCTCGATGAATTTTGAAAAGTAAAACCACCAGCATACGTTCACCATCTGTATGCACAGACACGCATACAGTTAGACATATCTCACAGTTGCACAGACTAATTAAATGTCTGCCATTACGCAGTCGACCTTGCTGAATGAGGTGACTCCCTGTCTCGTCTTGTGCATCCTCCAAGCTCACGACAAATTTTTTCACGTCTGCACGTTAATAAGTTTTCCACTGACATCTCCTGGCCCTAACTGCTTCCAACTTACTGTCGTACAACATTTTGAACTAACTGACATCATTCTTTACATTCCACACACACAAACCATCTTAGTGTATGCTGCTTGATCAATAACACAGTCAATAATTTTCACGGCAGTTTGTCATCACAAGTCAAGAAACACACATTGTTAAAAAGTCGAAAGAGTGAGTCAACAGTCAATATACAAAGCGAGTGATTGCGGATAGGGATATGAACAGCCAAAGAAAACAAAAGAACTACAGAGAGATCATCATGGATGAATGTATGATGCTTTGACAATGATACACTAAGTTAAAAAAGAGAGAATAGAGTGGCAAAATTCTCATCAGATGCAGTATCAAGTATGTCTCTATACCTACTACTAATGAAATATGACAAAGATGCATTAAGAAATAAAAAGGCAATTCCTAGATATTTATCAGTTGTGAAATGTTGGTGGCTGATGCATACTTATCATGGTACAGTTAAAAGTAATCATAGTGGACTTTTGACAGACTGAGCTTATAAAAAGAGATACAGGAAGCAGTTCATTATTGCACAAACCCGAAGTGCGAGAGTTGAGTTGGAATAGTCGACAGGTTGACAACGAAAACTGTATCGACCAAACCAACCTGATATACCAAACTACACACAGCAGTACCGGGGGTATTCACTAAAAATTTAATTGCCTGAAAAACACCAGAAATCATTGGCAACTGGTAGAATAAAATTTAACTATACAATAAAGCATGCCAATAACAGACATGCAATTTCAGTATCACTTCACATCTTAAGCACAATACATTCAACTAGAGAGCTGCTATTATGTGATAGTTCGTAGCACGCGGTAGTCCGCTCGGTACCCCCATCAGGTGCACCACAGGATCTCAAAACTGTGTCAACAGCGACTTGCGTGTTTTATGCCATAATGTAGGTCAATCATCTCTCATGTGAAAGTTTATTTTCTAGTTTCCTTATGTCAAGCCGTTTAATCATGACGACTCGCCAAAGAAGGCACCCTCACATTTTCTGCAGCATTTTCCCATCTCCCCAAAATAAGAGTGTGGCAAAAAATCCAGTGATGGGATATCAAATTAGCACCGTACCCCCAACTGTTCATAACATACCCCCAAGCGGTCCATTCATGGGATCTGAGAACTAATGTCACCTAAATAAATAACGTGATTTATCCAAGTACTACCCAGTACTTCCCAGACTAACTAGTAAATCATAAGTTAGAAAATTACAGAGAAATTTCAGTTAAGATGAAATAAACTGTATTCATAAGAGAATTACAACAGCAGACATCTCTGTACAGAATCATTCTATCACTGCTCAATAAGTAACATGTTCCCCATAAACTATGCATAACAAGTTCAAGTTTTAAGCACATGGCAGACATCTGCAAGGCAGATTTCACTAAATGCACAACTAAACCAAACATAACCATTGTTCACAATCAACCACTTAATGGCCAGTGGGAGGCCATCAAAACTGACATGAAAATGAAATCCACTCACTGGCATTTTATCAAACGATAAAGGTAGTTCAATATTTTTCAGGACAGTTTGTCATTACAATTTACAAAGCAAAAAGTAACTGTAAAATGTCGAATATATTATGAAGTTATACTATGCCACGCATACTTCACTCCAATTCAGTTGCCCCAATCCACGAAGTAAATAAGTGATGGCCAAGTGGTTTAGTGACAGACTTGAAACTGTTCAGTGACGAACTCGTCTTTCTATCCAAAGTTCAGATCCTAAACCATGACATCATTACGTACCAAAATCCGTATAGTAGTTACTATCACAGAACGAACAAATACAGCTGAAAAGTGCAGATTACAAACCTCCACAAATATGTAGCCGCTAAGTATGACCATGGCAAAGTTGTATGCTACTATCACAGAACGAAACTCCATCGGTTTGCGGTCGTGCATGAAGCGTGGCAGTGCCCACTCGACAGCAACAACATACAGCAGACAAATGACCAGACTGGACCACGGACTTGACATCATAAAGAAGTCAGCAACGCGAGGATCTACATTATCATAATCATCAAATCAACATCAACCGTTAGCTCACACGAACTCGTCTGATGCTCTACTGTACTGACTAACTGTTTCATGTGCTCATGTATAATATCTCTAAACCAATCTGTGATCCTAACCCGCTGGGTGGCATGGCAATCCTATGTTGATATTTCTGTCAATTTTACCAACACATCACAATTTTAGTTTTACCTTTGTGATTTCTCTTACTCTGGATTATATTCACCTCGGCTCACGTATGTCTCAACTGCTAGTTGTATGTCAGGCTATGGGAAGACTTGATGGCCTCTAACGATGGACCATAGTGTTGGCCCTCTGAAACACAAGGATCAACACATGGGCCTACATGTATCAGGCTGTGTTGGCTCGTATTGGACCAGAGGAGTTTTACCCAACACTGTCAGCCATCAACGTGGCCCCCCACAGCCATCAAGGCATATCAAATGAAAGAAAAAAAATATTTATCTTTGGCTATCTGTTTACTCTGCGATTGCACAATTTTTGTCTTAGTGTGATATGCAAACACAAAGCAATGCAAAGCTGTAAAGAACAGTGCCTGAACATCAGATGAACAGGGATAATGACAAAAATTGAAGAACACACTGAATAAAAACGTAAGTACTGCAAGAAAAAAAAATATACCAGCTTTCATCATGATTTCATCATAAAGCTGAGCTGCAGCTGCAACTCGATCCATGTTATCAATCTCCAGATCAACTCACAATGTCACGCAACAATTATGCTGATGTTATCAATCTAACGTACAAACGCATAAAATTACCAACTTATAGTTCAACTAGAGACAACCACTACACAGCCATCAAATGAAACGGAAAACCAATCTTGACCAACTTCATGGAACTTTGAGCTAGGTGGATAACCAGCCTTATTCAATGATAAAGGTATTCTGCAATAAAAGTAAATGCTTGTGTGAGACTTACTAGCATGGACTGGTTTTTCTGGGTATGTCTGTCCTCACACTCCTGAGTGTGATGGCACAACTTTAGAAGAGTATACTAAAAGTAGCCAACATAGTACCTTATGGCAGACCATGGCAAATGCATTTTCAGGAGTTTACAGAGGCAGCTTAACTGATTATTTAGTAAACCAAATATTTATGAAATATGCATTAAAAATACTAGACAAAAAAAGCAAAATTGATGCTTCTTTTGGATACTAAATGACTATAAAACTTAAAACTTTCAGCTCCATGAGGGGTTTGCCCCACTGACCACCAGCTCGGCCCCTGGACCCCACAGAAGCCTACCCCCTACACGTTGAATGTAACAGCTAGTTACGCAAATGTGTCACTGCACGGGTGATGTCGGCCCGTCGGGATGCCGGGCTCTGTGGAAATCCCACTTTGTAAGTAATGTTGGCTGAGAAGCAGACTGGCATCGGTGGAAGTTCAGCAAAGTAACAGCCACCTGTGCGTGTATGGTATGAGGTCGTAAATTATGCAGTTTATATTGCTGCTTATAGCTTAAATTCCATGGGACCGACACCGACACGGACATCCTCGCCGACTTCTGCGGGAGGATCATGCTTGTTTGTGCATGGCAATTCAGATTTCAGTACTTTTGCCATATTTTTGAGCCATGTTACTGCGCGCCTAGTTGACTGTAATTTCAGAGACTTAAAGATCAGATCAGATGGTGAATCAGCAATCAGGAAGGCAGCAGACTTCAGCTTCACTGGATGTGCTTTGGTCTCGTGTACAAGGCACATCAGCGAAAATTTACGACGAAACGCACACAAGGTAGGCATACATTCTTTCGGGAGCTAATCAGTGTTTTTAGCCATTAAGTAAACTCAGTACTGGTTAGATTTACGATTGGTTATGTAGCCATTCGTCACACATGCACTGCAATAAATTTTAGTGGGCTACCTGTCCAGTAACCCCGATTTTACGAGGCTGAACTACATATGGTAAGCGTTGAGTCGTGTTAGTTTTACTATGTTTACTAGGGGGCGACAGTACTGTGCTTGGCGGGCTACACACAAGGCTTTGCCACGGATTTCTAGTAGAGCTAAGCAGTGTTTAAATAATTTCAATCATGTGTGCTGTTAGGTGACGTCAGCTACAGACAGAAATGTCGATGCGCTCATTTCCGCTGTCTTCGGAGCCGAAGGTATAACGGCATGTCAGGACGCGCTGTCGTACGACACACGACTCCAGCGAGTACAAGAGTCGATACTGCCGACTGTGTCATCGAAACTGAGGCAGTACTTTGACGCAGAGGTCGAGCCCTTGCTGCGCAGTAACATGGAGGTCGGCTGCGCCGGATGGACGAATAATGCTTGCTAAAGCGTTAATCACGTGCTGAAGCAGAGGACGCAGTGGCGCATCACTCACCTGCCAGATCTCATCAGCAAGTGTCGTTCACTCGTCGACGCACAGTTCAAGGAAGCCGACCGTGCACTAGTCGGACTGGGTGACTTCACTCTGCATCCGACGCACACTCATCACCGGCAGACACTCAGCAGATGGCAGGCAATGTCAGACCGCCAGCAGCAGCGTGTCATCAGGAACTGTTTCAAGCTGCAGCTCCCTGTCGATACGTCCACATCCACGGACGGTAACCTTACGGTGACGTATCGACAGACGGCAGGCAAGAAACTCAACCAGCGAAAACGTCCACGAGCGGAGAGAGTGCGCACGATGGAGTGACTGATTGTGTAGGCCATGTACGGTTTGAGGGTCTCCGTTTCAAAACCTCGTGGGAAGGGACTACCGCTAAAGCCCTATATTCCGTTTAGGGGACTTCCGGTTTAAAACCCTGCAGTTGT
>Ga0209782_1000544_pt1 | contig 16825 bp, 15 predicted proteins | sample WorMetmaBAHAMAS1_FD_187390 | JGI IMG/M metagenome (GOLD analysis project Ga0209782, IMG submission 187390) | Marine gutless worms symbiont microbial communities from Max Planck institute for Marine Microbiology, Germany - Inanidrilus... | ecosystem: Host-associated > Annelida > Digestive system...
ATTCGCAGGGCGGGCTCTGCACTGCTCCCGGTCAATCCCCGCAGTTACCCGCGCCCGTCAGGCAGTCGATCATCGCGTTCACCGCGCGGATCTGGGGTGCCGACTTCCGGAAGTAGTCGGCGCCGCTGTATCCCCACCAATCCCAACAGCCTCTGGGGTTTCGGGAGGTGTCGAAGTCGCCGCCCCATTCCGTCACTTGCGGATAAAGCACGACGATGCCGTGCCTTTCGGCCCACGGGTTGTAGCCGGCATCCCGGAAGAAATGGAGCGCCGGGCAATCGTCGCCCGCGCCGCAGGTCTCGTCGACCGCCTCTTCGGATTGCCGGCAACCGTGGAAGGCCACGTGCAGGGGGCAGGTTTCGCCGTTGCGGCAGCGCTGCGGCAGGTAGACATGGCCGCGGTTGTGCATGCTGGCGCTTTCGTCGATCTCTTGCAGGAACGGCGTCTGGTCGAACTGCACGAGGCCGTCCCTGTCCCAATCGTCGGGACCGGGCGGCTGTGCGTTGGCAGCGTCCAGGCGACAGATGAAATCGAGCAGCCCGCCCGCCGCCGGGTAGTCGCAGTCGTTGATGAAAGTGGGGCCGTAATCACCGCAGGTGTTCGCCTCAGGCGGGCCGGGTATCGACACCACCATGGCATGCTCCGCCTGGTCCAGCTTCTGATAGTCGATCGCGTCCGCGGGGTTGGCGATCTCCGGGCGTGCGAACAGCGTTGCATAAAACGCCTGCAGCTGGTCCATCACGTCGCGCGGGACCAGGCGGTCCTGCCCGCCTGAAAACAGCCAGACGCGATCGTCTTTCAGATTTCCCAAGGCATCGATCCGCCCGGCTTGCGCCTCGTCCTCCGCCGACTGCAGCGAATGGCCGGCGTCGGGTGGGCCGAGATAGAACCCGAAAAAGGTCTCCTCGCGTGCCAGCGCCGTGCAGACATAGCTGGCCTGGCAGGTGTCGTGCGGCATGAAGAAGCTGAAGGTCGAATAGTTGCAGGAGAAGCTGGGTGTTCCGGCGCAATGATAGACGATGCCGGCGCCCATGATCTTCGCCGAATGCGCCAGGTGGAACTGGTTCGCCATGAATCCGCCCGACGACACGCCCGAGACGGAGATCGCTGCGGGGTCGATTGACAACGCGGCGTCTTCGACGATGTCCCCCAGGCTTTCGGCGGCCTGCGCAGAGGCAATGCCTTCGAACCCCAACACCACAATGACGGCGGAGAGGAATTTCAGAAGTGTCTGCGGCATTCGTTCTCTCCCATTCGGTGCTGTGTGCCATCTCACTGCTTGCACCTGAGAGAAATATCCGCCTCGGCTCGAGTTGTCCTTGATCTCTATTAGCAGGCGCTGCTGAGAATCCCGGCCAGGCACACCCTCTGCGCTCGACGAACCACCGATGCGCGTCTTGAGGAAGAACAGGTCGAGATGGATCAATGTTGGAGGCGTTGTTATTTGTTGCATTCACGACCGGGGCCCGATGCTTCGGGCATTATCGGATGCAGGCCCGGCACCTGGAATGTGATCTTGAGGAGACAATATGGGCGACTACCAGGAGATCATGAACACGATCGCGCGCCTCTTTGCTGCGGCGGACCGGTGCGACTGGGAAACGATCCAGGGTCTCATGACAGATCCTGTCCATCTGGACTATTCGTACATGGGGCGCGGCGACCCGGCGGATATTTCGCCGAAGGCCGTGACCGATGGCTGGGCAACGGTGCTGCCGGGCTACGACGCGATGCACCACCAGATCGGAAGCCAGATCGTCGAGATCTACGGTGACACGGCCCTGGCCCTGTGTCACGGCACCGCCACGCACTTCATGGCCGGTCAGCCGGGCGGCGAGACGGCCTGGATCATCGGAACCTACCGCATCAAGCTGGTGTGTGAGGCCGCGGCATGGAAGATCTCCAGCTTCACGTTTCTGTTCAAGTTTCGGACCGGTGACCCCAACTTGGCGGATGAGGCTGCGAAACGCGTCGCCGCCAACCAAATGCGGCCACCTTCTTGATGGTGCCGCCTAACTACCCCTTGATCCCCGTGCTCGCGATCGAGGCGATGAAGGCCTTCTGCAGGCGCAGATAGAAGATCAGCACCGGCACCGTGATCACCGTCAGATAGGCCATCACCTCGCCCCAGGCGGTGTTGAGCTGGAAGAAGTATTGCAGGCCGACCATGATCGGGCGGTAGGCTTCCTCCTGGACCACCATGATCGGCCATATGAACTGGTCGTTGTACATCTTGATGAATTTCAGGATCGCCGCGGTCGCCAGCACCGGGCCCGACAGCGGCATGATCACCTTGGAGTAGATCTTGAACCAGCTCGCGCCGTCCACCCGCGCGGCCTCCACCAGGTCCTTGGGCAGGTCCTTGAAATACTGCACGAACAGGAAGATCGTCAGCGCGTCCGCGATCCAGGGGATGATCTGCACCTGGTAGCTGTTGAGCCATCCCCATTCCACGCCGCCGACCCCGATCCAGGGCAGGTTGTTGACGATCATCAACAGCGGCACGGCGATGGTCTCGAACGGCAAGATGAAAGTCGCCAGGATCACCGCCAGCGCGACCGAGCGGCCCCTCCAGTCCAGGAACACGAAGGAGAACGCTGCCATGGAACAGAGGAACAAAGACAGCACCAGGGTCACGGCCGTGACGAAGACCGAGTTCAGCACGAAGCGCGCGATCGGCGCGCGCTCGAAAGCGGCGAAATAATTGTCGAAGGAAATCTCGCCCACCGGCAGGAACGCCCTGAGCGACGCGCTGTCGCGCAGCAGCTGCAGGTCCGGCTTCAGCGACGAGACGGCCATGAAGATCACGGGGAAGACGAAGACCAGCGCGATCCAGCTGAGCAGCAGGTAACGCAGGGAAACCGCAACGATGCGTTCGCCGCTCATCGTTTCCGCTCCCGTGTCAGGTAGCGCTGCAACAGCGAGATCGACAGCACGAACAGGAACAGGAAGACCGAGATCGCCGAGCCGCCGGAAATGTCCTGTTTCTCGTAGCCGCGGACCACCATCTGGAAGACCAGGCTCTGGGTCGAATCGACCGGCCCGCCGCGGGTCATCACCTGGATCTGCGGGTAAAGCGTGAAGGCCTGCATGGTGATGATCACCATCACCAGGATGGCCGTGTTGCGCAGGCCGGGCCAGGTGACGAAACGGAACTGCTGCCAGCGGGTGGCGCCCTCGATCCGGGCGGCCTCGTAAAGCTCGTTCGGGATCGTCTGGAGGCCGGAGAGCCAGATCACCATGTGGAAACCCACGCCCTGCCAGATCGACATGGCCATGATCGCCGACAGCGCCGTGGAGGAGTTGCCCAGCCAGTCGACCGGCTGGAACGCGCCGAACGAGAACAGGGCGAACAGCGTGTTCAACAACCCGTTCTGCCCGTCATAGATGAACCGCCACAGCATCGAGACGACGACCATGGAGATCACCACGGGCATAAAATAGATCGTCCGGAAGAAGTTGATGCCCTTGAGCGGCATGTTGATCAGCAGAGCCAGGCCCAAGGCAAGGGTCGCCTGCAGCGGCGCGACGACGGCGACGAACAGAACCGTGTTCCTGAGCGCCTTCATGAAGATCACGTCGCGGGCCAGCACCGTGAATTTACGCTCGCCGCCCAGCGTGACGGCGAACCACGCGCGCATCCGGTTCAGGTGCGGGTAGTCCGGGTTGTTGCGGGTGAAGGTGCGCAGGCGAGGGTAGGTGGGGTTGCCGTCCTTGTCGCGCACGATCGCGCCGTTCTCGTCGGTGACCGGGTCCAGCGTCAGGAAACCGATGCCCAGCATGCGCTCGAAATTGCGCATGCCCACGAACTCGGCCGGCTTGGGCGAAATCAGACGCTGGTTGGTGAGCGAAAAGCCGAACGCCATGAAGAACGGCACCACCAGGAAGGCGATAACCAGCAGAAAGGCGGGCGCGGCCATCAGCCAGCCGGTGATGGTCTGCCGGCGCCGTTCGGCATCACGGCGTCTGGCCACCTGGTCCTCCCCAAGCCGTCAAAGAAGAAGGCCCGCCCGGACGGCGTCCGGGCGGGCAGGTCAGTCGCCGTTACTGGTAACCGCCGTTGTTTTCGATGTCCTGGTCGATGGCGTCGGCCGCGGCGTCCAGCGTGTCGACCACGTCCGCGCCGTTGGCGATGTCGGCCATGGCCTTTTCGAACTCGGCCGAGGCAACCACGTAGCCAGGTGTCACCGCGCGCAGCGTGGCCTGCGACTTGGCCAACCCGAAGAACACCTCCAGCGGACCGCCGGGCCGGTACTTCTCGGACATCGCCGCGGCCTCGGGCGTCGGCGGGATCAGGCCGATCCCGTCGGAGAAGGCGGCGAGATACTTGTCCTGCATGGCGAATTCGATGAAGGCGGTCGCCCCGTCCTTGTGATCCGAGGTGGCCGCGACGCCGAACTGCCAGCTTGCCGCGCCGATTTTCGGCCCGCCGCCGAAATCGACGGCCGGCAGGAACAGCATGTCGTCGCCGAACTTCTCCAGCGGCGGCAGCGCCGCCCAGTTGCCGTTCAGTTGCATGGCATATTTGCCGTCCAGGAAGCCGGTCTCGCGGTCGGCGCCGTCCTGGCTGGTGCCCGGCGCCAGGCCGCGGGCGAAAATGCTCTGCCACCAGGCGCCGAAGTCGAGGGCGGCGTCGCCGTTGATCGTGCCGTCGGCCTGGTTCTTGACCGTGTCCACCAGGTCGCCGCCCCGGCTTTGCAGCATCGGGCCGAAGGCATAGGGGTACCATTCGCCGGTCCAGGCCATGCCGGGGTCGAAGGCGAAGTCGAACTCGCCCGACCCCTGCAAGGTCACCAGTGCTGCGTCGAACTCGTCCCGTGTCCAAGGATTGTCCAGAGACGGGATCCGGATGCCGTGCTTGTCCAGCACCGATTTCCGGGCATAGATGGCGCAGGCTGCATCCCACAGCCCCACACCGTAGACCTTGCCATTCCAGCGGCCGACGGCACCCGGCAGCATCCGGTCCAGTTTCGCCTGGTCGATTTCAAGCGGCGCCAGATAGCCCGACCAGGCCCAGTTGGGCAGGATCGGGCCGTCGACGTCGATGATGTCCGGCAGGTTGCCGGCCAGTGCAGCGGCGGTCACCGAGTCGTTGTAGGAGGCCTGCGGGAACTCCTCGATGACAACCTTCCAGTCACCCTGGGCGGCGTTGAAGTCGTCGATAATCTGGGTCAGCAGCGCCCGCTCGGTCTTGTTGCCGGCGCCGTGGTACCACAAGGACAGCTCGGTCTGCGCGACAGCGGAGCCGGTGCCCAGGGCCAGGGCGGTTGCCGCGGCCAGCGCCGAAGCGCGCGCGATTGTGCGGATTGACATGGTTCCTCCCCTGCGTGACGGTCTTTGTCCGATGGTTCGTTTCGGTATTTCATGCGATATCATCGACAGTTGCAACCGCGCAGACAGTTTCGCGCCTATGCGCCTTAGGAGGTGCCTTATATGCTGGCGCTGGAAGACAGGTGGATCTGGGATTACTGGCTCGCCCGGGACGGCGCGGACTGGCATGCCTTTTTCCTTCAGGCGCCGAAATCCATCGGCGACCCCGAGCTGCGCCACTGGAACGTCAGCGTCGGCCATGCGGTCTCGGCCGACCTGAAGACCTGGTCCTACCGCGGCGCCTGTTTCGCGCCGGCGCCGGAACCGGCCTGGGACGACTACACCACCTGGACCGGGTCGGTCGTGCGCGACGACACAGGCCTGTGGCACCTTTTCTACACCGGCACCGCCCAAGCCGAAGACGGGCTGAAACAGCGCATCGGCCATGCCACAGCGACGGAACTCGGTCAGTGGCAGCGGGTCGGCGACGGGTTGGTCCTGGACCTGGATCCTGCCTTTTACGAAGAGTACGCGCCGGGTCATTGGCACGACCGGGCCCTGCGCGACCCCTGGGTGATGCGCGATCCGGCCGGCGAGGGCTGGCTGATGTTCTTCACCGCGCGCGCCCGGCATCGCCGAGGCCAATGCCGGCGGCGCCATTGGGCTGGCCCGGTCGGCTGACCTCGTGCATTGGCGGGCGGCGCCGCCCGTCTTCACCGGCGGCTTCGGCCAGCTGGAGGTGCCGCAGGTGATGCAGATCGGGGAGAGGTGGGTTTGCCTGTTCTGCACGGCCAGCCACCACTGGTCCGAGGCCTACCGGCAGGCTTATCCGGGCACCCCGGTCACCGGCACCCACTATCTGGTCACCGACGACCCCCTTGGGCCCTGGTCCATCGCGCCGGGTCCGTTCCTGGACGGCGATGCGACCGGCAGCCGGTATGCGGGACGGCTGGTGGAAACGCCCGACGGGCTGTTGGAAATGGCGTTCCTGGGCACGACGGCGGATGGGCGTTTTGTCGGCGCCCTCAGCGACCCGGTGCCGGTCCACATCGGCGCGGACGGACGTCTCTCGGTCGAACGCCCGGCCTGAGGGGCGTGGCGCGGCACGCCCTCGGGCCGACAGTCGCGGTCAGCGTGCGGAACCTGCCAGGCCGCGCCCGCCCTTCGCCAGCCACGCCTCGAACTTGGCGGTCAGCGCCTCGTGGTTGTCCGCCCACCAGTTGGCGTCCGACTGCAGGGCGTTGGCCATGTTCTCCTCAGCCGTGGGCAGCAGTACCTTGGCGCTGTCCGCGACCATCGCCATTGCCGACTTCCTAGCTGGACCGTAGGAGATGTACTTCGTCTGCTCCGCCAGCGGGGTCGAGCCGGTGGAGAAGCGGATGAAGGCCATGGCCTTGTCCATGTTGTCGGTCCCTTTCGGGATGCCCCAGGAATCGATGTCCCAGATCTGGCCGTCCCAGATGATGGTGAACGGCTTGCCATCCTCGGCGATCGGGCCGAACATCCGCCCGTTCCAGACCGACGTCATGACCACCTCACCCGACTCCAGCAGTTGCGCGGGCTCGGACCCCGTCTCCCACCAGACAATGCTGTTCTTAATCCGATCGAGCACGGCAAAAGCCCGCTCCTGGCCCTCGTCCGTCGCCAGCGCCGCGTAGACCTGGTCCGCCGGCACGCCGTCGGCCAGAAGCGCCCATTCCATGATCACGCGCGGGTCGCGCCTCAGGCCCCGCTTGCCGGGATAGGTTTTGACATCGAAGAAGTCCGCCAGCTTGGACGGCGCGGTTCCTCCGACGCCTTCGTTGTTGAACGCGACGACGGTCGCCCAGACGGTCTGCCCCACGCCGCACTCGGTAAAGGCGCCGGGGACGAAGTCGTCCGTGGCGGGTGTGCCGTCGGCCCCGGGCGGCAGGCTGGCGTGGTCGATCTTCTCCAACAGGCCTTCGTTGCAGCCGCGGACCAGATCCGACAGCTCGAAGTCCACCACGTCCCAGACCACGTTCGCGGTTTCCACCTGCTCGCGGATCTCGTCCAACCCGCCGTTGTAGGTTTCCATCGCGACCCATTCGCCGCTCTCTTTCCGATAGGGCTTTACGTAGGCCAGCATCTGGCTGCGGGTGTAGCTGCCGCCCCACGAGACGACCGTCAGGTCTTTCGATTGCGCATGCGCCGGTTCCGACGCCATAAGCGCGCCGGCCAGACCCAGGGCCGCGAAACCAATCGTCGTTTTCATCTTCGCTCCCTCCCTTTGGTTCAAGTCCCTTTGCGGGGGTTTCAGGCTAGGCGTGCAATTCCCCCCTGAGGCTTGTGCCGTCGGGTGCCTCGGCCTCGCTGGGTGCCGCCACGGCGCTTGGGTCCTCATGCAGCGATTTGATAATGCCGTATGCCATCAACAGCATGATCACGCTGACCGGCAGCGCCGCCGCGATCGAGGCGGTCTGCAGCGCCTTCAACCCGCCGGCCAGCAGCAGGACGGCCGCGACGAACCCTTCGCCCAGGCCCCAGACGATGCGGAACCGCTGCGGCGGGTTGTCGTTGCCCATGCTCAGCATCGTGGTGATCACCAGCGTGCCGGAGTCCGACGAGGTGATGAACCAGGTCGCCAGCAAGAACGTGGCCAGTGCGGCCATGGCCCAGTTCAGCCATGCCATGTCGGTGATCAGATCGATGGTGCCGTAGAGCGCAGCGGGCAGGTTCCAGTCCCGGATCAGCTGTGCCACGCCGGCCGTGCCCACACCGCCGGCCGCGTTCAGTTCCGCATGGATGGCGCTGCCGCCGAAGATGCAAAGCCAGAAGAACGCGATCGTCGTCGGGACGAACATGACGCCAACCATGAATTCGCGGATCGTGCGCCCGCGGCTGATCCGGGCGATGAACATGCCGACGAAGGGCGCCCAGGAAATCCACCAGCCCCAGTAGAAGATGGTCCAGCCGCCCTGCCAGGCCGCGTCGCCTTCGTTGTTGAAGGTGGCGAAGCCCATGGGGATGACGTTCCAAAGATAGTCGCCGACCGTGGTGACGAAGAATCCCATCAGCCACTTGGACTGGCCGCCGAACAGGAAGAAGGCCAGCAGCACGACGCTGAGCCAGATGTTCCATTCCGAGATGATCCGGATGCCCTTGCCGACGCCGGATACCGCCGAGAAGGTCGCCACGATGGAGATGATCACGATCAGGATGATCTGAGTCGTCACGCCCGGGTCGACCCCGAACAGGACGTTGAGGCCGGTCGCCATCTGGCTGACGCCCAGGCCCAGCGAGGTGGCGACGCCGAACACCGTTCCGAACACCGCCAGCAGATCCACCGCGTGGCCGATCGGGCCGTAGATCCGGTCACCGATGACCGGATAAAGCGCCGAACGCAGCGTCAGCGGCAGTTTCTTGCGGAACCCGAAATAGGCGAGACACAGGCCGATCAGCACATAGACCGCCCAGCCGTGTAAACCCCAGTGGAAATAGGTGACCCGCATGGCGACGACCGCGCGGTCGATATCCATCGCCGCGAACCCGTCATGGTCGGCGAAGGGGTTGTTCGGATAGCCCCAGGGCTGGGTGTTGTCGAAATAGAACATCGGCTCGGCGATGCCGAAGAACAGGAGGCCGATCCCGACGCCGGCCGAGAACAGCATGGCAAACCACGAGAAATTGCTGAACTCGGGCCTGCTGTCGTCGTCGCCCAGCCTTACGCTGCCGAACTTGCTGACCATCAGGTAGAAACAGACGAACAGCATCACGACCAGAGCGCTGATGTAGTACCAGTTGAGCGCGGATTCGATCCAGCCGCGCACCGAAGAATAGACCGCGTTGGCGAAATCCACATTAAGCGCCGTGAACACCACGAAGGCCAGGACCATGCCTTTCGAGGCAAGGCCCATCGCGGGATGTAGTCCTTTCCAGACGCCTTCCTTGGCCACGTGTTGTGACGTGTTCTCCGGCATGATGCGTTTCCTCCCGTTCAGGCGGCGGCCGCATCGCAAAGACGGACAATGCACCGGCCGTCGTTATTGTTTCCTCGACCGTGCCAAGTCTGCTGCAGACCGTCCGGCGAATATTTCTTCAATGCGACACTTTATACTCTTCGCGTCGGAAGTCGATTTCTTTGCTCTCTTTGGAGTTCAGCCGGCGGCCTGCTCGTCCAGGACCTTTCTGGCGGACCGGAAACACTCCAGCGCCGCCGGGACGCCGCAATAGATGCCAACCACATGAATGATGGCGCGCAGCTCATCGCGCGTGACCCCGTTGGTCAGCGCGCCGCGGCAATGGGTCTCCCATTCCTGCATCCGGCCCAGCCCGGCCAGCATGGTCAGGTTCATCATCGAGCGGGTCTTGGCGTCGATCGTCTCGTCGCCCCAGCCGAAGCCCCAGCACCATTCGGTCATCATTTTCTGAAACGGCCGGGTGAAGTCGTCGGCCGCATCCAGGCTTTTCTGGACGTAGGCCTCGCCCAGCGTCGCCTTGCGCCGCTCCAGCCCCAGGGCAAACCGGTCCTGATCCATTGTTCCCTCCCTTGTTCCAACCGCGGCCGCCGTCAGCGGGCCACGGCCTCGCGCATCCAGCGTTGCAGCGCCGCCAGCGAGTGTTCCGAATTCACGCCGCCCTTGGGATCGATCACCAGGGGGCCGGCCTTGTAGCCGCGGCTGTTCAATCCCCGCTGGACCGATTCCACGAGGCGGATGTCCTCTGCCGCGGTCGTCGCGCGATCCTGCGCGGCAAGGCCGCGGATCACGTCGGAATCGACGCCGCCCTCGGTGTACCAGCCGCGCCAGACGACGACCCGGTCCACGGCGACGGGGCGCCAGTGATAGGTGTTGAGGATGTTGCCCGGGTAGACCTGGAACGAGAAGGCCGGCCACAGGTACCAGGAGGAATAGTCGCCGGCGTGCCGGTTTGCGTCCAGGTCGATGGGATAGCTCATCCGGTCGAGGTTCTGGCACTCGGTGGTGTGGCGCAGGCAATATCCCTGGGGCTGGATGTCGTAGGTCTCGGGCTTGATCACGCCGTTGGCAAAGGTCGGGTGATTGCGCTTGCAGTGGTAGCATTCCGAGTAGTTATCGACGGAGACCTTCCAGTTGCAGCGTTCCGGAATCTCCACCCATTCCAGCGGCTCCAGCATGTCGATCTCTGGCACGTAGGCGCGCATTTCCCGTTCCACGTCGGGAAACCAGTGCGCCATGGGCTCGGCGTCGGGATCCAGGTTGACGAAGATGAACCCGCAGAAGGTCTCGGTACGGACCTCCATGAGCCGGATCGAGCCGCGGTCGAAACCGGGCACCGCCTTGAGGTTAGGGCCGGTCCGCAGCGCACCCGACAGTTCGTAGGACCAGGCGTGATACGGGCAGACGATCAGATTGCAGGTCCCGGTGCCGGACACCAGCTCGTGCGCACGATGCTGGCAGACGTTGTAGAACGCGCGCACGGCGCCCTCGCGGTCGCGAACACAGAACAGGTTCTGGCCGGCGATCTCGAACGCGAAGTAGTCGCCGGTATCCTTGACCTGCGAGACGTGGCCGGCGAATTGCCAAGAGCGCGCCAGAAGACCGTTCTGTTCGGCCGCAAAGACTTCGGGATCGGTGTAACACCGCGCATCCAGGGCATGAACCGGTGCTGCGGGCGCGTTCATCGCCGCCCTCCGGGCTCGGTGCGATAGATGCCCAAGGCATGCCTGCGTTCGTGGAACCGCTCGATGTTCGCGACCACGTCGGGTCCCGTCTCGGCAATGACGAACGCCATCAGGGTTTCCAGCATCGCCACCGCGGCGACGGTCGAAGGAAAGAACTGCGGCGTGTCGGTTCCGACGACAAAGCCCAGTTCGTTGCCCGACACCAGCGGCGAGGCCGGACTGTCGGAGATCCCGATCACGGTGACACCCTGTTTGCGTGCCAGGTCCACCGCGTCCACGACCTCCGTCCGATAGGGCTTGAAGGTCATGGCCAGCAGCACGTCACGCTTATCGGCGCGGGCCACGTCGTCCACCGCCAGGCTGCCGTCGCGCGGGATCGCGCGCACATGTTCGATCGCCATGCCGGCAAGATAGGCGAAATTCCGCGCCAACATGTGATTGATGCCGACACCCAGGACGTAGGCGTGCCGCGCCCTGACGATGGCATCGGCCGCGGCCTTCATGCGACCGGCATCGGTGGCGGCGAACGTCCCTTCGATGTTGGCGATCGCGCTTGCTGCCATGTCGGCATAAGGCCCGCCCAGCTTGCCGCCCCGGGACAGCGACTGCAGCCAGCGGGCCCGGTCGGGGAAACTGGCGCCGCCCTTGCGGATCTCCTCGCGAAACGGCTCGCGGAAACCGTCATAGCCGTCGAACCCGAAAGACCGGGCCATGCGCACCAGGGTGTTCGGCTTGACGCCCGCCGACGCGGCGATCTCGCGCATCGACGAAACGCCCACCTCGTTCGGGTTTTCAAGCACGTAGGCCGCCGCCTTGCGCATTTCCGGGGTCAGTTCGGACAGCCGGTCGGCAAGATGTTGCAGCAGCGCTTCCGGCGCGTGTGGACCGGTTTCTGGTACAATTATCCGATTCATGGTTGACAAGTGTACAAATGTACGATTTCTGTGTCCATTCAATACCGGATGACCGGGGCTTGAGGGATCGAACGCCGTGGCGTCAGAACAAGGCCGAACCGTGCCGGCCACTGCACAGGTGGTCATTGTCGGCGGCGGCATCATGGGCTGCGGCCTTGCCTATCATCTCGCCCATGAAGGCTGGACCGACGTCGTGCTCTTGTAAAAGGCGGAGCTGACGTCGGGTTCCACCTGGCACGCCGCCGGCCAGATCACCCATTCCACCTCCAGCTTCGCGCTTGGCACATGCGTCGGTTACAACATCGGGCTTTATGCCGGCGCGCTGGAGCGGGAGACCGGACAGTCCGTGACCTGGCACGGCTGCGGGTCCTTCCGTCTTGCCTATACCGAGGACGAGATGGACTGGCTGCGCCACACGCTGAGCGTCGGCCGGGCGCTGGGCTTCCCGATGGAACTGGTCGGCCCGGAACGAATCCGGGAACTGCATCCCTTCTATAACCTGGACGGCGTTCTCGGCGCGCTGCATACGCCCGAGGACGGCCATGCGGATCCGTCCGGCGTCACCCAGGCGCTGGCGATCGGTGCGCGGCAGCTGGGGGCGCGGATCGTCCGCCACTGCCGCGCAACCGACATCGGCCGGTTGCCGACCGGCGAATGGAAGGTGGCCACCGAACTGGGCGACATCGTCTGCGAGCACGTCGTCAATGCCGGCGGCACCTACGCCCGACAGATGGGCGAATGGAGCGGCCTGCAACTGCCGATGACGTCGATGACGCACCACTATTTCGTGACCGACACGGTGCCGGAATTCCTGGAACTGGACCGCGAACTGCCGGTGATCCGGGACGACCGTCTGGTTTCCGGTTACATCAGGATGGAGCAGAAGTCCGGCCTGATCGGTATCTACGAGAAGGAGAATCCCAACACCGTCTGGGTCGACCACTGTCCCTGGGAGGCCGAGAACGAACTGTTCGAGGACGATTATGACCGGGTCATGCCATGGCTGGAAAATGCCATGGACCGCATGCCCGTTTTTGCCGAGCTGGGCCTCAAGCGCGACGTGCACGGCGCGATCTCCCACCCGCCCGACGGCAACCCGCTGATCGGCCCGGCGCCGGGGGCGCCCAATTACTGGTGCTGTTGCGGCACCCAGATCGGCATCGGCTGGGGTCCGGGGCTCACCCGCGAACTGGCCCGCTGGATGGTGCACGGCGCCGCCGACATCTCGATGCGGGAATTCGATCCCCGCCGTTTCGGCGCCTATGCCGACAAGGACTGGCAGGTGGTCAAGGCGAAGGAGGACTACTGCCTGCGCCACGAGGTTACGTTCCCGCACTTCAACCGCCTGGCCGGCCGTCCGGTCAAACCGAGCCCGCTTTACGAACGGCTGAATGCGAAGGGCGCGGTCTTCGAAGAGGTCTACGGTCACGAACGACCGCGCTGGTTCGCGCGCGACGGCGTCGCACAGCAGGATCACTACTCTTTCCGCCGCACGGTCGTGCACGACATGGTCGGCGCCGAGGTGGCCGCGGTGCGTGAACGCGTCGGCATCATGGATGTGTCGGCCTTTGCCAAGGTCCAGGTTTCCGGCCCGGACGCGGAGGCGACGCTCGACCGCCTCGTTGCGAACCGGCTTCCCGGCAAGGTGGGCGGCATCGCCTTGACGCACATGCTGAACCGGCGCGGCCGCATCGAAGTGGAACTGACGGTCGTGCGGCTGGCCGCGGATCGTTTCTACCTGGTCTGCGCCGCCTTCTTCGAACAGCGCCTGCTGGATCATCTGGCCCGGCATCGCGATGGCGCGGACGTCGCCGTCGAGAACCTGTCCGACGCCTGGGCGGTGCTGGCGCTGCAGGGGCCGAAGGCGCGCGACGTTCTGGCCGCCTGCACCGACGCAGCCCTGGACAACGCGCATTTCCGCTGGCTGACGGCGCAACGGATCTCCGTTGCGGGTCGGGACATGTGGGCGCTCAGGCTGTCCTACGCGGGTGAGCTGGGCTGGGAACTCCACGGGCCGCGGGAAAACCTGCCGGACGTCTACGATGACCTGTGGTCCGCCGGCGCCGCGCACGGCATTGCCGACTATGGCTCGTTCGCCATGAACGCCATGCGTTTGGAAAAGGCATTCAAGGGGGCGGGCGAGCTGACCAACGAGGTGACCTTGCCGGAAGCCGACGTCATGCGGTTTGTCAAACTGGACAAGGGCGACTTTGTGGGGTTGGAGGCGACGCGGACCAGCCTGGACCGGCCACTTCCCTGGGTCTGCGTCTATCTTTCGATCGAACCGGACGGCGAAACCGACGGCCATGGCGGTGAAGCGGTGCTGATGAACGGGCGGGTCGTCGGGACGACCAGCTCGGTTGCCTATGGTCACGGCGTAGGCACGATCCTTGCGTTCGCCTACGTGGATCCTGCGGCGAGCATGCCCGGCACCCGCCTGGAGGTGGTCGTCATGGGCAGTCCCCGTGCAGCGCGGGTGCTGGACGAGCCGGCCTACGATCCCGGCAACCTGCGGCCGAGGACCGACGCATGAAGATCACACGCATCGCGGTCTACACCGTCCCCCTGACCAGCCACCTTCCTTATTACATGGCCGACGCGAAGGCCTGCGAGACGGTGGCGACGACGGTCCTGCAGATCGACACCGACGAAGGTCTGACCGGCTGGGGCGAGGTCTGCCCGATCCCGCGCTACCTGCCTGCCTATGACCGCGGCGTGGCGCCCGCGGTGGCGGCACTGGCGCCGGTCGTGCTGGGTGCGGATCCGGTCGGGCCGGAGGCCTTGATGGCGCGTTGCGATTCGGAACTCAAGGGGCATCCTTACGCCAAGTCGGCCGTTGACATGGCTTTGTGGGACCTGACCGGCAAGGCGGCCGGGCTTCCGCTCTACCGGCTGGTCGGCGGGCGGCAGGTCGACAGCGCGCCGCTCTATCATTCCATCACCTGCGTCGAGCCGGACGAGATGGCGCGCATTGCAAAGGACGCGTTCGCCCAGGGTATCCGGTAGTTTCAGGCAAAGCTGGGTTCCGACGACGACTGGCAGGCGGACGTGGCGCGCCTGACCGCGGTCCGCGAAGCCGTCGGTTCAGGTCCCCTGTTGTACGGCGACTGGAACTGCGGCGCGACCGCCTTGACGGCGATCCGCCTCGCGCAGGCGGTCCGCGATCTCGACATCATGCTGGAGCAGCCCTGCGAAAGTCTGGAAGCCTGCGCCGAAGTGCGCCGTGCCTCAGGCCTGCCCATGAAGATCGACGAGGCGGGCCACGATCTTGCATCGCTTCTTCGGGCCCACGAACTGGGCTGCATGGATGTGGTGGCGCTGAAACTCTCCAAGTTCGGCGGCATCTCCGCGCTGCGCCGGGCACGTGACCTGTGCCTCCACCTGGGGACCATGATGGTGGTCGAAGATACCTGGGGCTCGGACATCGCAACCGCGGCGGTGGCGCACATGGCGGTCTCGACGCCAAAGAAATTCCTTCTGAACGCCTGCGACCTCTCGGGCTACGTCGCGCCCCATGTCGCGGCGGATGGGCCGCGCCGGGAGAATGCCCGCCTGAAGCCCTCCGAAGAACCGGGACTGGGCGTGACGCCCGATGTAGGAGTCCTGGGCGAGCCTGCGGCTGTGTTCGCTTAGAAGGGGTCTTGTTATGGACATTCGAAACCCACAACGCGACTGGATCGACCGCGCACACAAGGTGCTGCCGGGCGGCGGGTTCGGCAATTTCGACCCCGGGATCGTCATCCGCGAAGGGCGCGGGTCGCGGGTCTGGGACGAAGAAGGTAGCGAATATATCGACTACCTGATCGGTCCCGGTCCGATGATCCTGGGTCACGGCCATCCCGAGGTGATGGCGGCCGTCGAGGAGCAGCTGGCCAAGGGCATGACCTTCTTCGCCAACAACGCCCGCGGCATCGAACTGGCCGAAGAGATCTGCACTGCCGTCGCCTGTGCCGAGCAGGTGCGTTACGTCAGCACCGGCGGCGAGGCCGACATGTATGCCATGCGCCTGGCCCGCGCGTTCACCAGCCGGGACCGGATCCTGAAGTTCGAAGGCGGCTATCACGGCATGTCGGCCGAGGCGCTCATGAGCCTGGCGCCGAAACGGCTGGCGAATTTCCCAGTCGCCGTGCCCGATTCCGCCGGCATTCCCGAAAGCGTGCGCGACGCCATGCTGATTGCGCCGTTCAACGACACGGAATTCGTCCGCACCCTGATCGCGGAACACGGCTCCGAGATCGCCGCCGTCATCGTCGAACCGCTGCAGCGGATCATCCCGCCGGAGCCCGGGTTCCTGGAGGCCCTGCGCGAGGAGACCCGCAAACACGGCATCCTGCTGATCTTCGACGAGGTGGTGACCGGCTTCCGGTTGGGGTATGGCGGCGCACAGGAACGTTACGGCGTCGTCCCCGACCTTTGCACCCTGGGCAAGATCATCGGCGGCGGCTTAGCGCTGGCCGCGGTCGCCGGCCGGGTCGACGTCATGGCGCATTTCGACAAGGCCAAGGTGGGCGACGACGGTTTCCTGATGCAGGTGGGAACCCTCAGCGGCAACCCGGTGGCCTGTGCCGCGGGTCTCAAGACCATGGAGATCCTGGCGCGCCCCTGCAGCTTCGACCGGCTGATCGAAACCGGCAGGACCCTGATGGCGGCAGTCGGCGAACATCTTTCGGCGGCCGGCATCGACCACCAGATCGTCGGCGATCCGGTGCTGTTCGACGTGGTCTTCACGCCCGACCGCGTGATCGACTATCGCGGTGTGTTCAAGGGCGACGCAGACAGGCTGAAACGCTTCAACCGCCTGTTGCGGGAACAGGGGATCTTCAAATCAGAAAGCAAGGTCTACCCGTCGCTGGCGCTCACCGACGCCGACATCTAACAGACGATCGATGCGGTGGCCTATGCGGCGAAGCACTTGATGGATGCGAGCTAGACACGCGCGATCGCGTCGGGGCCGGTAACCCCCTCACCCCAACCCCTCTCC
>Ga0209782_1000545_pt1 | contig 16822 bp, 11 predicted proteins | sample WorMetmaBAHAMAS1_FD_187390 | JGI IMG/M metagenome (GOLD analysis project Ga0209782, IMG submission 187390) | Marine gutless worms symbiont microbial communities from Max Planck institute for Marine Microbiology, Germany - Inanidrilus... | ecosystem: Host-associated > Annelida > Digestive system...
GCCTAGCAGGCCACGTAGGTCGGCCGGCCATGGCGTCTGCATTGCGGCAAGGTGCGGCCGTCTTCGCGCAATTGTGGGGCCACAGTGTGAGGCCATGCCCACTTGTGACACAGACAGACAACCAAACTTTCCGATTATTATAATATAGATACTAGGCTACTGTAGATATCAGAGCTTTGTCCCAAGTCCAGTGCTGCCCATGCATTGCAGCGAGGAGGCGCGACTAAAAAGTGAAGAAGACAGCCAGCGGCCGGGAGACTGGCTAACATGAGATCATTACCAGAACTCACAGTGTAGTATATCGACTCATACTCATAGCAGCGAGACAAAACACAAAATAAAGCAAAAACTAACCTGAGAACGGAGCACACGAAAACGAAAGGACCGACTGAGCTGTTACTGACAAAGTCCTTATGCACACGACCACCGGCCAGTATCAGATCATCCATCACTGACGACAGAACAGCCATCAGCTCTTTGGACGTCTAACAGTGAAAAATCACAATCAGAAAAAGAAAATCAAAACCAGGACAACCACAAAGATATACAATAAACCAAGGTAATACAAAATCAAATCTATGACAAGACAAGCAATTATGTATCCGGAACAAAAAAATAGTATAACTAGGGCTGCAAGGAAATCGCAGAATCACGATCAATGCGAATTAAGTGAACGGTATTTTCGGCATGTGACGTGATTTTTTGACATTGCCGTGATTATTGGCAGAATATATATCAAATCAGCATTGTGGACGTGCATGAAATGTCACAATACTGCTCCTTTTAGCTGGGTCTGGACCAGTTTATTACTTCAACTAGTGTTTTTGCTGTCTGACAAGCTTTACTTATTTTTATGGCATTTTGATCACATACGTAAATACAACGTATACAGCTGCTCTGCCAGCATGGCATGAATCAATTTTAGACTAAAGTTACCGCTTTGCATTTACTGTGTAGCCAAACAGTGACTTTAAAGGCAGTAAATAACTATATGAGCTTAAACACTGTGATTTTGCCAATTTTTCCAATAATCTACCACAATCTTGTGGATTTTTTACTGTGATTTTCTTGCAGCCTGAATGTAACACAAAATAAACTAAAACAACTTTAAAATTCCGATTTAGTAGCCTCTTGCGACATCCAGTCTGGCAACATAGCGACAGTATCTGACAAAATACCACAAAACTAACTACCGATAGAAGACAACCTCAAATACAAGCTAAGCATCTGCCGTAATAGTGGGAGAAACTGAGGACTCTATTTATGCCACTGATGGCATCTCAGCTTATGTCACTGCTCACCAATGGTCTGAGTGGTGACTGCAACTCAGCCATGACTAATCAACACCTGTCACTGGTTATGATGTCGACTGTAAATGGATGCACTTACATATAGATCATCTACTGCATTAGACGTCTGTGGTGATATAAACACTACACCATATGATGCCCTTTCACCTTGGTATGTAACCAAGCCAACTAGGTCAACTCAGCCTTGCATCCCTCTTGGGTCGCTAAATCGAGTACCAGCCTTAATTGGCTGGGGTAAAGGCGGGAATGTCACCTCTGCCGGGTGGCGGGTAACACTGTGTGATCCCATATGGCACGTAAGTTCCCGTAGCGGCGAGGCTTGTTGCGAACTGCTATATCCAGTTACTTACTTACTTACTTTAGAGTGATGTTACCTGTTTAATATACGGAGCATGCAGCACGTCGGCGACGTGTCGCACCAGTGCCGGTTCAGTGTCGGCAATAAGCCGCTCGGGGTCCGTACAGCCGTCAGCGTCCGGCAAGATGGGCAGAACCGTGTTGGCAAGCTGGCGACACATCGGGCACCAAAATTCTCTGTGTTGCACGACAAGACCTTGTAGTGCTTGGCCCTAAACAATAACAGCTACAACAACTAGACAAACCCATAAGTCGAGGTCACGCCAAAAGTTTTAGCCAATCACAAATTTCTGGCTGGCTGTCATTTATCTACAGTTTCCAATTCAGGTTTGCTTTTTGGCCACGGTCTGCCATCCCATTCCCAGTAGTAGCTAAGCTCCAGATTTGAAAGTTACTGTCTGAGCACATACATTAACATATAGGTACACATAATGGACACGCTGCTCTACCTGGACCACTAAAATGCTCGGCAATTTGACTTACCATACAACTGCTTTGCAATACTTTAACAACACCGAGGAAAAACATGTCGTGCTGTGATGATTTAATAATATCACTGAAACAATCACTGAAACATACGCCAAGTGCTTGGACATAGGCCTTGTGGCAGTCCAGATGCAGATAATGACCACACGACTGAGCATAAATTCCACCTTCCCAGCTGATGTTCTCAGACATACTGCATGATGTCTGCACCATTTCATACACCAAAGATACATGCAGTTCATCACAAGTTCATTATTCCCACACTTAAAATAAAATCTATCTGAAACCACCAAGAATAAATTAAAAAATTACATCTTACAGGTTAGTACGATGGAATCAAAAAAATGGAGGATGCAGAACACTAAAAGAAAAGTTTCCCTAATGAAAACTGCCAGTTAAAAAATTTTGTAGCACAAAACATTATGACTTGTATGCAGCATTATATATAAGTAAAATCTAATGAGTATACCTCATCAAACTCAGCCTTCAGTGTGCTAAACCGTTGTCGGAATTCCTCGGCAAAACTGCGGCCATCACGTGCAAGCATCGAGTCCGACACGGGAAGGTTTGCCGGATGACTGCATCGACGTCTATGTCCAAGAACTTCAGCACAAATAAAAACATGTAATGACATACAAAAAGCATCATCATATATTTATAATTACAACACTCCGTCCAAACTATCAACAGCGGACCTTCTTGATAACTTACAGCAATAGCAAATAAAGTAGATGACTTATTTCGGAGATAGAGATGCATCAGTATCTCTGGAATTATCGTGGACAAATATATCAGGAAGTACCAGATTATTAATGAAAATAATGCAGGAGCTAACTGTTCTTCCTATGTCATAATATCTGTCATAATATTTGCACATATTTGTCTCTCTCTGGACCCCAAGTGGCTTCACCAAATTGACTGCTGTCCAGTAAAGCATTCATCCATACCCAAGAATGGTCTACTCTGCCAGCATGTACAGCATCTGCCAAGGACTCATGCTGCTGCTGCTGCTGACGATGACGCATAAAATCAGCTGGCACAATATGAAGACAATGACTGTGATATAGTATAGCACCAAAATCGTAGAACGAATCTGAGGTGCTGGCACAGGGTGACTAGACGGCAAAAGCAGCAGACTGGAATAAGTGGGACTTCAGTTGACGTTTGAAGGATGATAGTTTGTCAAGAGAGTGGATATGTGCAGGCAATGAGTTCCAAGTTGATGGTGCAGAAACAGAAAATGCTCGAGAAGAAAAATTAGTAGTGATGCTGGAAGGTATCACAGAACACTAATATGAAGTTATATCTTAAGAGTCAAATGCAATCATCAGCATGCTGCTCTGACGACCAGGTGTGCTAAAGATTGCCTTTGTCACCTACTAACTTCAGCACTTGACATTAATGGCAACAATTTCTACTACTCACATATTCGGGTCTTGTTACTGCAAACAAACCTGACAGCTGTTCTGAATTTAAAATGAAGCTCAATTTAATTGTCAACTCTAAATTTTAACCCGCATGATGCTATGCTAGTGTAGTATATGCCATCAGTCTGTGTCTGCCTGTCACAAGCTGGCATTTTGTCAAAATGGCTGAAGAGACCGTGCTGGTTTTTTGGCTATTCTCAGCTAACGCAGCATACCGTTCATTTTTGGCCTTTTTGCCATTGCACATCACTCATTGCACGTGTTGACAGCGTAATTAATCTGTCTCAAGTTTACTGCAGCGAGTGTCCATCTTTGTTTACAACACAATGGACATAATGCAGAGCATCACACACTCTGTATGTGACAGCTGAGGTTCGTAAATTTTGAATTCAATATATCAGGAAATTGTGAAGTCTTGTTAGTTTCCAACTAGAGATATCAATTAAACTCACTGCAAGCCAGTGATTACTGTTAAACTAGTTTTGAATAACATAAGGCCACCATGGGGTTAATAAAAATCTTTCGGGTTCATGTAACGACGATATGTAGATGAGTACAAATGCCACCTCACACTGTTAACGACTACTCACAGACCAAGCTCAAGCCTGATGCTGGCCTGCATTGTCTATGTTTGGTCAAAGAGGCAACATATGGCATGTTATGGATACAATGACAATAAGAACCGCAAGTACACACAAGCAAACACTGCAGACTGAGTTAAGGTTTAACGTCCCACTCGACGCTATTGGAGACGCTCTTCCCAGCCAATCTCTTGGCGAGTACTGAGAAATGCCATGGACTCGCAACACTGAGGCAGCAAACACCGCAGAACATGTGAGGAGTCGTACGCAGCATACCGCTGGACGGCTGCAGCAGCGCAACGAGGCCGACGAGCCGTTCATTTGTTGACGGCGTGCACTGACTGCAGATAAGACAGTCAAACAACTCCTGCTGAGGTTCCTCCACTTCTCCAAGTCCAATGTCCATATCTACATCACACAAGTTTCATTCACTGCTAACTGAACTTTTTACATACGCTTTTTACGTGTATCTGTTGTGCTAAAAACACAATAAAATCTCCTCCTTTAGGAACATCTCAAAAGACCCACTGTCTTAACGCATTGCGGCCAAATTTGCTTACAAAGTGTGCATCATAAAATTTTCAATGCCTACAATTTGAAAAAGCAGCAAAAAATGCCAAATGTCAGTTTAAGCTTTCAGATATACATAACGCAATCTGTTTAATTTTTCAAAATCACAACACTGGGTGAGGTCAACTTTGGCTAAGTCTAAAGGCTAATACTAAAGGGTTAGATGAAAAGATACACATTTAACACAGGGAATTCCCAAGTTAAGACTGTTTGGTTCAGCTTAGCATTTAGAGTTAGCGGAAGTTGACCTCACCCACTGTTTTCTACTACATTACACTATACCTGTTGGACCGACAACTTTCTCCATGAACTGTTTCTGTTTAGAAGCAAATTCCTTCATCAGTCTCTCCTGTCGCTGCTTTGCTCTCCGCCGCCTATGCAACCAACGTCAGTTGAGTACTGAGTTAAAGTTCTACGTTCCACTCAAATCAAAACAAGTCATTGGGCCAATTCCATGGGGCCATAGCGGTCCCCTATGTCACACGTTGTTGTTGTTGTCGTTGTCGTGGACATCGCACGCCACCTGCGCTATAGCTATAGCTGGCGTGCGACTAGCAACACCTGGTGACTGGCAATGTAACGGCGGCTCGCAATAGCAAATGGGCCCAACATTTTTCAAATGCTTCTTGTTTCAGATAAGTCCTTCCCGGCCAATCTCGTGGCTAGCACTGAGGCACACAACAGTGTCAACATGCACTGCAGATATACTCAGGTCGGGTTGCACCATCCATACTTAACTTAAGTAGTCCTTAAATCTCCAATTAACTCTGACTTGGTGGAGATTAGTATTTAAACGCATTGCACCATCGCTACTTAACTGCTAATCAAATGGAGATATAATGGGCGATTTAATGACTACTTTAAGTTAAGTGGCCATTAGCTAAGTGACAATTTAAGTGAGGTTGGTGCAACCTGCCCTTAGTCTGTCAGCTCAGAGACGATGAACGAAAGATGTGCTCTGCAGTGCAACTTACAAGTTATACGCATATCTTTATGCAAAACCAAAGTCTGTGGTACTGACAGCATAAATGGAGCAATAAATGCCTCATTGCACCAAGAATCTTGTGACGCGTGAATAACAATGACGTGACAGCACTGGTTCAGATCAGTGCTTTGTGGTTCCTTTGGTGCTTTGACGCTGTTGGCTGGACCACAGGAAAGACATTCAGCCCATCAAAACAACCAGCTGTGGGAGGAAAACTTCTTGAGCTATCAACACCATCTACTGTTGCCAGCCGTGCCTTTCCAGATGCCACAGCTCAAGCCTGGAACAGTCTGCCAGAGGCCACTGTCTCACTGTCATCACTGCAGACTTTCTGTTGTCATTTAAAAACTCTTCTTTTTCGATTGTCTTACCCTCACCCAATTCTTGACTGTCAGACTGGCATCACTACAATGGTCCTTGTGCCACATGTTCTCTTCAGAAAGAACTGAAGGAAGGTTTGTCGACAAACAGGCTTATCTGGAAAACGGCCATAAAATGGAGACAAATAAAGTCTGTATATATTAAGTTGCGAACTACACAGTAAACTCAAAAGTCAAATCAACATCTACAGTATGCGTCCACAGTTCGATAATAACATGTAAACATACCTGTCATCTCCGTCCTCGTGAAGAGTTTCCTTTGTCTGTGCTGTATCGCTCAGAGAAGGAGCACTCTGAGATTGAGAATTGATGACGTCGGCACATTCCGTACTCTGAGCGCACACGGTGTCAAGCAGTTTCCGGATAAAAAACTCGGCATCTCCGACGCGCGACTGAGCGACAGCATTCTGAGACGCGGAGAGCAGCGAGAGACGATAGACGCTGGCATGCGAGAATCGACGGAACAGATGCAGCAGCAACGTCAACATACTCTCGTCGACTGGAACGTGCACTGTAACCGCGCTCGTCCCGGCCATAACACCTCTACTCTGATACCGACGCGACGCTAACCTCGCATCGTCGCAGACTCTGTCGAGCTCCAGCTGAACCGCATCCAAGTTATCCTCTTCGTCTCTTGGAACCACAGCCAGCTGATTGGACGTTGTTGTCGGCGAGTAACCGATGGCACCCGAGACTGCACGATGTAACAATTTTTGGTTGTCAATTACCAGCAGTTCGTTTCTAACTAGAAAGTGTTAACAATGCACTACGAAACATCACAACGAAATATCATGAAACAGTTTTTGCTCTCAACGATAAACAAGCCTTTGCAGTGGTGCAAAAATCACTGAAAACATACATATAAGCACAACATTATAATGACCATATGTACATGTATACATACATACATACATACATTTATAACAAGCAAAACAGATCAGCACGAAGGCCTGAATCTGTGGTGCAAGCAGTCTCTACACATCTGCCAAAGTCAGACATTACTGACGGCAGAGCTAGTAAATTCTGAACACTTGAACGAAGTGACCGAATTGCTTGGTACTGCTGAAGTAGCAATGTACAAAATGAATCTAAAATGTACAACTTCCTATTAAATCATATACAGTACAGTGTACAAAAGCTGAAGTACAGAAGTGTGAAGGTGCTACATGTGGCCGAACAATCAGAAATAAAAGATAAAAGATAGCAGCACACTCAACATACACTTCACACCTGGACAAGTTTTCCAAGCTCATCAAGGGTCAGGTAGCTAATGGACTGGAGCAGAATTTCTAAAGGTCACATACCCTTCCTATGTCCGAACAATAGTCTCAAAGCACTGAAAGCCGGCATCATACTTCAAAAATTTATAACTGAGCAACCACATTATACATTCCAAGTGTCATGACTATTACATATTAAATCGTCAGCAAAAGAAAAACGAACATGAAATTAGATCGTACCAGCAGGAGGTGGGAAGTCAATGTCATCGCCATCGTCATTGACGGCAATAACATCGTCGTACTCTTCCACCGATTCCGAGCCAACGTTAGTCGCCAGCACGACCTCGGACGACGGTTCCTGAAGCCGATGTTCATCGACCATCACGTGAGAGATCACCGTCGACAAGTTTGTCAGGATGCAGTCGGACGCAAACCAACTGCAGAACTGCTTGTCCAGCTGCTTTGCTTCGATCAAGATCTTCTGCAGATCACGCAGCAGCAGCAACAACATGCATGACCTTGCACGCAGTAATGAGCAGCAGCATCAAGATCAAATAACGTATTTTTTTATAAGAAGTCTGCCTCGAGACCAACAACTTGGTCTCAATGTCCCAGTTACTGCGGTCAATTTTTACATATGTCACGTTTAACTAGACTCATACAACCAAAAATGATATCTAGGGAGCCTGCAATGCTGACATGCACATTCATTACACAACCTCTATGGGACTAAGATGATGATTTTGTGTAATTCACTCTCAAGCTACAGAGTACTTGAATGTTCTGAGTCAAATCTTAATGGGCAAATAATGGCTTGTGATGATAAATAAGGGTTAAATACAATTTTCAATTTTTCTCACCCAAACATCTGGCATATTTTGAGCTATCTCATGTCAACAGCCATAGGTCTCACATGGAGGCTATTTGAAGAAAAACAATTTATAAACAAAAAAGTCACGAGGGTCATATTTCATATGTGCGTCCAGAAGCCAAGCTTGCTTTGTAAACACAGTGACAAGTTTCATTACACATCCAATCCAGGTTTGCAATTCTACAGAAACATTTGTTATTTTAATACAACTTAATGCAAAGCTTACAGAATTCGAGTATTTAAAAAACTGAAACTTCAAAAATATCAAAAGTTTTTCTTACAATTATTAAAAGTCTAATACAAACACTACAAAATAAAGAGCAAACCCACCCTGCGTCCTGCATCTGGATCGCGAACATTAACAGCCAACTCGAGTAGGTAAACGGCGTAATAGATAATTGCTTCCGTTACTGTTTTCTGACTTACAGCCTGACACAGTGAATAAAATAAAGTTATTTAAACATCAACACACATTTGTCACAACTTGAAGTCAAACAAGCTACAGGTCTACCACTTTTAAGGCATTCTGCTGCTAGTCATCAGCTGGTAGTAACGTTTTCAGGGCTAATACACACGGTTACTGTCTTTTCTGTGGCTAGTCAAACGGTGTTAAACTTTACAATATGATGACGGTATATTTATAGTGCACTCAGAAGCAGAGAAGTCAACTTAATCTACTACACTGTGCCATAAACTGAAAAGATAATGGAAGAAACTAAAAACAAAGAATCTCAGAACTATCGGAAGCAGTCAGAAAACCATGGAGTCAGGCCTGAAAACTTTCCACTGAGACATTTGCATGACGGACGATACATCAACATTTTCAAATAACTGTTAAACAACTCTTACAGTATGACTTCCAGGGTGGTCATCGTTTGTTCGTTCGTTCTATAAGGGGTGGCGGTAGACTGTTGGCAGTCTTTCGACGTGCCTTCAGCCACCGCCAGCACTAAGGCCTAAGCCTGGCCAAGTGCGCTATTCCCCTCTAACCCTGGGGCTTGTACTGTACCATATTTACAGAGCCCAGCTTAGCCGGCGGGTTTCTCTGGCAGGGTGCCAACATGCGGTCTTCCTATAAGACCGTTGGCCCTTGCCTTGTGTTATCCGCACCGGCAGCTCTCACCACACCCAGATGCCCCCAATCTGGATGTGATGGCCTGTCACATTTGAAAGAGGACACAAGCGAACCATCTGTACCTGCCCAAATTTAATCTCATAGCATGCAGAAACCTGACTCGACATGCCGGCAGCAGCGGGAGGCGAACCCACACCCTGCTAACTAGCGAGCCAGGCTCACTGCACTGCAGCTCCGAGAGCGTTAGCCCACTGAGTCACGGAGGCAGGTCCCAGGGTGGTCATATAAACGTAACAAATATTATAAGCACTTGAACAAACGTCCGTTTAATATCACAATACAAGAAGCATTTGAAAAATGTTGGGCCCATTCGCCACAACAAACCGCCTCACGCCCATTCACCAGATGTTGCTAGCGGTACTGTCGTGCGCCGCCTGCGCATCGATGTCCACGACATCGACAACGACGACAACGACAACGCGTGACAGGGGGGGACCGCTATGGCCCCATGGAATGGGCCCAATAAGCTACAACAAAGCTGTAAGCCAGTGGTACATACACTGATGAAGAGCAGAAACTGCTGGCAGGCAACCAGCACTTACCTTGTACAGCAGAGTAAAGAGAACACCGTGCATCGTACGGCAATGAAGCAGCTTATTCAGGCCGAGATATGAACTGTGTGGTAGAACCGGTATTCGGAATGGCGGCCAGGGATTGCCGGAACGTTGATACAGACCTTGCTGCTTCACACTACACACAAATCATTTTTCTACACGGCAACAGACCCACAATAAAAAATTTAGGATAATCATAGCCCAACACACCACAGCAAAGCAGTGGTAAGACCACATGGCTAAGAAAGGCAGCAGTGAAAGATACGACACGATACAGTACATTTATAGTGTGTTATATTAAGCTGAGAGGGTCAGCTTAATCTACAGCACTGTATCATGAACTAAAAATAATGGCAAGAAACTAAATAAAAACTAAGATGTGCTACATGGACTGCTATTAACACAACTAAAATACCTGTTGCTTAGCAGGCTGGAACGGTTTGAACGTGATGAATTTGAAGACAATATTAAACGAATCAAACACTGTACAATGACGGATAAAGATGACATAATGCAGAAATAATCGCCAAGGAAGACATGTTGTGATAGTGAAAAAAATATGACAAAAAACTCTGGTCTGAGTCAAGAGGATACACATCTCAGGAACAAATAGGGAATGAAAATAAAGGGTCAACCATCTGATCCACTCTAAATCTAAAAATATCACTAAAGCATTGAGTGAGTAAACGCCCATGTAGCACCATCATAACTAGTTAATGAGTTGGCCTATCAACACTAATGACATACAAAATAAATAACATCTTTAAAATAATTTCAAGAATTTTCTGTCATTTGCTGTATATTTACTTCCAACTTTGGTGTTCGAAAACTTCCATTTTTTTGTGCAACAGTGGAAAAACTGGAGTTTAGGGATAATGTGAGGGTGAGTGTCAGGGTTAGGGTTAGTTGCACATATTGACTGCAGCGGCATATCGTGGCACTGGCACAAACCAATGCATTACATACAATGCAAATGTGCTGATCAGTCGCATACCTATAATGCAGATACAAGATATGCCAGCCATAAACACAAGTTATTATTATTATTATTATTATAAACGAAAAGATCAAGGTGGCATAAAGTCAAAAACGACTACAAGGACACCTAACAAAGTTTGTCAGAGTCGCGGTTCAGACGACATCAGAATGTAGACCTACAGTGCAGAAACACAAGCTGCGACAGAACAGCTCTGTCTTCAACACCCGTCTGAAAGCCAACAGTGACGTGGCCGTGTTATGACAGTATTCTAAGAAAATATGAAATATAAAATAGAGACAGCTATGGAAGAGCATACAATTCAGTGTATCTGTCCATCGACTGTTGAATTTCACGGCGATATACGGCACGCAGCATTACATGAAGCGGTTCATACTCAGACACCCACACATCACCTACAAGCACACAACTACTAACAACTGAACAACCTGCTACTGGTCAAAGATGTTTAATACGCGGGACTCGGGAGAAATCATCATGTACTGGACAACATAGGACAAATTTCCTGGAGGGACTGCATTTCAGACGAAGAGGTCTGTGGACGTACTGACCAGCCACCACTCATGAACATCATCCACACCACACGTCTCAAGTTCTTTCGTGCTGATCCATTCATGGACCACAGCCGAGCACTCAGATCCACTGTGGCCCCCTCACCGAGGGACTGGAACTGAAATTCGGGCCGACCTTGACAAACTTGGCTCGCAGAGTTGAATCTGATGTCACTCCACTTAACACTGGTCTGGCAACTGCCTACCATCGAGCACAAAATCGGCAGGCATGGAGGTCGCTCGTAGAAATGGCCACGTCCATTTGACAGGCCACATGATGATGATGATGATGATGAAGATGACTGGACAACACAATGACTAATTATTTTTCAGCATGGTATTACAGGGTGCTGCAAAAACAGGACTATTACAAGACAATACCATTGCTACACTATGAGTCATAAAAAGGTGGCAGTACATTATTTTGTGATCATAATTCTGAAAAAAACTCATTTGACTTTTTTTTATAACTTTTGCACTACTGGATGCTATTTTGCACACGCCAAACAATGGCAAAGTCACCAAATGATTTTTGTCTGTAATTCAACAGCTTAACATATGCTGATTATATTTCATAACTATTTATTACATATAAATGCTGCTGATTTGGAAAGTGTACATCTTTTTCTACTAAACATGATGTAACAAACAGTTAACTGTCTAAAGAAGATACACCAAGAAGTAAGTAGTTTCTTTAATATAGTCCAACAAATGCAAACTAAACATCAGCGTGCATACAGATACAATGTATCATAAAGTGTATGATCGACATGCCATACAACGACAAATACATAGTATGATAAAGAAAAAATACAATATTATGCGAAAGAACACCTAGTAAATATCCATGAAATGACTAAAATCAAGACTCAGAGATTGTTTAGTTTCACTCAATTCTTGCTAGTAGTAATGTACTATAATGTGCGACACTGCAACACTTAGTAGAAATTCTTCACTGCACTTAATTAACATCATTACAGAACTATGAAACATATTTACATTGCCACTTTTACCTTTTGGCACATATCGTCCCTGCTGCAGTGCACCACCAGCTTCAACCACTGCCGTTTTGAAGTCAGCAACCTGGTAGAAACGAAATCACATGCTTTCACTGTGTACGGGCTTCCATGTCACTATATCTCACTGGTGCTGTACTCGAGATCTTTCTTACTACTCAATAACGAGATTATTCTATTGTTCAACAGTTGCACTGTTACGAGAGCATTTGCTCTGCAATTATAAAAAAACAAGAAAAGTTTCATACAGATAAGCAGGTATTAAAATGCGATTGGAAAATCACTTTCTAGTCCACTGCCAAAGTATCTAAAGACAACAAGAGGAATATTTTAATGCGTTAAAACGAGCACAGCTGAATCAAACTCGTAACCATATATCACTTTATCATTCTTACCATCTGCGTGATCACTGCAAAGCAGTAACTAGCTGGAACAGCATAGGATCCCTAGAACAACTAACAAAAACACGGGAAAAGTGTCTGCCACTTGTGGTGGTCTGTGTTGTAAGTCAAGCCTGTTTTGATTCACTAATTAGCAAGAAGTCATGGTTCTTTCAACATGCAAAATAGTCCTACAGTCATCCGATGCATTGTGCGCAACATTTGCTTCCTCCAAAACGTTCTTTTCAGCAACAGAGTTCCTGCCAGAGACAACGACTCTAATAAACTAATGAGAAATGGACGAGGAACATTTCGCGTACAGACCTGCTGGATAACAGATTCATAGTCCTTGTCGTGGTGTGAGACTCCGCACGTCTCTGGCACGGATTCAACAAGCTGACTGTGAGTCCGGTCCATCACACACAACAAAGCCACGACTTCTAGACGAGTCACTGCGGATGGCGACAAACCTACATAACATCAGTCAACAGCACTGACATGTGGCTGGCATATGTACGTGTGGCCCTGTGGCGTCATGGTTAAGATGCTGGACTTATGACTCGAGAGGTTGCGAGTTCAACTCACAGCCATTCCGCTGTTAGGGAACGACGATGGGCAAGTTGATCATACATGTGTGCCTCGATGTAACGGTAGCTTGGTGTAGAGCTAGTGTCATTCGTCGCATGAACGAAGTTACTCCACATTGAAGTTACTCCACATTGAGCCCGGTTAGTGCTGGGATGGGTGACAGTCTTCGGCCAGGTATGCCACCTTGGTATGTAACTAAGCCAACTGGGTCAACTCAGCGTCGCATCCCTCTGGGGTCGCTGAATTGAGTACCAGCTTTAATTGGCTGGGGTAGAGGCAAGAATGTCACCTCTGCTGGGTGGCAGGTAACACTGTGTGATCATATATGGCACCTGAGTTCCCGTAGCGGTGAGGCTTGTTGCAGAACTGCTATAAGCATTTACCGTTACCTTTCTGTCACCAATCAGTAGAATTTTGTACCAGTCACAGGGCAGTGATGTCATGCAGCTGAGAAGACAATGGTAGGTCTGGCATCACACTGGCCATAAGTCACAGACTTCAGTGCTTTATATTATAAAGATAACTGCGAAAGAGTAGTAGTAAACCACAGAGTTACCAAGCTTGGTGCGTTCGCCCAGAAGAGTGCAGAGAAATATAAGAGCATTCTCGAGCATCGGTAATTCATGATCACGACTGAGCACAAAGTTGCGCCGTGCATTCAAGGTGGGAGACGAGCTGAATGTGAGGAGATCGAGAACGTGAAACCGATCAAGAACGGTGCGAATCACGTAGTCCGGATCAAGCCGCGATGCAATCACCTGACACATGCAACATCGAGTTAGTTGGTGTTTAACGTCCCTCTTCAGCACAAATATATGGCTATATCAGGGACGAAAGGTCAGCAGTGGAGAGCTATCCCTACCCAGTAAAGAAGGCCAGCGATATATTAACCTCAAGCCTGGCCGCCTTTTTATTCAGCAGCCACCCAAAAAGGAAAGGGATCGAGAGGCTCATTTAAATTATTACACCAGCGCCGATAACAGGGAGAGAACTTCACACTACAAGACAAAAATAAATCTAAATAAACACAAATAATCATGCATACTTAACAAAAAATGCTGTTAAACACAAAATCAACACAAATAAAACTGAAGCCACATTTAGTCGCCTCCTACGACATCCGAGCGTGGAAACGGATTGGGACCATTCTGGTAGAATGGGAAGGAATGAAAAGCAAGAAGATAGATGAAGCATGAATAAGAAAGAAAAAAAGGAAAGATACTAAAAGACAGAGAAGAACGTGGGGGACAAATGCAACAACAACGATATCGTGACTGGTATGTCAATGGCTATGACACATAAATTACAGCCCAGTCTATACATGCATCAGGCATCCCAGCTGATGTATGCTCAGTTACATGAGATGTTGTATTCAGAAAGCTCCATAACAGATTAAATCACTTTCAAAAAAAAATCAAGATCATCGGTTATATTGCCATTTGACAGACCACATAAAGACTTCTCATTGATGCTTCACAGTAACTAAAACAAACAAATCAACAAACTCAGCAAACTTTATCAAAGGTAACTAAATGGCCAGCCGTCAAAGGCATATTTATTAATTATGACTGTTTTAGAGCACACTGTGTAAGACACTGAAGTTAATATTAGTTAGCAAAATAAAATAGTCATCGTTGACTAGCAAAAATTGGAACTGCCTTAAGAACAGTCAACAGGCCACAACCGTCAGTCGTCAACAGGCACAGTCTAGTATAACAAAACCTGCACAAGAGCGTTCATATCAGTCATCTCACCTTACCTCACCTCATCTCAACTGACCTTATTTCACCCGAGCTGAGTATGCTGTGACTGGTCACACCCACGGCGAACTCGGTCGGGTGCTGTGAAGTGACCCAATTTGCTGTGGCCAAGCACGGTGCACTCAGTTCACATGAAATGAGGTCAGTTGAGATGAGGTGAAGTGAGATAAGATGAGAATGTATGCTCCTTAAGACCATATTATATGAGCACACAATATGGAAGCACAGTTGAGCAAATTCAACACAACTTGGCTATCAAAACACGATCCTGGCATACAAAAGGCACAAACGAAAAAAGATTACACACAGAATGATCAAACCTCACAAATAACTCCAAGCAAGTAAGCGGAAAACAATGAAGGCGAAAGGAGAAAACAAATTACCTGAAGCAGGTAGACGTCAATATCAATAGTAGATTTACAGAAATGTGACTGAATGTATGTCATCGCCTGACCACGAATTTGATGTCCATTTCTCACCCACATGCCAGTCAAGATTTCATAGTAGCATACCTTTATGCAACAATTCAATGTATGTTCCACTAATAAGCAATAACATCAATCAAGGTTTTAATAATGCACTTTTGAGTATTAACTTCGACTGCTGATGTAGCTAGAAAACTGTCCTCAACTGAAGATCAAGGTCTCGCCGACCGTATTTCGACATTTGACCTTGAGTTTTAAAGTATGACCTTGAACAACCTTTACCTTCAATCCCAGGACAGCTACGATCATAACCCATAAACATGCAAAAAATCAAGGTCAAAGGTCACTTGGTTCAAATGTTAGAGTAGAAACAAACAGACAGACAAGACAACAGAGAGACAAACGGACATGACTGCATTACCTCCCATCTGCACACACATATGGTGATGTTTTCAGGAAAACAATTTGAAAACCAGCATAAAATTATGTGCAATTGGAATGTCAAAAAAACTCTCGACTATAAAGCTGATAACTGCAAACACCTCAGGCAAATGTCACCATTATTTCTTACAAATATTGCTTAAACACTAGTATATATTCGTTCACATAGTTGGTTAGCCAAATAACTGCATAAATTTCAATATACCATATCAATGCAACAGTATTCAGGATAAAAAGTGCAGTTTCAACCCACCTATACATCAAAAACATACTTTCAATATATTTGTGCGGCACTTAAAAATTTCCAGAAAAACCTACTTCAGACTGCATTTAACTGTTCAGCTCGTTGTAGCTTACAGTCCGTGCAACTCAAAATAAGAAGAGTTACAGAAAGATTTCACAACCAGTAGATGCAGAGGATGAATCATCAACATATGCAGGAATCCAGCCGGCGGCAGAATGTCTTCAACGTCAACACGCTGCACATTGATTGCTTGGCAGAGAAACGCAGCAAAGTAACGATGGAGAGGATAATGAAACGACATCTCCAGAGGATTGGGCTACAAAAAAAACAACAACTGTTGTAACTCACTATCTTTCTATGAGTTTTCTAACACGGTGTATCAATACTCAGCTGGAAAGATGTGGCTGTAACAGCTCACAATAGCTCGCTCAGCATGTGGCCCAATGTATTATGGACGTAGGGTGAATCAAAGTGAAGGTTAAAGTCACTTTGGACTTTTATGGCTGCATTACTACATAATTAAAACGTCAGGTAGATATATAAA
>Ga0209782_1000546_pt1 | contig 16814 bp, 17 predicted proteins | sample WorMetmaBAHAMAS1_FD_187390 | JGI IMG/M metagenome (GOLD analysis project Ga0209782, IMG submission 187390) | Marine gutless worms symbiont microbial communities from Max Planck institute for Marine Microbiology, Germany - Inanidrilus... | ecosystem: Host-associated > Annelida > Digestive system...
TCCTTATTTCCAACTCTTCTCCCTATCCCTCTCCACCCCCTTCTCCCTCCGGGTGCCATTCAGCTGGTAACACGGTCAACTCATCACAGCCTGAAATCGTGTGACGAGATGGCCGTTTTGTTGAACAAAGTTGTGACGAGTTGACCGTACCTTGTGAGTGACGATGATCTGTTTGTTCTTGCCGTAGGTACTGAGGTTAACGCATTGATAAGCATTTTCTGAACCTGAGCAACATATACAGATTTAAACTTAATTAAAGTTTAAGTCCAAAATAACAAGGGATAAAACAACAGTAACATGCCACTGCAGTGCAGTTGTATCGACATGCAGACCACACCTTTGCCTTTTTTCAGTGTCAAGCCTGTCACAGACTGTCTCTATAGAATCCTATAACTAGCTTGGAATACTGACTGCATACATACGGTCCATCATTATTCATTTTGTCTTTGTTCAGACCAGATATTTTCCTAACAGTTTTACCATCATTTCCAGTCCTTCAAAACTGTTCTTTGTTCATCATTAATTTTCAGCACTCACCCATGTCTTGTGGCTGCTCGTTTGTGATAATTACGCGTCCATGTTGAGCACTGTTTTAGCTGGACACTACCTGTCCGGCAGCTGATGGCTCTGTTGTGTGCTCAACTGTGACGATTTGACTTTGATGAGACACGTGTGTGACGAGTTGACTGTTAGCTCTCCCTCCACCTTATAACAGCTACGGGATCTGGGGGAGTGCTATAGCTCCCCCAATGGGTCTGGGCAGAGCCAGGCTGCCAAACGCATTTTGGCGCAATTCACAGCTCAAAATTTGCAAATCTGTTAAATTTTACCCACATGCACCAAAGGTTCGTGCAACATTTTTATGACATTTTTTCGGAATGCAGATTCCGTCCATATTTTAATCTTTTCCAGTGGGTTCATGCAGACTGCAGAGTCAGGCTACCAAGTACATTATTCTTGCATTCTTGAATTTTGAAGTTAAATTTTTCAGTCACACAGGTAAGGGGCACAGATATTAAGGGTGCAGATACAAAGGATTGGTGGTAGTGAGAACCTTATATGTAAGTGAGAGCAGTTTTGAGACAGTTTGTACATTTAACATATTATGTAAGCACACTTAGAAGAGTGTTGGATACACCACATTAAGTATGATTTTATACTATATTTAGCTGTTTTTGTGCATTTTCATGTAGTAATGATTAAATATATGCACACACTTAGATGCATCTGTAGAAGCTTACTGAGTCGAGTAGCTACAGTGTAATTGAGCTGCACAACTATCATAATTTAGGTTTTATTGTACTGATAACTTGAAAATTTTTTTATTTTTTTTGAATGGGGTCATGGACTCATGTCTCCCTTCTCTGGCTATGGCCAGGTATGTTATACTAGTTGCCATTGTATGTTCTGCTTGTCTCTTCAGAAAATCTGCCAATATAAAACAGCATATAGCAGTAATTGGTTAGAATTTCTTTATTTAGAGTATTAAAAATATGTATTTTTATTTTTTGTTATATTTTTTGCTGTTTGTTCATTGTTTGTTTTTTGTGAATGTTTGTTCCAGAGAGACTATATGATAAGTTTGTAAAAACATTGGATGTCAACAGCATCAGATATAAATATTATGATATAACAGCCATTGAACCAAACTATGGTATGTTTTACCAGTTGTTAGTAGTTTGTTAATTTACAAGATGCTATAAGTTTTTTGTTAACCCTGCAGACCTAAAATTTGCAGCTGTTATTTGCTGCAGATTTGTAATTTTAGGTCTGTAGCTAATGTGACAGTTTATTTATGCTTAGATTGGTTAAAGCCAAATTTAGCTGTTTTTGTGCATTTTTTAGTAAATTAGTAATTTACTGTGTAGTTATCTTAACACTTTTTGCAGTTGTTTTAGCAGATACACAGCATTGCTTGCTACGTGAGTTTGTGAATGAAGAATAAACAAGATCTATTCACTGATTTGCTGGTTTGCAACACTTAATGTCATTTATCCACACAAAAATGTTGTTCATGTTCACCCCAGATCCTCGTGCAAACTGGCCACTCAACAGGTGCTTGCATTCTGGCATTTACACAAATGCATGCTGCCAGCTGGTGTTGCATTGCTGAATATACAGTTGTCTAATAGTTGTAATATAATACATAAAACATGGTACTAGTAATATTCTTTTGTGTGTGTTAATTTTAGACAAACTGCCATTCTGTCTCCGAATCTTGCTGGAGCAGTGTGTACGCAAGTGCGATGGGGTTCAAGTGGATCCAACTCATGTTTCCACTATTACTCACTGGCAGTCTAGCGTTAATGCTACAGTTCCATTCTGTCCTGCTCGTGTAATATTTCAGGATTTCACGTATGTTGCAAAGAATATCGTTATGACTACCAGTTTTTGTTTAACTAGCCTTTTTTATGGAATTAGTCTGGTTGGCTTGCTCCTTCAAAACTATCTGTGGCAATAATTGAAGCAGGTCTTTTTACATTCCAGTTGCCATTTGTCACCAGAGCATGGTCCCTACAGCGTCGGAGCACTAGAGAACTTTTTTCTTGATCTAATAGCTTTTTCCTGTGTAAGATGATGCCTCATCCATTTTGTTAGTTTTGATCCGTGTTTCCATTATTGCAGTAACAGTTTTCGGATGTGTTTGAGTGCTGTGCTGTGTTGCATATTTCAAAGGCACCTTGAATTTTATGACAGTTTAGCTATATAGGAACTGTTCCTATTGTCCGAGGGTCAGTGTAAATGGAGCAAATATGCTACATACCTTTTGCTGGGGTCAGAGTATGAAGAAAAGCTGAAGTTCTGTTCACCTGGAGAGAGTGGAAGCTCTCTTTCAAGTCGTACTTGACATATAGTCACCATGCAACGTACGTGTGTCGGTCGGCAGCAGTTGGTAATTAGCACATGTGCATGGTGAGCATAAATGGCAGAGCAAGGAAGTGGGGGTACAGGCCCCCAGTCAGAAGTTTATGAGCACCATGCACTTTGGTCCCTCCTAACCTGTATGACTGAAAAATTTACCTTCAAGATTCAAGAATGCAAATAATGTACTTGTTATCCTGACTCTGCAGTCTGTGTGAACCCACTGGAAAAGATTAAAACACGGACAGAATCTGCATTCTGAAAAAAATGTTATAAAAATGTTGCATGAACCTTTGGTGCACATGTGTAAAACTGAAACAGATTTTATCATAAAACTGCATATGTGCATAGTATGCATGTATGTGTCTTTGCACTAATATGTCTGTCACGTAGTGTATTGCTATTTGAAAGATGATACAATTTATTTCAGAGTTTAGAAATTATTCAGATGTGTAGGAAAAGAGTTTAGATATATAAGTTACTGGTGTGAGGTGTCTGTGTAAATTTGGCTTGTGCAGAGGTTTGCCTGCATTGGTTGACTTGGCAACAATGAGAGATGCCGTTTGCAAATTTGATAAAGATCCAAATCTAGTCAACTTTGCTTGTCCAGTCAACCTTATTGTTGACCACTCACCGTCGGCAGATTTTAATCAGAGGTAAATTTTAGAATTGAACATCAGCCTTTTAATTCTGGGCAAATTGTTTGCACGCATGAAAAAGTTTGCAGAGCTGTGCCTGTACTGCAGAGTAGAATTGCACCTTTATCGCGGTGTTGATTGCAGACTTGCAGTATATAAAGTGGTAATGTTATAGAGAATGAACATAATATATTAACAAAAGTAGGGCAGCTGGTTTTTGAAATGTGGATGTTGTCATATATGCCGCCAACCATATTTCAGCAGCTGTATCCCATATATACAGCTGTATCCCATATACAGCGCATTAGAGGTTGATAACTTTATGCGCTATATAAATCTACTTACTTACTTATATATGAGTCTGCTCAGCTAGTTCCCCTCTACTCTCTGCCTGGAACAGAATCTTTGAAGATTGCTGGCAGAGGTTTTTTTGTGTGCTGGATACCCTTTATATCAGCCAGCCAACAGTGACAAAGCATTGGAGGAAACTGTGATGACTGACTGCAGTGAGTGACATTCACCCGCTGGTCTCATCCTTTCTTTGTTCATCACTGGATTAAATGAAAGGTAAAAAGAAGGTAAAGAAGCAGTTTGTGCTACAAGCACCGCACCGCTACGGGAACTCACGTGCCATATGGGATCACACAGTGTTACCTGCCACCTGGCAGAGGTGACATTCCCACCTTTACCACAGCTAATTAAGGCTGGTACTCGATTTACCGACCCCAGAGGGATGCAGATGCAAGGCTGAGTTGACCTAGTTGGCTTGGTTACATAGCAAGGTGGTATACCCACCCGAAGACGGTCACCCATCCCAGTACTAACCAGGCTCAGCGTTGAGCAACTTCATTCGTACGACGAACGGCGCTACCAACGTAAATGGGTGTGCCACCATTGTGCCCGCTGTCAAACAGCAGTATCTGTACGTTACATGATGTTCACCGTGCAGTATTTTGCCAATATTAATCTAGCTGGATTCACCTTAAATGTAAAACTTGACTAATATTATCAGTCTTTGCTGTTATTTTGTGTACTAGGCGTGCATCTGCAGTCCCTGTTGCACAGACAAAGCTATACAGTTCCACAAGCAGTTCCAGTGTCTCTCAGTCACAGCCGCCAGATGCCACTGTGTCCAGTGCTCAAGCTGCCAACAGGCCAGAAGGCCCGTCTGCTTCTGATGTCTGGCCGGCCGAAGATTATCTCTGTCCTTTCCATAACCTTCCCACGGAGTGGTGAGCTTCCTCTTGTGTGAAGCTTTGGCTTGATTACTTCTGTCAATAGTTGGTCTAGTGTTTAGCATTTTCTGCCGTGATGTATAGCAAAAGAAGCTGTACGGATACTTCGTGGTGTAGCCAGTTCTTGTTGTTGGTGATTGTGGTGCTGCTGTATTCGTGTAGTGACAGTGCGTGTAGGCGCAATGCATGCGGGTACATTTGTGGCTGTACCCGTGTGCACTGGATGCATGCTACTGATGCTGTTATTACCTGCATTCAAGTCTTGTTTATATTCCGTAACATTTGTCGAAATACTTTTAGTACCTTGTTGGGCCCATTCCATGGGGCCATAGCGGTCCCCTCTGTCACGCGTTGTCGTTGTCGTTGTGGACATCGATGCGCAGGCGGCACGCGACAGTACCGGTAGCGACACCTGCTGAATGCTTATTGTTGTTAGTAAGGAGAACTATTTGCGCAGTAATTATGCTATAGAACAGGTATGATTCATTTGCATTGAAGATATGAAAATCGGCCTTTACATTACTGACTGCAAGTTGCAAATTAACGAAGATGACCTTTGAAACATAAAATGATGCATTTTTGATTAAGTATATGCCTCTTTGCTAAATTTAATTGTAAGATATTATAAATAAATATTTAGTTCCATGGAGGTTTGACTTCTCTGAGAGCCTAGCACTATTAGTAGTAGTGCTATGCATGACTTGCAGGTCCGAAATGCAGCAGCGGAATGATAAGCTGGACTTTGAACGAAACAAGGAGCGTCTCTTGTTTATGAAGGTTTTACTGATGCTATTCTGTCATTGATCGTTGTTCTGAATGTCTTATCACCTTGAACAGGTGTAATTTTGTGTAGCTTCATTAATGTTAGTTGGCACTTTCAGTGGGGGCTGATATGAGAATAATCCGGTGGATGTGTGCTGTTAAAGTTCTAACAGATATGTTCACATGTAATGAGGCAGACCTGTGGCCTAACAGAGGGGTGTGCAGACTAAACTGTTACTCTGTGTATTGCAAAATCTGCCGATCTTCTCTGCACTTTTAGCCATATTTTAGCTGACGAACTGTTTAGCACTTCTTATAAGTAAGCATAGCCATCTTTCTGCCTCTGTTTTTTTTCTTGAGCCATACTGATGACATTGTGCAATTTCATTTTGGTTGATTGAGCATGGAAGATTAAACAAGTTAGTTGGGATTGTCTGTATGTGACGATGTTTTGCAAACAGATACCAGACTGCATCAAAAATGTGCCAGAATGCACATGTTATGGTTACCAAGGTTCTACTGTATACATGTATGCATCCATGTTGTCATTTTTGTTATGCAAAAAAGACACCCAGAATTCAGTGGAAGCTGAAATCAACTGGTCTTGTGCAGTGATATGAGTACAGCATTTAAATTACTTACCAGAAACTATTTAAAATTGCCCGTAGCATGAAGAAGGTGTCGAAACTCTGTTCTGTTGCATTGCATTACAAAAGATCTGATATCTACAAACTGCGCTTTTCCTTGCAGTGGGCAACAAAAGTGCTTCAGTCGGTCGACGTAGTTGCTCCGGGGTCCGGTGTCGGTGGGATGCACCAGCTGAACGTGGAGTCTACGGTACGTGGCGTGTGCTGCACGGAGGACGGCTGGCTGTGTCCTGACGCTGTAGTCGGCACTGATTCACACACGGCTGCCTGCTGTGGTCTTGGTGTCCTCAGCATTCGTGAGTTGTGCCACTGTCTCTGACACCATGTACAGTTTCAGTGTGATCTTTGTACTTAGGTCCGGTTTTTCCACAGCAAATTAATCTCCCATTAATTTAATCCGGCATTAAATCCAGCAGATAATGATCAATTTTCTCAGATGTAGTTTTTCCACCGGCAGTTCGTCAATTAAATCGTCCATTGACGAACTGCAGGTGGAAAAACTACAAATGAGAAAATTGATCATTATCTGCTGGATTTAATGCCGGATTAAATTAATGGGAGATTAATTTGCTGTGGAAAAACCGGACCTTAGACTGTTTCTGAATCTGTTTCATTTCTGAGGAAACTGCAGCAGCAGTCTGCGGAAACCTTTGAGAAAACTTTTCTTAGCTTGAAAATTCAAAAATTGCTACCAGATTTTTTGGGTTTTCCTAACGATTCTTTTTACCTGTTTTTATTTGTTGATGTATATTATTGCTGTGTATATTGTTTAAACAAAATGATGTGCTGCTTTTTTATTTTTGGTCTCCATAAAGTACAGTAATGTTGTGGTATGTTAAGTGACAGGAAGTGCTTCCTATCTGTAGCCACATTCTGTGAATGCCAAAAGTTTACTGGAGTAAATCCAGAAAAATTGGTAGTAATAGAAAATCCATACCAAATGATAATTACAACAACTTTTGTCAGGAGTAGGACTGATAGTATTTAGCAAAAAAAGATACAGTTGTTTGTAATAAGTGAAATTGACAGTAATGACGTGGAGTGATAGGATTATTTTGACAAATCTATCTTATTCATGCTTGGTTTGTCCTGAAATAATGCTGAATATCGCAGGTTTATTGTTCTTGTTGTATTCTGCTGCAGCGGTCCTTTTCTATTAGTGGAGGTGAATTTTTATCATTGTGTGCATGCATGCAAGATATCTTCCCGTTGATTGGTCTGTTGGCAGCGAGTGGTGCCATTGAGGCAGAGGCGGCGTTGTTTGGCAGTCCTGTGATGCTGACACTGTGCGGAGTTGTTGGCTGTCATATCTCTGGCACGGTCAACACGTTTTGTTCTTCCACTGATGTCGTTCTTGCCATCACAAAGGTACCATGCTGCAGTAGATTTATCGTCTTTTCATTATTATCTCATTATATTTTTATTATCGTATGCAGCTGTTGCGATGAGTCTGCTACATTGCCAGATATTTCACAAGGTAGTGTAATGACATATAGGGTATGGATCTTTGTTTTCTTCTTACTCCATAAATTAGAAAAGAACATGTTTGTTGCTGAGTCTAGCAGAAAAAGAAATGTGAAAACAGGTCAAAATATGACGAAGCTACGAACTAGAGTATAGTGATGTATATTTTGATTTGCAGTGATTGATGAGTTTGTTGTTCATTGTATTCAGTCAGATACATCATTTAAAATAATGATTAATGAAGTGAGTAATGATCTGTGAAAAATAAAATGAAATAGACACTGAACGCATTTATAGCAGTGCAGAATGGAGAAACCAAAAAAAGCTACAGAAACATCATACAGTCATATAAGTAGTGACACTTATGCCAGAGAAATTGCTTGAGAAAACCAGTAAAATTTATGTGATTTTTGAGGTATTAAGCTCGTTGATGTTTGTGAAATTCCCGTGGTTATTTTTCGCACTTGTAAAACGTATATATTAGACGGGATAATTTGCAGTCAGTTTTTTCTTGTTTCTGGGAACCGTGGTATGGAGATGATGTAGGTAATACGACTGAGAAGTGTCTTCTCCTTAATCTAAGTGCACTGGTTGCATTCAGCAAGAGCATGTGAGCAGTATATTTTTTATAATTTTGTTCCCAAAAAGATAATCGTTTCTTAACTCATGGTGCCCGCTGGTGCAGATTGACCTCCATCATGGCCATAGAAAAGTTATTTTATATCAACTGCAGATTCTGATGCTGTTCATCAAATGTTGTTGCAATTTTTGTATTTGTATGCAGCAAGACTAAGGTCCAGTTTTTCGACAGCAAATTAATCTCCGTTAATTTAATCCGGCAGATAATGATCAATTTACTCAGATGTCGTTTTTTCACCGGCAGTTCGTCAATTAAATCGTCCTAACGGGAGATTAATTTGCTGTGGAAAAACCGGACCTAACACTGTTGACTAATTCAAAGAGTTTAGAGTTGCAAGACGTTAAGCTGTTAATGCTGTGAGTTATGTTGCAAGTTGGATGCATGATGTTCTTGCAGTGCCTTCGACAGTTCGATGTAAGTGGAAAGTTCGTAGAATTCTTCGGCCCCGGCGTGAGTTCACTGTCGATACTGGAACGCACTGTGATTGCCAACATGTGTCCTGATTATGGTGCTACTGCGGCTTTTTTTCCCATCGATTCCATGTGCCTTGACTATCTCCAACGTTCAGGTTTTTATACTCGTTTTTACAACATACACAAATACTAATCTCTCTACAGTATTACAGTTTATTGAGTAATATAGCATTAGTGGGTGACCTTAGCTTAACGGTAGCCTATTAAATATTTGATTGACTGGATAAGTGAAACTGTTTGGTGCAGGTTGGCACGATGCAGTTGGTATACAAGTTGTTAGAAAATACCTCGAACGTGTTCGACTTCTCAGGGACTATAAAAGTATAGATCAAGATCCTGTGTATTCTGCGGTAAGAGCCGTACATCAACTATTGTGTTGGTTTTGTTGGAAGTCACATTTCTTTACTTGGTTACTTTGCACTAGAGATTACTGTATGCATATGCAGCTGTAATGCAGAATGCATCACCGTCTGCCGTCGGACGACCAATCTGAGCAAGGTGACTTGCTTGACGATGAAAGGGAGCATTATCATTTTTTAACCACAGTTGTGCATAGTGATCTTATTACTATTATTAGGCCGCACTGCCTGCAAACGGTGCGTAGATGAGGTCTGTTCCTGCAGATATTGCACGTAGTGTGGTCTGAGCATTGGGCTATTTGACAGTGTGCAACAGGCAGTCTGCATATACAGCTGTACGTGTACATAAAACGTTAAATGTTGAAATATATATCTTTCTGTTAAAACAGTTCCTGTGCCATTAATCCAAATGGGTTTCTTTCACAGCATTTGGAGGTAGAAAACCTAAGGCGAAACGACTGTATCAGGTTTACCTGGAAAACAGCCATTGCACTGTTAAACTGAGGTTGTTGTTGTTGTAATTAGTAAACTTCAGTTTAGCTGCAACTGGGTCAAATTTGTCTCTAATGTGGCCTTTTGTGTGTGTAGAGCGGTATGTCAAACATTGCTCGCTCGTGTTTTGCAGGTCGTTCGAGTTGATCTCAGTTCAATTAAATGTTGTTGTTCCGGGCCGACGCGCCCGCTAGATCGTGTACACATCAGTAACGTCAAAACAGACTTCTTATCTTGTTTGCAAGACAACCAGAGCCAACGAGTGAGTCACTGGTACCACTAATACCATATTATTATTATGTGGTGTCAAATGTTAATTGATGCAGTGCATCTTCGGCAAAGCCTCTATCGTGTTGTGCACATTAACAGTCCGAGGTTTGAAGAGAGCCACCAAAACGAGCAGTGCTGTGTAATGTGTTCCACATTAGAGTTAGAACAGATCTTGGTACTGGTGCTGGACCACATACGGTCCACTGTGGATCAAATCAGGGCTAGTCTATTGCTGTAGACCGGCACAGGTCCAACAGTACTGGTGATGAGTGTTAGCGGCATGTCTCCTTTGATTTTATTCCATCGTTATCAATGTGGGTGGTTGCTTTACATGCTGAACTTGATCAGTTGCTGGACACACCAGTGCAGGTGTCATCAGCCACACTGCTGCAAGATTGTATTACCAATAATCATCTCCACCTTCTCCAGGAAACATAGCACATTCCTCCACCCTTTTATCAGTACTGGATCACGTACTGACTTGGCTGGTCGAGGTGATGTAAATTACTGAATTGGTGTGGCCCATTTATTTGTGGATCATGCTAATATATTTCGCATTGCTCGACCAGCCATCAAGACGGCTTAGTGCTAAGCTGATATGTCTGCTGTCAGTTAATGTCTGGCAGTGGAATTATTATTATAGTGCAGTGTGCTGCATGAAAATATTTAGAGAAAGCCTGTGATATTTATCTGGAAAACTTCTCTTCTGACAAATAGAGGAAGTAACCGGCTAATGCAGGTTTACCTGCAAAACAATTGTTAAAATAATAGTAGATATAATACACACTGATGTATTGTTGTAAGGCCACAAATTCAGCTGTGTACCGGTAACACATAGTTTGGTTTGTTCGTGAAATGTTTGATGAAGCAGACCAGTTGTTCTGTGTATGAAGGGTTTCCGTCTGAGTTCTGAGCAGCTGTCGTCGCACGAGAGTTTTGAGCATGACGGTGTGCCATACGCCTTGAAACACGGCGACGTCATTCTGGCAGCCATCACGGGCTGTACAAATGCAACGAGTTCGTCCGTAATGTTGGCAGCTGGTAATTATGCTGCATTTCCACTATATGCTTTGTTGTATTGGTGACATTATCAAGATGATGCCTTGATGATCTTATTGTAAGTAAATTTGCAAGGAAGTAATGTAAGTAAGTAAGTTTTATTGGTTTCTGGTAGCCATAAGGCTAGATTAGTTACACAAAATACAGATACAAAATACATAAAACATACTACTGCTAATATACACATGTGCACATAGACTATACACTAGTAGGTACATAACATTATCATACAATGAATATACATGTAGGCCTATGTAGGTAATGTCATACATGAAATTAATAAAATAGATCAGTACAAAATAAAACATGTATACATATAAAATGATAATAACGTGGATGTTGCTTAATGATTATTTTGATGAACTCTTTTTGTGGCAAACTCCGTGTTTGACATCTCGTGATCCGTATAAACGTCCCCAGTAGCTCTTCCTGCCCCAGAAAGAGATACGTATCTCTAAGTCCTCAGACAAACATAAAACATATATAGTCTAAAGATTTGAGAAGCACAAAACGAGCGAAATCGCAGAGTTTTGAGAGATAAGTAAATTTTCTGAACAACATTTGTAAAAAATAATAGAAGGTTGAGCTATCCTCTCCCAGAAAAAAAAACAATGTCGCAAGTGTGCAGAAGTCATTAGTTGGTGTGTGGCTGGCAGGTTTACTGGCAAAGAAAGCGTTGGATCGAGGTCTATCAGTTGAGCCTTACATCAAGACGAGTTTTTGTCCTGGATCTGGCGTTGTGTGTCATTATCTGAACTATGGCAACGTCATGGAGTCTCTGCAGCAGCTACGGTCAGCCTTCAAAATGAAATTTTTAAAGTTTGATGTAGGTATGTAAGTAAGTAAGTTGTAATATTTCTAAGGTGCAATCAAGCAATATAATGCACCTTCTTTAGCTGACTTTTGACTAGAAGTGTTTTTCAGATCACTTCAGTTATTCAATGCCGTGTCACAATTTGCAGACTGTTGCACGCACATTGACATGCAACACTTGAAGTTTCGGTATTTTTGAAATACACAGGCATGATTAAAACTCTATATAAGAAAGGCAGTGGACCTGCAGAAATTCTGTTCCAGCTGTTCATGAAGTAGTAGTTATATCACAGTATTGCCGTCGTTATGGCAAGCCATTGCGACAGTTAATCTGGTTCATTCGGTGAATGCAGGTTGAGTGCTGTGAGACTTCCAGTATTCAGAACTAGCCAACAGACTTGCACTCTGAATCCACATGTAAAGACTGCTACCGTTAGCATCCACCCCACCAGTCACCATTAGAATTATTATTTGTTTTCAAAGCTGGTAGTTATTTTTTAATCCCGTAGATGGCAGAAGGCTGAGTCAGCCTGTGACCAAGGCTGTATATCACATATAAACTACTACCCATACTGTCTATGTTGTGATTCAGATATTGTCCTCTCACAAGCAGTCAGGCATGTTCCAGTTACTTTTCCTAGGGACACACTGGGTCATCATTGACCTGTGGTGAACGTGAAAAATTGCATAGTTAAACAGACAGTCTGGTTGTTGACCATCGTTGTATTAATATATAACTATTTTCATTGGTTGCACTCAGTAGGTGATGCATTTCAGGTTTGGTGTGTCTGGCTACGGCTGCGATGTCTGCTGCAAGAACGTTTCACATCTGTCTGATGATGTTCAGTCAGCAGCTCACAAGGCTCGTGTTTTGCAGTTGTTGTTGTTGTTGTAATGTAATGTAATCTAAAACCTAAATTTATACAGTGCATCTAGTATGCTGTATACACTAGTACTCTGTGTAGAGGAATGTTTTAAGTAGACGGCCAAAAACAGAAGTGCTCTAGGAAGGGTCACGTAAATGTTGATGGGCCGATGACAGCGAATGCCCGATCACCATATGTAGCTACTGCCGTTATTATTCTATGTATTATCATTACCTGAGCAGGCAGTAGCTGATGCAAGGCTAGTATGTGAGTGGTGTGTGTCTGACTCTTTATATGTGTCTGTCTGTCTATACGTATGTCTGTATGCCCATATTCTAATAAAGAAAATAGGCTCGAGCTATCAACATCAAAATCGCTAGACACATACTGCATGGCAGGCCGTCGGCCCCACCATTCACCTTGAGGTCAGAATTTAAGATTACAGGATTACGAAATGCACTATCATATCACCGTGGGTGTGCAGGTCAGTACGACTGCACATTTTTCCATTTATTATTGCTGCTGTTGTGTCGCAGAGAGCCGATATAAAGCGAGTAATGCTGCTTTCCTCAGAAGTCCTGTGATGTATGTGTGCAGCTGTGAATGGCTAAACCTGATAAATACGGAATACACTTGCATGTGCATACGGTACTTTTTGTGTGTCATATTGACCGCACGTTGACTGTGCTACCGGGTGCATGTTAAATGATGATGGGGTGTGTGTTGTATAAAGGGTGGGATCATTGCCGTCGGCATCACGACAAGCTCGCAGCGCAGCTGTGACTCTGGGAGTGAATGTGTCGTTACTGCGACTTACGTCATGTCACCACTTCTAGTCGTCGCTTACGCCATTGCCGGCACCATTGCCGTTGACTTCACTACCGAACCGCTCGGTAAGTCCTGTCCAGAATCTAAGCACTGCAGAAAAAAAACTGACAATTTGCTGTTCAGAACACAGTTTAACCAATCATAATAGGTTAAACTGTGTCAGTTATGGGATTTTTCTGAAGCGCTTAATTAATAACTGAGATTCTGGACGGCACCCTTCAGTTGTTAACTGTGGACTTCTGACACGAGCAGAACAACTTGTATTTTTGGGAGTCATCTTCAGATATTGTTGCTGCTGTATCATAACAGTGGACCTCAAAATTATTGTACTTAGTCCACTATAAACAGTCCTAATGTAATGCTGTGTAATGTGCCATAATGATCGGATTAATAATCATAATAATCAGAGAACTGATGATAATAGAGATTGCTATGTTCGCAATGAAATGAAATCAAAAGTTAATAGTTAGTGTCGATTCACGGAAGTTTGCTGTCATCGGTAAGATTGTCAGTAGATGTACGTCTTTGGCCATGCTCTGAACACCAGGGTTGCCCAGTTTTTTGAAGCCAGGTCGTCAACTGGCTGCAAAAACTAATCCAAAAGTTGCCTAATTTTTGTTCCTTGTTTGTAGCGGAAAAGTAACCCAAAATCAACAGCTTATAGATGACAAAATATGTACTTTCAACATAACACAACTTTTAAAAGAATGCCGCATGCTCCACTTTTGTCTCTAATGACTTTGCCGCCCCGACAACGATGCAAAGTATTGCAGTCAGTGTGTATACTAGTACTTTATTTGAACTCACTCAGCTATTTTGGAACACTTTAGATGAAAAATGGTTCAATCACACCGGTGTCTTGTCACCCAAGGTGGTCGCCAATGTTTTAAAAGGTAGCCCAGAAAGTAGCATGGTGCCAAACCAAGTTTTTGGGCTAAAAGTAGCCCAATTGGCACCTATACCCAATCTGGCAACTCTTCTGACGACTGGTGGTAAGGATGCCGAGGTGACGTACAGAAGCACACTGTTTCACTTACAACGAGAAATGCCTGGTCACTGATAGTGCCGAAGACCTAAGTAACTATTGATATTCAAATTAGTATTACAGCAGGATCCATGTACTATGTTGCCTTCAGTGTTTTGAGACTGTTCGATGTTGTCAGGAAGAGCATCCAACTTGTTAAAAAATAGTGATGGATTGCTGGCATGATTTCTGTCTGGAGTGAGGTGCAAATGATTTGCATATAGTCCAGCTAATGTCGTTGCTACACCATCATCACTTGCTTCATCACAGTTCAGAACAGTTTACAGGTTGTCCTGGAAGAGAGGTTGTTAAATGGGTGTTTATGCACGTACGGTATACTGAGTGTATTCCAGAGAAATGTAATTATCGACCGCATAGCAGGGGAGATAATAGCGTCCGTGTGCCTGTCCGTCCGTTTGTCTTTTGGCGCTCTGCTGTTTGAACAGTTCGACCTTTGACCTTGATTTTTGGCATGAGGGTCGACCTTGACCTTGGCTAGCCTGGGATTGTAGGTCAATGTTATATGTCAAAGGTCAAGGTCAAACAGTGAAAAATTGCTCTTCCATTTGAACAAGTGGTAATTGCGAATGACCATTACCAGTTCATTATTAATAGAATTGTCTGTTTGTCAGTAATCAGGGGGCGTTCAACGCGTCACGCGTAAGCGGTAGATCAGTTTTAATATTGATTTGATTGTTGCAATGCAGGTTACAATAAAGATGGCGAGCCTGTGTACCTTGAAGACATTTGGCCTTCAAGAGATGAAATTCTGGTGAATTCTAGTTTATTTTTCTTTGTCAGCCTGTATCGTTAATTTATTTACACTGTGGTTAAAGAACAAATCTCTGTTACGTTGTCAAATAGCTTCAACAAATATTAGTCATTATTAACAATTTTTGGTAGAGCTAATCTAAAAGGAGTCTTCTATCATCAGGTAGTTGACTGATAAGTTTTGATAAAACTGGATACCAGCTTACTTTATTACCATGGCATACACCAACAGCAGATGATGCTAATCAAGGTTTAATCAAGGGTTTCTGCAAAGAGAATCATATTTTATTTTGTAAAATCTTTATGAGTTAAAAGTTTTGAGCAGTCAATGCAGAATGGTCCTCCCTAGCCTAAGTGCTGTAAAATGTACTGTAATTAATTAATAATGAAACAGCAAATATAAATGATAAAACTGCAGTTTATCCACTGTGTTAACAGCCATGGATCAAAAACTACAAAAATCATAAAAAGGTGATATTTCTCAGCATCACGTTGACACATAGGTGACGTGATGTTGGTTAATATCATCTTTTCATCATTTTTGCAGTTTTTGATTTATGGCTGTTAACACAATGGATAATCTGCAGTTTTTACAATTTATTAAGATTTATAACTTCAAAAGAGTCTTCTTTGAGGGGGATTTAGGCATGTTCGGCCTAACAGAGACCCCTACAAAAAGAGGGCCCCCCAAGAGGGCAATAATTTTTTTGGAAACCGCAGAAAATCATTTAAGTAATAATGCAATGAAGAAAGCCATTTTATGTGGCGCCCTGGCTGGCGCCTTGGGACCTTGTAGGGCCTATAAAAAATATAGGGGCCCCCAAATTTTTTCTCTGAACAGGGCCTGGTTTAGGCTAAATCGAGCCCTGCCAGTGTTATCACTGATTTAATGTCAATGTGTATTAACAGCAACTGGAGAGCGAGACCATCTTGCCTGCAGTTTTTACAGAAGTCAACAAACGTTTAAAGGTAGAATTGTATCATTAATATAAATGCATGCATAGTCAGTATATATACACTAACTAGGTTGACCAACCATAAAAATTTCAAATATCAGCCATTAAAAACTAATGGAATACTAAAAACGACACTAATGTTGTACACTATAACTTCAACTCACATCAACCAATTTTGTTAATTTTTAGCAGAGTTGTTGCGGAGAGAGTACATTATTGGACGATTGCTTGTTATCCCACCTCTCCTAACTAATGTACCTACACTACCTGGGGAAACATGAACCCCCGGAATGGTCTTCTCCATACTGTTTCTCGAAAACGACGTGCTTCAGCTTGCTGTATCTGTGACATTCATCAACCAATTGTAATAATTTTGTGTAGACATTAGGTTGTTTTATTATGTGCAGTGTGCTAATATTATTTATTGCCTAGCCAAGACCAATTCATAAACAAGATCAATGGTATCAGCAGTGCGAGCACGTGTCGTCTGCCACTGCCGAGACGACGTTTGACCGACCCAGTAACCCATAGCTCCTGCAACAACTTGTAGACACTGCCTAAGTTTCGCCTTTGCCAGGAAACTCTCTTAGCGTTGTGGTATTCTAATGTGAACAAACTTTTAATCACAGTCTTATCTTTTTTAGTAATTGGCATG
>Ga0209782_1000547_pt1 | contig 16801 bp, 14 predicted proteins | sample WorMetmaBAHAMAS1_FD_187390 | JGI IMG/M metagenome (GOLD analysis project Ga0209782, IMG submission 187390) | Marine gutless worms symbiont microbial communities from Max Planck institute for Marine Microbiology, Germany - Inanidrilus... | ecosystem: Host-associated > Annelida > Digestive system...
GGCGGTACCCTGGTAGGGCAGAAGTTGGGATTGGGTCAGGTACACCGCGAGCGCCGACACCCCCGGACCGTACTGGACGGTGGCCGTGACCCCTTCGGGGAAGGCACTGCGCTGTACCCGCCCACAGGTACAAGTTTCGCCCATGATGCGGTACTCGGTGACCGCGCGTTGGATCACCACCTCGACCACTTGGCGGCGCTCCGGCAGCACCTCAGCGCCAATCTCCGCACAGCAACGCCCTCGAAATCGAGAACTTCTCCGGCCTCAGCGCCCACGCCATGAAGCAGGATTTCTACGCCAAGCTCTTTGTCGATCGTCTCTACCGCGACCGTCAGCACACCTACCGGGTGAATTTCGCCCAGGCGCTCTCCAAGAGAAAGGATAATCTGGTTCGGTTGTTCGTCTCCAATTCCTCACGGCAACTGCTCACTGCGTTAATACTCGCGGTGGCGACAAGCGTCGAAGCCGTCCGACCGGACCGCTCTTACCCACGAAAGATCAAGCCCGCCAAGCTCCACCCCTTCCATCCCAACTACAAGCGCTGCCGATGAGCCTTAACTTAAGGGCATCGAGTTCGAGCGTAGCGAGAAATCCTTGGTGGAGATGACCTCTTCCCAAGCCGTCTCGTCGGCCATCAGCGTCCGCAACAGAAGGTTGTTGAGGGCATGACCGGATTTGTGCCCACGAAAGGCGCCGATCAATGGATGGCCGAGCAGATAGAGATCACCGATGGCATCGAGAATCTTATGCCTGACAAACTCGTCCTCGTAGCGCAGGCCCTCCTCGTTGAGTACCCGGTAGTCGTCCACCACGATGGCGTTATCCATACTGCCGCCAAGGGCAAGGTTGTTCTGGCGCAAGACTTCGATGTCACGCAGGAAACCAAATGTCCGCGCGCGGCTGACTTCTTTTACGAATGAGGTCGTGGAGAGGTCCACGCTGGCCTCCTGTACCCGCGCCAAGAAGGCCGGATGGTCGAAATCGATGGAGAAATCCACGTTGAACCCATTATAGGGTTCAAAGACGGCACGTTTATCCCCATCTTCCACGGTCACTCTGCGCTTGATACGGATGAAACGCTTTGGCCGGTTCTGCTTTTCGATGCCGGCCGACTGAATCAGGAATACAAAGGGCCCCGCGCTTCCGTCCATGATGGGGACCTCGGGTGCGCTCACATCGACGTAAGCATTGTCTACCCCCAAGCCGGCGAAGGCGGAGAGCAGATGTTCCACCGTGGAGATACCCACGTCCCCCTCGACCAAGGTGGTCGACAGCCTGGTATCGCCCACGTTCTCGGGGCAGGCACGGACTTCCACGGGCTGCGGCAGATCGACGCGACGAAACACGATCCCGCTATCCGCCGCAGCCGGACGCAACGTCAAGTTAACCTCGTCGCCCGTATGCAGGCCAACACCCGTAACTCGGATCACGTTTTTCAGGGTTTGCTGCCTGATCATTGCTGTATCTCCCATCGCAATCCACGTGCCTTCCTCAAGATCCTAACGGCCCCCCGGATTCTCTCCGGGATGCTCTTTAAGGAAACATCCCGACCACTTTACGCTTACTCGAGGATCCTGGGCATGCTTCTGGTTCTTGGTATCGTTCCAGCCGTCCATGGAAGGCACAGGATATAACCACTCGAGGGTTTCCCCCCGATTCAATCAGGTATGAAACCTATTTGCAAGGAAATTTATTGATTTTCTTCGTGATCCTACTTTATGGATTACCCTTATTAGTTCTAGCAAGACTTCGCCTCAGACCGACGAGGCGCGAAGTTAAGGGAGCTGTCATCTCGACCGAAGGGAGAGATCTTCTCAGCTTGCAGAAACTCCCCGCGCACAAGGCCTTCCTCCGTCGGGACAAGGATTTCTCGCTACGCTCGAAATGACAACCGGAATTTTTTGTGCACTGCACAAACCTGACTCATTGGTAAAGATTCGGGTCCCTCAAGAATCTTAGTCCGCCTGACGGCGCAGAAATGCGGGAATATCCAGGTAGTCCAGATCCGCTTCCCCGACCGCATCCGGCTGGGTTTGGACAGCTGCAGCCGCGGCGATTCCCTGGCGGCCTTTGCGATAGACCGCCGGACGGTCCATCTCCCGGTAATCGGGGGTAACCGACCCCACCGTCTCGCTCGACACCAGGTGGAGCTGCGGCTCGCTCCCGGTCGGCTTCGGTAGCTTCGCCTTACGCCCCTCTCCGAGGCCGGTGGCGACCACGGTCACGCGCAGCTCCTCGTTCAGGTCGGGATCGATGACGGTACCGACTACCACGATGGCGTCATCGTCCGCAAAATCCCGTACTGTATTGCCCACCTCGTCGAACTCGCCGATGGACAAGTTCGGGCCCGCTGTGATGTTGACCAGAATACCCCTGGCGCCGGCCAGATTGATATCTTCCAGCAGGGGGCTGCGGATGGCCGCCTCGGCCGCTTCCCTGGCCCGCTGTTCGCCGCTGGAGGTACCCGTCCCCATCATCGCCTGACCCATTTCAGCCATCACGGTTTTGACATCCGCAAAGTCCACATTGATAAGGCCGGGACGGGTGATGAGCTCGGCAATTCCCTGGGTGGCGTTCAGGAGCACGTTATTGGCCGCCTTGAAGGCATTCAAAAGACTCATTTCCTTGCCAAGTACGGCCAGCAGCTTCTCGTTGGGGATGGTGATGAGTGAATCGACATGGTTTGCCAGCTCGGAGATCCCGTCCAACGCCACTTTCATCCGCTTGGTGCCCTCAAACACAAAGGGCTTGGTCACCACAGCCACGGTCAGGATCCCAAGCTCCCGGGCCACCTGGGCCACGACCGGAGCGGCACCCGTCCCGGTGCCACCGCCCATGCCGGCCGTGATAAAGATCATGTCGGCCCCATCCAGGGTGTCATGGATGCGTTCCTTGTCCTCCAATGCGGCCTCCTTGCCCACCTTGGGGTCGGCGCCGGCACCCAGTCCCCGGGTGATGTCCGCTCCCAGCTGGAGGATGGTCTTGGCATTGGAACTCTGCAGGGCCTGGGAATCCGTGTTGGCGCAGATGAAGTCTACCCCCTTGATGGAGGAATCCATCATCTGGTTGACGGCATTGCTGCCGCCGCCACCGACACCGATTACCTTGATGACCGCATCCTGGCCATTGGTATTCATTAGTTCAAACATCGGTTTTCTCCCGTTTTGCTCGATAGTTACCTGATTGATCGATCCCTCTGCGAGCTTCCCCGCACAGAGGCTTTGGTCTACTTTGCAGCCCGGCCACATCCCGGCCCGTAAGGCTTAGAGGCTGCCTAAAAACCAACTTATTGATTATCAATGATAAAAAATCAGATTTTCTGGTAGTATAATCACTGTGAGCACTTCTATTTCGGATTCCAATATGATTCCTGAAAAGACTCAAGCTCCTATCAGGTACCCAAGCGACTCATTGATGAAGAGTGGGAAATTCTTATGTATTTTTAGACAGCCTCTTATCAGAAATTGCCTTGAAACCAACTTTTCATCCGTTCCCAGATCACCTTCAGACCGGAGGACTCCGACAGCTCCGAGCGCCGCATGAACCTGTGTTGCCGGGCGTACATCAGCAACCCGACGCCGGTCGCGTAGATGGGATCGGAGATCACATCCTGCAGGCCGGTTACGTGCTGGGAGACACCGAGGCGCACCGGCATATGAAAGACCTCCTCGGCCAGCTCGATGAGTCCTTCCATCTTGGCGCTGCCACCGGTCATGACGACGCCTCCCGCTACCAGGTCCTCGAAGCCGCTGCGGCACAGCTCCGCCTGGAGCAGGTTCAGGAGTTCCTCGTAACGTGGTTCCACAACCTCCGCCAGGGTCTGACGCGCGAGGCGTCGAGCCGGGCGCTCACCGATACTCGGGACCTCGATGGTATCGCCACTGCCGGCGAGCTGGGTCAAGGCACACGCGTACTGGGTCTTGATTTGCTCCGCGTATTGGATGGGAGTACGCAGGGCGACGGCGATGTCGTTGGTCACCTGGTCGCCGGCGATGGGAATCACGGCCGTATGGCGGATGGCGCCGTCGGTGAACACCGCCAGGTCCGTGGTACCGCCGCCCATGTCCACCAGGGTAACCCCGAGCTCTTTCTCATCTTCGCCCAGAACGGCCAAGCCGGAGCTGAGCTGCTCCAGGACTAGGTCGTCCACCTCCAGCCCGCAGCGGCGGATACACTTGACGATATTCTGAGCCGCGCTGACCGCACCCGTGACCATATGGACCCGGGCCTCCAACCGCACGCCGCACATACCGATGGGCTCGTGGATACCTTCCTGGTCGTCGATCACGAACTCCTGGGGGAGGATATGGAGGATCTTCTGATCGGCCGGTATCGCTACCGCCTTGGCCGCGTCGATCACCCGGTCCACGTCTGCCTGGGACACTTCCCGCTCCTTGATGGCGGTAATACCGTGGGAGTTGAGACTGCGGACATGGCTGCCGGCGATACCGGCATGGACGGAGTGGATCTCACAACCCGCCATGAGCTCCGCCTCTTCCACCGCTCGCTGGATGGATTGCACGGTGGACTCGATGTCCACCACCACTCCCTTTTTGAGTCCCCGCGACGGGTGGGTGCCGATTCCGATGATCTCAATCCCCTCGTCGTCCTTCACCTCGCCCACCAGGGCGGTGATCTTGGAGGTACCGATATCCAGTCCGATTAGGAGATTCTTTTCGCCTCGTCTTGCCATTCGGTTCAACTCCTGGAAGGTCCCGAAGTGCGGGACTTCAATTCTGCGGACCATATGGTGGCGGCGGGCTTCGGGGCATCGCCGCCCCCGGCCGCCGCCCATCGGACCGCCAACCCATTGCTATAGCGCATATCGATCAGTGACGGTACCCCGATCCTGGTCAACACGGGGTAGGCCCGAATGAACCTTGAGATCCGTTCCTGAACCCGTACCTTGCCCAAGGCCAGACCGAATCCCGCACTCAGGCGCAGGGTCCAGGCACCGCGGGCGTCCAGGGCCAGGGTTTCGATCTCGAGGCCAAGGGCGCGCAGCTGCGGCTTCCAAGCCAGAAGATGCTGCACCAGCTTCAGGGCATCTCGACTCGTTCCCGAGAGCCTGGGGAGCTGCGGAAAGTCACTCGCTGCGGGCTTGAAAATTACCCCGTCAGCACCTACCAGAGCGTCCTTCCCCCAACGCGCCAAGGCTACCCGTTCCACTACTGAGAGCTCCAGGCGATCCGGCCACCGCCGCCGCAAGCTCGCCGACCGTACCCAAGGCATGGCCTCCACCGCCGTTTTGAGCTCCGCCAGGTCCTGGGTCAGAACGCCGCCGCTCAGATGCGCAATCACTGCTTTCTGCAGCTGGTGCGACGACAGGTGCTTGAGCGCCCCGGTCACCGTTACCACCCGCACCGGCAGTTCTCGGGGTTCCCAAAGCATCAGCAGATAACCGCTACCGCCTAACAGGGACAGCAACCCGACCGCCCAGGCCCAGCGCACCAATCGCCGCCCCCAGCGCGGTCCCCCGACCACGCGATCCCGATCCGTCACTCGTTCAGGATTGCTCAAGGCTAGTCTCCAGGATGTGCCATACCAGGGCATCGAAGTCCAGCCCATGGACCTGCGCGGCCATGGGCACTAAGCTGTGATTGGTCATACCGGGCACGGTGTTCACTTCCAGCAGGTATGGCCGCCTGTCGCCGTCGAGCATGAAATCCACTCGACCCCAACCGTCCGCACCGATCGCATCGAAGGCCTCCAGGCATAAGGTCCGGAGGTGTGACTCCGACCCGGCATCCAGGCCACAGGGACACAGGTACTGGGTGGTATCGGCAAGATATTTGGCCTCGTAGTCGTAGAAGACGCGTGGCGTTTCCAGGCGGATCATGGGCAGGGCCTCGCCGTTCAGGACAGCGCAGGCATATTCAGGGCCCTCGATCCAGCGTTCGGCAAGGACCATGGCATCGTAGCGGGTCGCTGCACGCCAGGCCTCGACCAGCATCTCGGGATCGTCCACCCGCGTCATCCCGAGGCTGGAGCCCTCGTGGACCGGCTTGACCATGAGGGGAAACCCCAAGGCCCGCGCCTGCGCCAAGTCCGCTTCCCGCCGCAACAGTGCAAAATCCGCGGTCGGCAGACCCTGGCCCTGCCACAAGAGCTTACAACGATATTTGTCCATCCCTAGGGCCGAGCCCAACACCCCCGAGCCCGTGTAGGGCAATCCGATGGTCTCGAGCGCACCCTGGATCTGCCCGTCTTCGCCGCCGCGACCGTGAAGGACGATGAAGGCCCGCGCAAATCCGTCGTTGCGCAACCGTTCCAGGGCACCGGCCTGCGCCGGGTCCAGAGGGTAAATGTCTACTCCCCGACGTACCAAGGCCGCCATCACGGCCTTACCGCTCTTGAGCGAGATCTCACGTTCGGCCGACTGCCCGCCGAGGAGCACGGCCACCTTACCGAACTTGTCTGCTCGCAAGGTCATGATCCCCATCCTCCGACCCGACATACCTCGGGCGTCAAATGTATCCCGCTGGCTCCTTCCACTTCCGCCTGCACCCGGTCGATGAGTCGGGCGATGTCCAAGGCGCTAGCGGTCCCGAGGTTGACGATGAAGTTCGCATGTTTCTCCGACACCTGGGCGTCACCCACCCGCAATCCCTTGAGGCCCGCCGTCCCGATGAGCCGCGCGGCGTAATCCCCGGGGGGATTACGGAACACCGACCCGCAGCTCGGCAGCCTGATCGGCTGAGTACGTCCCCGCTTGGCGAGCAGCTCACAGATGTACTCCAGGCTGCGCGCGGTATCCCCCGGCTCCAGTTCCAGCTCAGCCTCCAGAAACCATTCGTTCATAGGACCCCGGACCCGGCGATAGCCGATGCAGAAGTCCGCCGGTGAGCGCTCGCGCACTTCTCCCCGGCAATCGATGGTGAGCACCCGCCGGACCCGGTCCCAGGTTTCCCCCCCGTAGGCACCGGCATTCATGGCCAGGGCACCGCCCACGGTGCCTGGGATCCCGGCCAGGAATTCCACCCCGGTCAGGCCAAGCCTGGCAGCGAAACGCGCCAGCTTGGCACAGGAGACCCCGGACTCGGCCCGGACCCCTCGTTCCCCGATGCGCTCCAGGATATTCAGGCAGCCTTGGGTCTGGATCACGATCCCGGCAAAGCCCTTATCGCTTACGAGCAGATTGCTGCCCAGCCCGAGCCAGAGCAACGGCTCGGTCGGGTCCAAGCCGCGTAGAAAGGCCGCCAGATCGGCGACATCCGCCGGCCGAAACAAGCGGTGTGCCGGTCCCCCCACCTTCCAGCTGGTGTGACGGGCCAGGGGCTCGTCTACGCGCAGCTCGCCGCGGAGGGCCGTGGAGATAGTGGACAGGGTGGACATAGTGGACTTGATGGACATTAACTATGCGTGCTCGCTTGTTCGATCAGATAATAGTCGGTGAAATCAGCTCGAGCTTTTTGTCAGGCCATGTTCTTCCCCAACAGTATGGGATTGTGTAGTCTTTTCTTGAACCCATAGATTCAGCAAGGTTTCTTCGCTGATTCCATGTTGCTCCGCAATTCGCTTAATCTCGAAGGAGAGATCCCGATCCAGTGGATAGTACCGGCGTTGGGATGATACATTCACCTGGAACATTGCATTTGTTTGTTCCCCGAACTCCGTAGCATCATGGTCATCCCAGAATGCCCCGATCTCTTGGTAGGTGCCGGCATTTGACACTAGGGTATATCTACGCCTTTCTTTCTCTGACATGTCTCTGGCTGAAACGATAATGGCTCGTTTATCCCGCGTATACACATAGCCTGGCTCTTTACGTTGAAAAAACGGCTTGTTTTCGAGCAGCTCGATCACCTCATGCTCTTCAACATGGTGTTTCCATACGAGTTTCTCGACAATGTCTTCAAGCACAGATTACTGTGCTGATTTCCAAGAATTCTCCTCGATTCTTGAACAGTCTGATGATTTTTTCTCTGCGTTCTCGATTATTCGATCAGGTTTCTCGTTCCCACGCGCTGAGAGTGTGAAAGTATTCGGTTTTCCCGGAAGCGGTGGGATAAGGTTGCCATATTTCACGCTGAATTCGGTAGGGTCTGGATAACCTTAGCATCTTCAGAGTATGCTAAGATTATGTTGTACAAGGAAAAGCAGGTATTTCAGGCGTTCACACATTTGGAAGCTAGATTCAGAGCAATTATACGCTATTTCGCGCCCGATTTGCCGGCCTCGAACATCGCCGACCTGAGTGGAGCCGCTCGACGATTAATCAGCTATTCATGAAGTTACGAATCGGGATCGCCCAGGTTTGTAACGCTTCATCACCTCTATCCGGTGAGGTTGAAGTCGAAGAATCTTATTTTGGCGCACGCCGCGTTCGCGGAAAAAGGGTCGCGGAGCGGGCGGTAAAACGATCGTCTTCGGAATCCTGGAACGCCACGGGAAGGTTACACGGAAATCGTCCCTGACGCCTCCAAGAAGCAGCTACAGAGAGCGATCCGGGGTCGGGTAGCGCTGGAAGCAGCATCCACTCGGATGGCTGGAGAGGCTACACCGGGCTGGTGGACATGGGCTACAAAAAGCATTTCCGGGTGCATCATGGTGATGCATGAGTTTGCCCGCGGTAATTGCCATATCAATGGCATTGAGTCATTCCGGTCATATGCCAAACGGAGGCGTGCAAAGTTCAATAGTGTTCCCCGACGAACGTTCCTTTTACACCGCAAGGAATGTGAATCCAGATTTCATCACCGATGAGGGAGGAAGATCTCTCTGAGAGAATACTTACTCTTCTGAAAGAAAACCCACTCTAAAGTTATCTAGACCCTTCGGTATTAAGTGGTGCTAGGGAGAATAGTTTTCGGCTCAATGAGAGAAATTATGTTACCTTGTCCCTGGCCCTCTGAAAATTCAGCAATACTTTCATGGTCTCTGGAGTGTGGGAGCCAGTGACAATTGTTAGATGCCATTATTTTTGCTACATTATTAATACTGGTAGTGCTTAATATGTAGTGGTCGTGTGATGATCCCATCGAAGAAGAAAAAGGTCCACCAGAGAGTTCATCACTACACGTTAAGCACTACCTTAATGCTTACCCTGTATGTGCACCACCCATTCGGAGCTACTAACCATGCGCCATTTATATGATGACATAGCCTCAAAAAAGGAAACCAACCTAAGCATAGACAGTGAGTTACTAGCCAAAGCCAGAAAGATAAATATCAACCTCTCAGCGACCCTGGAACATGCTCTTGAGGATGAACTAAGAAAAGCTGAAAGAGCCGATTGGCGTGAAACTAATAAAAAAGCTATAGATAAATTAAACAAATTAGCTGACAAGAATGGTTTATTTTCAGATGCTTACCGAGATTTCTAATGAGCCAGTTTCTCCTTTATGAGAACGAAGATAGTTCTTCCAATAAATCCTATCTTTACTTCATTGATGTTCAAAACTCTTTACTTGAGGATTTGAACTCTCGCCTGGTTATACCACTTCCCCCTCATGCCACATTGAATAATACTAATGCAATAAAGATTATGCCCGGTTATTCATCTTGTGGAAAACTACGAATCATGCGAATCCTCGCGAATTGATTCGCGCCGATTCGCGCGATTCGTAGTTTTCCCTTCCGCATCACAAGTTGCTCAGCTGTAGGTTGGGCAAAGCCGCAGGGACGTGGCGTGCCCAACACCGATTGTTGGGCTAGGATGCCGCATCGCCATCTCCCTCCGCCTGCAACAATCCCGGCAACCGGCCCGCCAGGGCGCCGATATCGCCAGCCCCCATGGTCAGGACCAGGTCACCGTCTGCGAGCAGGGTCCCCAAGATGGGGGGTACCTCCTCCAACTCCCCGGCGAACACCGGGTCCACTTCGCCACGGGCCCGGATCGCACGGTTTAGGGTACGGCCGTCGGCGCCCGGCAGCGGCGCTTCCCCCGCCGCATAGACCTCGCACAGGACCAATACGTCCGCCTGTGACAACACCTGTACGAAATCCTCGAACCGCTCCTGGGTGCGGGTGAAGCGGTGCGGCTGGAATATCAATACCAGTCGCCGATCCGGCCAGCCCCGGCGCGCCGCATCGAGGGTGACCGCCAGCTCCCGCGGGTGATGCCCGTAGTCATCCACCAAGATCAGCTCGCGACCGTCCCCCGTGTCTACCTCCGTGACGGCAAAGCGGCGACCGATGCCTTGGAAATCGCGCAGGGCGCGCCGGATGGCCGCCTCTTCCACGCCCAGCTCCAGGGCCACCGTGATGGCGGCCAGGGCGTTGAGAACATTGTGGCGACCTGGCAGATTGAGCTCCACCGGCAGGGGGCTTTCCCGACCTTCCCAACATACCGAGAAAACCATGCGTGGGCCCTCCTGGCGGATGCCCTCGGCCCGTACGTCCGCCCCTTCGAGGGTCCCGTAGGTACGCACCGGACGCGAGGTCATGGGCACCAGGGCGCGGACCTCGTCGTCGTCGATGCACAGTACCGCCAGCCCGTAGAAAGGCAGGTGATGCAGAAACTCCGTAAAAGTGCTGCGCAGGCGATCGAAGTCGTTGTCGTAGGCGTGCATGTGGTCGGCGTCGATGTTGGTGAGCACCGCCAGCATAGGCTGCAGGTAAAGGAAGGAAGCATCACTCTCGTCGGCCTCGGCGATCAGGTACTGGCTCGTGCCCAGCCGGGCGTTGGCCCGGGCGCTGTTCATGAGCCCCCCGATCACAAAAGTCGGGTCCAGCCCGCCCTCGGCCAGCACGCTCGCAACCAGGCTGGTCGTGGTAGTCTTGCCGTGGGTCCCGGCGACCGCCACCCCATAGTAGAACCGCATCAGCTCGGCCAGCATCTCAGCGCGGCGCACCACGGGAATCCGCTCCGCCCGGGCGGCACAAAGCTCCGGATTGTCCGCAGCGATGGCGGTAGAGACCACCACCGCATCGGCGCTCCGGGCCTGCTCGGTCCGATGTCCGATGGATACCGTAATGCCCAGGGTCTCCAGGCGCCGGGTTGTCTCACTCGCCTGCTGGTCAGAGCCGGAAACTCGATAGCCGAGGTTGGTCATGAGCTCGGCGATTCCACTCATGCCCGAACCCCCGATACCGACGAAGTGCAGGCGGCGAATTCGCCCCATCTTGTCGGCCCCGAAAGGTATCGCGACGCTCATGCCCCGGTGATCTCCCAGCAGGCCCGGGCGATCCGCGCTGCTGCATCCGGCTGCGCCCGACTGTGGGCGGCCTCCGCCATCGCGATCAGACGCGACCGGTCGCCGAACAGCCCGGCGAGCGCCGCACCCAGGGACGCCAGGGAAAGCTCGGTCTGAGGTATGAGCAGGGCAGCCCCCACGTCCGCCAGATACCGGGCGTTGCCGGTTTGGTGATCGTCCACCGCGTAGGGATAGGGAACCAGAATCGAGCCGACCCCTGCCGCCGCCAACTCGGAGACGGTCAGCGCGCCGGCCCGACATACCACCAGATCCGCCCAGGCGTAAGCCCCGGCCATGTCGGCGATGAAGGGGGTTACTTCGGCCTCTACGCCGGCGTCGAGGAAGGCCCTGCGGGCCGCCTCAAGCGTGCGCTCTCCGGCCTGGTGGCGAATCTTCGGTCTCTGCTCGAGGGGCAGGGTGGCAACCGCCCCGGCAACGGTCTCGTTGAGCACCTTGGCCCCCAGGGACCCACCGACTACGAGCAAGCGGCCAGAATCCGAGCGTGCTGCCAACCGCTCCCGCGGCCTTTTCAAGGCGAGGATCTCCGGGCGAACCGGGTTGCCAGTGGTGACCGCGCCCCGCTCGGCAGGGAAGCTGCCGGGAAAGGCCTCAAACACCCGCGCCGAGACGCGAGATAACCACTGATTGGTGAGTCCCGGCACCCGGTTCTGCTCCTGGATCACTAAGGGAATCCCCAGGAGCCAGGCCATGAGCCCACCGGGCCCGGAAGTAAAGCCACCCATCCCCAGCACCAGATCGGGACGGCGCCGGTGCAGGATGCCCGCGGCCTGACGCAGGGCCACCAAGAGCTTGAAGGGAGCCGCCAAGAGCTGCCGTAGTCCCTTGCCCCGCAGGCCCTCGATACCGATCCACTCCAGCGGGAACCCGTGCGTGGGGACTAGTCGTGCCTCCAGACCACGTTTGGTGCCGATCCAGAATACCTCCATGCCCTGCCCGCGCAACAGCTCGGCTACCGCCAGGGCGGGGAAGACGTGACCGCCGGTGCCTCCGGCCATGACACAGAGGAGCCTGTCCGACTTACGGCTGTTCTGCTGTGGAACTGCGGATGCCGGCCAGATTTTCCGCTCGATTTCGTTAAATAGACCCACTATTCGCCTCAATCGATCAAAAATCTGCTTCGGCCCCGCGATCCCTCGCGACGAACGCGTAAGCCAGACAGGCTCCTAGGCGCGAGCCCATTTCAATCCCTCCACGGTCTTCTGTTCCACCGCTTCGAGCCGCAGGTCCCGGTCGATCCGCAGCAGGAGCCCCACCGCCATACAGGTGACGATGATGCTGTTGCTTCCGTAGCTCATGAAGGGCAGGGTCAGCCCCTTTGTCGGCAACAGGCCCAGGTTCACACCGATGTTGATCATGGCCTGGAGACCGATACCCAACCCCAGCCCGTGGGCCGCGTAGGCGGCGAACCAACAACCGGTGCGCTCGGCACGGGCACCGATGGATAGCGCCCGCCACAGGAAAAAGCCGAAGGCCATGATCACTGCCAGGGTGCCGACCAGTCCGAGCTCCTCACCGACGACCGCCATCAGAAAATCCGTGTGGGCCTCCGGGAGAAAAAACTGCTTCTGGATGCCGTTGCCGAGCCCGACCCCGAGCCACTCGCCACGGCCGAAGGCGATGAGCGCCTGGACAAGTTGGTAGCCGGCATCAAGGGGATCGGCGAAGGGATTGATAAAAGAGGTGACCCGTTCCAACCGTTCGGGGTTCAGCATCACCAAGATCACGGCGGCCGCCGTCAGCATCCCGAAGAGAACGATGAAATGGGTCATCTGGACGCCGCCGAGGAACAGCAGGCTCAGCACTGTGATCAGTAGGACCACGGTGGTGCCGAAGTCCGGCTGGCGCACGATCAGGGTACTGGCGATCACCATTAGAATCATGGGCTTGAGAAATCCCCACAGGCTGGTGACCACCTCTTCGCGGCGACGCACCAGATAGCCGGACACGAAGATGACGGCAAAGAACTTCATGAACTCGGAGCTCTGGAGATTGAAGGGTCCGAGCGGAATCCAACGGCTGGCGCCGTTGACCGTGCGGCCGATGCCAGGAATCAAGACCAGCACTAACAGGACCAGGCCGATGAAGAACCAGGCGGGTCCCGATCGTTCCCACCAGGCCACGGGCGTGGCAAATACCAAGACCCCCAGGCCGGTGGCCAACCCCAGGGCCAGAGCGTGTCGGATTACGAAGTAGAAGGGGGTAGCGGAGGTACGATCGGCGATGGGCATGGACGCGGATGACACCATCACGAACCCGAACCCCAACAGCAACAGCACACAGAGCAGGAGCGGCCAGTCCAAATCCGGCGGGCCGGTTCGCCGGCGACTGCGTTCCCGCACCTGCGAGCCGCGCTCCGCTTGCTCTCCAGTACCGCCGGGGTCCGTTTTTCGGACCTGGTCCTCGGCATTCATACCTCGAGTCCCTCCACTGCCGCTACGAATACCCGACCCCGATGCCTATAGTCCTCGAACATATCGAAGCTGGCACAGGCCGGAGAGAGCAGAACGCAATCGCCGGGCCACGCGGCAGCGAACGCGCGGCGCACCGCCTCCACCATGTCCCGCGCGTGCAGTAACTTCGCCCGGCCGGCGAGTACGCGCTCAAGCAGGGGGGCGTCGCGCCCGATCAGGACCACCGCCCGCGCCGCCCGCTCCACTGCCGGGGCCAGGGGGGTGAAGTCGGCACCCTTGCCGTCACCGCCGGCAATCAGGACCGCTCGCCGCGGACCTGCGGGGTCGATCAGGCCGTCCAAGGCGGCGATGGTGGCCCCCGGATTGGTCCCCTTGGAGTCGTCGTACCAGTCGACCCCCCCTTTGTTGGCCACCAGATAGGTGCGGTGGGGCAGCCCGCGAAAGGTGCGCAGGGCCTCCAGCATAACCGCCTCCGACAGCCCACAGGCCTGACCCAGGGCCAGGACGGCCAGGGCGTTGGCCAGGTTGTGGCGGCCTTTTATAGCAACCTCGGCGACTGGCAACAGGCGGTCGTTTCCGCGACTGATCCAAGTCTCTCCACCCTGCTCGATCAATCCGAAATCCGACACCGACTCAGGTGCCCCGAGCGTAAATCCGACGTCCCGTGCCGCCGTGCCCGCCATAGCCCGTACCTGGGGATCATCCAGGTTCAGGACCCCTGTGTGGGCGCCGGACAGGATCCGCGCCTTGGCGGCGGCGTAATCGGCAAGGCCGTCGTAGCGGTCCATATGGTCCGCCGAGACATTGAGCACGGTAGCCACCTCGGGTACGAGAGACCAGGTCGATTCGAGCTGGAAGCTGGAAAGCTCCAGCACATAGAGCTCTACCCGGTCGTCGAGCAGATCCAGGACCGGTTGTCCCAGATTTCCACCCACCGCCACCCGGGTGCCAGCCAGGCGCGCCATCCCACCCACCAGGGTAGTGACGGTGCTCTTGCCGTTGGAGCCGGTAATGGCGACCACCGGGGCCTGGACAACTCGGGCGAAGAGCTCGATGTCCCCCAGCACCGGCACCTCTTTCTCAATCGCCGCGGCGATCAGAGGCTCCCGCAACGATATACCGGGGCTCACGATCAGCCACTCGGCGGCCTCAATGAGGCCTGGATCGAAGCCGCCCAGAAACAGGGGCAGATCCGGTAATTCCCGGCGCGCCCCCGAAAGTCCCGGAGGCGTCTGGCGCGAATCCACAATCGCCACGGCGACTCCCCGGCTCCCCAGATAACGGGCGCAGGACAGACCGGTCTTACCCAGGCCCAGGATGAGGGCCTTGTCGGGGAAGGATAGAGGCTGGGTCATTCGAGTCACGCCGAGCCTTGCCGTAATGGTGCTTGTGCCCTGTTCACACTGGAAGCTCATCACTACATATTCTATGTAATACGCTTTCATCCGTTGTGTCTCGAATAACAAGATCTGATGGGATAATGGGCTTTATCGACTCATCGAAGATAATAACGTTTTGTTCACGCGGAGCAGCGCCACACAAACACACAGAAATGTTGACTACAGGGATAAAACAAGTCAATGCTTGCTGCTGTGAATGACCGGTCCTAACATAATGCACTGGTCCGCTTGCAATAGCAATTCTACTGAAGACTGTTGAAACATCCTTACCTATCGCAAGCCAATCGCACTTGAGTTTAGTGAATCTATCATTAATATCAATTGCTGCCTTCATTGCGACATCACTATGGGATGGCAACAGCTTTGGAATATTGAAAATCAATATAACACTGTCGCCGACATACTTGTCGATTGTACTGCCGCGCTCTAATCAAACTTCACATACAAGGTCCAAATATTCGTTGATATGCTGGATGGCTTGAGGTGTATCCATTTCCTGAAAAAAGATTGATGAATGTGTAAGATCACAGTACATGATAGTAGCTCCCCGAGGGTCGTTGCCTTTTTTGACAATCCCCAGTATCTCAATGTTGCTGGGGTTTGACAGGAAGTGGTGAACACTATTGAGTAATAGAGGGAACGAAAGGACGTATCTTATCTTTATCGGACGAACTAAACGGAGATCTTCCCAACTTAATTTATAAACTGAAGGACCCCTACGGTTTTGTTACCATTAATCAAAGGGTAACAGAGCATGTCTCGAGTCTTGTAGCCACCGGAATCATCAAGAAATTTGTAATGCTCAGATTCTTTGGAAGCATCGTTTGTAATTATGGTTTCCACTGACAAAAAGCATTTCCCGGCTATGCTGGTTAGAGGAAGCGAACTACGACAAAGCGCCTTAGAGGCTGTCTAAAAAGACATAAGTTACTAGAAAATCACCCCACGGTCATTTTATAGGGCGTCTGGTTATTACAGAGCTGTCGGAGAAGCAAGCGACTTGATGCGAAATAAACCTGAGCTTCACTCGAGGTTGGCTTGCGTTCGTAATCTTTACTTCGTCGACGTGACGAACTAGCCAAGCAAAGGTTCTTTCAACCGCCCATCGACGAGGTAACACATGGAAGCCGGGAAACCCTGTTTGTTTTCTACCGACCTCGATCAGGCATCCGAATTGGATGCCAGAGCCAATCGGAAAGCTCTGGGCCGGAATAACCACTGTCGGCCCAGATTTTTGCTCGACAAGGATATTTTTTTTCTGGTAGTGGTGATTTTTGAAGTGATAGGGTAGATGGATTCATCGTAATCATTCCGATTGCCACCGTTTTTCTCGTTACCTAATTCTAGATTTTAGCCCTCTCTTCCGGAAGAATACGCTTGGTCTGAACGATTGCTTTCATTGATAAAATCAACCAAGGGGTTTTCAATTAAGATTACCGATACTACAGTATACACCTGTCGCAAATGTCAGAGTGAAGATCTGGTTAAAAATGGCCCAAATGCGTCCGGTAGCTCGCAATATCACGGTAAGGCCTGTGGTGCCATATGGCGTACTTGAGCGCAAAGAACGCACGACGGAAGAAAAGAAAGAGCTCATTATAAATGTTTATCAAAAAAGATTCAGTATGCGCGGGATTGAACGGACGATTGGGGTCTCGCGCACGAACAGTGAGTGCTTGGTTAAAAGAACAGGCGAATGACCCACTACCCCTTGAAGAGACGCTACAACCGGTTGATTCCAAAAAGATTCCTGTGCTGGAAGGGGATGAGTTGCGGTCCTGTGTCTTTCAAAGACAAAGTTTGGGTCTGGATTGCCATGAATGGAGAGAGC
>Ga0209782_1000548_pt1 | contig 16801 bp, 11 predicted proteins | sample WorMetmaBAHAMAS1_FD_187390 | JGI IMG/M metagenome (GOLD analysis project Ga0209782, IMG submission 187390) | Marine gutless worms symbiont microbial communities from Max Planck institute for Marine Microbiology, Germany - Inanidrilus... | ecosystem: Host-associated > Annelida > Digestive system...
AAAATCCGCACTGTCTCCGCACTCTCTGCGCGAAATTTCGTCCGTACTCTATCCGCTCCAATCCGCAGCATCCGTGCGTAGGTGTGAAAGGGGCTTTAAGCCGGCCTTTTTTCCCACTAGGCACAGTAGATGTGAATAGCTTGCCCACAGTTCTTACATAGTGACTGGCTTCATCGAGATTTGAACCTGTGTCTTGTTTTTTGAACACTAGTCGAACGCACTAACTGCTCGGCCATTACGTTACCAGTAGGTAATGACAGCCTACTGCTGCGTTTACTACTAATGTTACCTGTCGGCTGTCTGCCTCAGAAATGGAGATCAGCAGACAGTATTTTCTTACTTTGTATTTAAAACATCCGTGGTATTGTTGCTGCTTCTGTTAATAAAAATGCATTTTTGACATAATTTGTTCATGAAGCATGCTGTTAGTAATATGATGTTTTCTGTATGTTTAGACCAGACTTGATTGAATATAACAAGCTGACCAAAGTTAATCCGCTACAAAACCTCAACAATGCATTTAATGTTGCTGATCAGAAACTGGGCCTCACTCCGTTGTTGGATGCTGAAGGTGAGAGATAGATTATATTACGTGTAATCAGTGTTGTCATAGGTCACATGTTGCATGTTAATGAATATCATAGTCTATGTTGTACAATACATGTTAACTGATCTCAGTACTAGCAACGATATTGGCCAGGAAGAACGTTCCCAATAGGACCTATTTTGTGTTCATTGGGATGTTAAAACTTCACTTAGTCCATTATTCAACCGGTTAGTCAGTCGGCAATTCCTGCAGCTGATGAGCTGATGTTTTAGTTGGAAAGAGTCACTTGTACTGTGGTGTGTGTCTGTGTGATGACAGAGTATAAAAAGCATGTTTATGCCATCATACGTTTCAGATGTGAACGTTGAATATCCAGATGAAAAATCAATCATCACTTATGTCGTAACGTACTACCATTACTTCTCCAAGATGAAGGCCGACTCTGTGCAGGGAAGAAGAGTTGGAAAGGTGACTATATGTCACTTATATTGTGCAATTTTGGGGGTTTGGTGGATAAAAGCGAAATATGTGAAGTGTGTTGCAGTTAGGTTTTATAGCAACAGTGGAAACTATGCTATATTTTTGTGGTTTGTTTTAATTACGTGGACTGTTGTAATACAGTCAAGAGTTGTAGCTTGGTACTGACTGTTCAGCTTTGCATATTGTGGCTAGTTTTGTCTGTAATCAGCTTGTATTGTAAGTTAATAGTTTGCAATAAATTATGACAAATGTGCACATATGCTTAGTCTGGTATTGGTAGTTTAACTGTAGAGTTACTTAACTTACCTTAAACATACTTATATCTACAAGGACCTTATTCTGCAAATACTGGATTTGACTGTATTTAAAAAAACTGTTAAACCATTTTTGTCAATTTCTATAAACATGTCAGTTGATTTTTAGCGCGAGATGTAATATATACATCTCGCGCTTATGCTACGATGTCACTGTCCGTCTGTCTATCCATCTGTCTGTGACGGAAGTGCATTGGCGCGTTATAGCTAATTTAGGTTTCAAATTCCGATCCAAATTTACTGCGCATTGTGGTCGCGGGGAGGGGTAATCTAAACAACATCTCGCGCTATGCTAGCCACTGCTAGGCCCTCTTGTAAACATTAGTCACCATCATCACTCAGTGCTGTGAACAGTTCGTTGGAGACAGAATTGTCCCCACAAGTGCGATTTTGGGACACGTAGCCAGAGCTATGGTAACTCCAGAAAAAAAGGCCAGCTGAATAAAAACCAACAAGGGAGTTATCACTGAAATGCATGTTGGAGTAACTGAGCATAGTGAAGTGTTTTGATCATTTGGAATCACTGACAGAACTGTTAACGGCTGTGTTTGTGACGGTGTGGTGGATGTGGATGGGTGTGTAGGTGATCAACCAGTGTCGTGAGTATGACAGCATGATCAGCGACTACGAGACGTTGACGTCCGACTTGCTGGAATGGATTCAGAAGACGATCACAACACTTAATGACCGTCAGTTCGCCAACTCACTGGCTGGCGTTCAGCAGCAACTGGCTACATTCAATGGATATCGGACCGTAGAGAAACCTCCAAAGTACTCGTCGCTTGAAGTTGTTGTTTTTTTATTATAAATTTAATGTATCATGAGATTACAGTGGACTGGGCAAAGGCAGTGTTTATGCCATAGCCATAGAACAGTTATAGGTCTTGCTGCATCTGTAGCCCCCAATATTGTGATTTGAATTACTTTATATTTGCAAGATCATTATGTGGTATGGAGACCATATAGGCAACACTCAGGAGAACTCTAGCATCTTCTCCCTAGTCTGAATGCATTAGTTACCACAGCAAGGACATGCAACGCATGCAGTAAAAATTTTGTTCTAATACAAGAAACAGTGAACGTCATAAAAAGCAGCAGAACTGAAATTACCAAGCTGGAAATACATTACTGGACACGCTGGCAAACAATGAATTACCTGTGTAATGGCCATAAAATGGTTGTTGTTGTTGTTGCTGCCAGATAATTGATAGATTTGCTTACCGCTGAGAATAGTAGTCTGAATAACTTCATGTATTATTCTGTGTGTGAATAGATTTGTTGAGAAAGGCAATCTTGAGATCCTGCTTTTCTCCATACAGAGTCAGATGCGTGCAAACAACCAGAAGCCGTACATGCCAAACGAGGGTCGCATGATCAGTGATATAAACCGGGCATGGGAAGAACTGGAAAGGGCAGAACACGAACGTGAATTGGCTCTGCGTGATGAGCTAGTCAGGTCTGTAAAGATGCTTTATTTTCATTTCAGTTAAGTTCAGTATTAACATTTATAACGCACATGTAGTCAGTCCCAAGGTCCGAATCTGTTTTACATTAAAGAGCCATAATACTGTGAATAGACAAGTAAGAACATTAATAGTAAGGCAGAGATAGTGCAGTGTGGTCATACGGTCATACGACTCGAGACAAATCATTTTAGCAGTTGTCTAAACCTTTAGTGGTTAGTATTCTGTTGCAAGGATGATGCCAAACCATTACACATAAATGACCACCAACTCCAAAGCTTCTGTCACTGAAACTTGCTCTGTGTTGCTGAGCATGTGAAATGATGCATGCTAGATAAAGACTACAGGTAAAAGCAGTATAGTAGTTTGTGCTTTAGGAGCACCTGCGTGGGATCAGAGAGTTACCTGCCATTTGGCGAGAGGCCTCTAGGTATGCAGATATAGTGCAGTGGTCGTGCAACATTACTCCATTTGTTGCCCAATGAGAGGCCAGTACAACTTGTGTAGACTCTAGACAAGAGGACCCACTTTAAATAAGGCTGTCAGACACATCATGCAGCAGTGAATTACAGTATTTCTGAAACGAATAGCTAGACTGGTGTTCTGGCGCATTTTGTTATCATCTGTTTGGATACATTTGTCAAAGATGGAAGAATCTGGATGTTGCCCAAGATCGCCGCTTCATGGTTGAATACAGTGAATGTTGTCAAAGCTGTGTGTGTATTCGTTTATTATTACTATGCCAAATGGCAGCATAGGCAAGAATAACTTATATTCACAAAATGCAAAAATACATTCACAAAACAGATTACAAACTAAGATTACAGTTTATGTACTACTAAAAAATCGCTGTGTCCACAAAACGACTTATATGGCTTGGATGCGTGCGTGTTTGGCTGTAGGCAGGAGAAACTGGAGCAGCTGGCGGCACGTTTCGACCGCAAGGCCGGCATGCGCGAGGTGTGGCTGAGTGAGAACCAGCGACTGGTCGCGCAGGACAACTTCGGCTTTGACCTTGCCGCGGTGGAGGCGGCCGTGAAGAAGCACGAGGCCATCGAGACCGACATAAACGCGTACGAAGAGCGAGTGCAAGCCGTCGTGTCTGTGGCGCAGGAGCTCGAGACGGAGAAATACCACGACATCGAGAGAATCACCGCCCGCAAGGACAACGTGCTGCGTCTTTGGCAGTATCTGCTTGAACTGCTCCGAGCTCGACGCATGCGTCTCGGTCACACTCACGACCTCCAGAAAGTCTTCATGGTAGATCACTGTCACGTTTTCGTTATTTACATAATGAACTCAAAATGTATCTCATGAATGGTAGTAAGTACTGTCTTTCCATTAGTTGCACACTGGGACAACACTTGTCGGAAGGATTATGTAACTATTAGGGCCTAGTGGAAATGCTTTTACAGACTGTGGCTTACTTAGCATCTTCTGTTTTTCATTTTAGTTCAGATTTTTCTCAGATTTTTGTTATGGTTTGATGTTATAGATAGTGGTGGTGCCGGCTAACATAGATTGACTAGTAATAGCTATAAAACAGTTGCTGTATGGATCTTCTCATTATATTGAATAGACAAGTGTGGCTGTAGTGATAAAACTCAAGAGCATATGTCATACTCCTTGCATTTATATTCAACTTTTGTCTCTTCACATTTGCATGTAATTTTCTTATATAAAAATACCAACATCAAACTGTTGGCATCTGAATATAACACTAGGAGTCAATTTTTTTAATACTATATCTTATATGTGAATCGCGAGATCACCATTACTGATTGATATTAAAACTTACGACAGGGTTTTGGTTCCTTTGGCAGCAAAGTGAATTGACTGAATGTGTTTCTAGTTGTTGCATTAAAACGATGTGCGTATGAATGTGTGTGATCAGGACATGATGTTTGCCATGGAAACAATTGAAGAGATGAAGGAGAGTCTGCGTTCTGAGGACTACGGCAAGCATCTGATGGGAGTGGAAGATTTGCTGCAGAAGCACGCACTTATCGAGGCTGACATTAATGTGGTGGCGGAGCGTGTTAAAACGGTCAACCAGGCTGCTCAGTACTTCATTGACACCGACTTCCCTGAGGCATCAGGTGATCCGGAGAGAATCACTTACCGGCCATGTGATCCAGAGATCATTGCCGATAGACAGCGGCAGTTGACGGAGGCACTGGATCAGCTGAAGAAGCTGGCCGAGCAGCGCAACAAGCGGCTGCATGAATCCCGCCAGCTGTGGCAGTTCTACTGGGACATGGCCGATACGGAGGGCTGGATGCGCGAGAAGGAACAGCTGATGTCGTCGCCCGACCTTGGCCACGATCTGACGAGCATCGGCTTGCTGCAGGCGAAGCACCGCACGATGGAGGACGAGCTGGCGTCGCATCACGCCCACCTCAACGACGAACTGCAGGTGGGACGCAATCTCATCGCAGCAAAGAACTTTGGTGCACCCAAGATTGCCGAACGCATCGAGGACATCGAAGAGAAATGGAAGAGCCTGCAGGCGCTGAGCGACTACCGGCGAAAACGAATTGCCGAAACTGTCGACTTCTACCAGTTCTTTGCAGATGCGGATGACGTCGACACGTGGATGCTGGACACATTGCGACTGGTGACGAGCGAGGACGTTGGACATGACGAGGCCAGTGCCCAGTCTCTTGTCAAGAAGCACAAAAAGATAACCGACGAGCTGGATGATTACAGAAATGTTATTGATGCCCTGCATGCACAGGCAGAAGCACTGAGCCCTCTCGATAGTGATTCGCCTGAGGTGGTCGGCCGGCTAGCCAGCATTGACCGGCGCTACCATGAACTTCTCGAAATGGCCGAGATTCGCAAGCAGCGCCTGCTGGATGCTCTCGCTCTTTACCGCCTGTATAACGAGGCCGACAGTGTCGACCAGTGGATCACCGAGAAAGAAAAGTTGTTGCACACGATGGTTGCGACGGAAGACATCGAGGAGGTGGAAATTCTGAAGGCTCGATTCGACACGTTTGACGAGGAGATGGGCGCCAACCAGGACAAAGTTGCAGTTGTTACCCAGCTTGCCAGCCAGCTTGTCTCCAACGAGCACCCGAACTCGGCCGAGGTTTCAGACAGAGAGCGCCGTCTCAAGGACCGATGGGATGCTTTGCGTGGAGTTGCGGACGAGAAGAAGGATGTGCTCCAGTTGGCGCACGACGTAAATGCTTGGCACATCGATGCTCAGGAGACAGCGGCGTGGATACGCGACAAGGAAAAACTGGTCGAGTCCACTGACGAGCTGGGCAATGATCTTGGTGGTATAATCACACTGCAGAGACGACTTAGTGGTCTTGAGCGTGACATGGCGGCAATCGAGGCTCGCCGCAATGCTCTGCATGCCGAGGCCGACCGCCTTTCAAAGGCGAAGCCGTCTGAAGCCCCTGCCATTCGTGAGAAGGCAGACAACATAGACAAGCTGTGGGCGGAGCTGAAATCGTCGCTGACGGTTCGTGAAGCACGTCTCGGTGAGGCCAGCGACTTGCAGAAATTCTTGCAGGATCTGGATCACTTTCAGCAGTGGCTCACACGCACACAGACTACAATTGCTACGGAGGAAATGCCAAACGATGTTGCAGAGGCGGAATCGCTTCTGAGCCAGCATGACCAGTTGAAGGCCGAAATTAAAGCGTATGCACCAGATTACCAGAAGATGAAGGAATTTGGAGACAAGGTTGTGGAGGGCCAGCAGGACGTCCAGTATATGTTCTTGCGTGAGCGACTGAAGGCACTCGACGACGGATGGAACGACTTGTCAAAGATGTGGGATAACAAGCGCAACTTCCTGCTGCAGAACCTTCGTCTTCAGGCATTCCTTCGAGATGCCCGTCAGTGTGAGTTACTTCTCAGTGAGCAGGACAACTTCCTTTCGAAAGAGGAGATTCCCACTACCCCAGGTGCAGCAGCAAGGTTGACTCCAGAGGCCGCCGAGAACCACATTCGTCGACTTGAGTCGTTTATTTCAACTATGGATGCTAACGATGAAAAGGCAAGTTCTCTCGCTAGCTTGTATTAAGACGTATCAGTTTTGTACTTTTTTTATAACTTCTTCTTAGGTGATTGTGATGCTTTGGAGTGATTTATGGTTTTTAATAATTCGGTATTTCTTATGTTATCGGTTTTGTGTTGCTAGGGAGGCTGTTTGCCTTTCGTGCTTTGACACTGTTGGTTTGGTGTCGAGAAATGCATCTAGCCTGTAATAAATAACTAGATGGTTCTCTGCCTGGAATCGAGTGATTTTCGTATGGTCCAGCTGATGCCACTGCAACCCCATCATCTCTTGGTTTCGTAAAATCTAGCATAGTTTGCGTTTCTGGTGCCAGCTAACTCATGTTGTTAAATTGGTGCCTTTAGGGGCCCTGCCAAACCGGGAATAATTCTGGAAAAGACGGCAGGTTAGACAAAAGCTGTGCATGCATGTATATATGTTGTTATATGTCTAAACCAAGTTTTATCTGTTACAACAAAATAACGAGATGGTCAAGTAAGGTGTGGTTTCATGTGCAATTTTGCAGGCTTTCTGCAGTTATTGCAGCGTGTTGTGTGCAATAATTATACATGAAACCATGGCATTACACTGCCTGCACATCATGTCACGCATTTGTCATGAACTGTCTCTGTTCTTATGACAGATAAACGGTGTTGTTGCTTCGGCTGATGAACTGGTCAAGTCGAATCATTATGCGTCAGAAAAGATACGTCGCCATGCCGACTCACTTGCAGAAAGACGCGACTTAAATCGCCAGCGAGCACACGACAAGCTGAATCGTCTTAAAGATTTCCTTCATCTTCAGAAATTTCTTCAGGTTTGAATAATACGGTGGTAACATACTACTTTGTATATGCTATGCGATGTATTGATTGTGCCTTGATTGGGTTTTGTCACACTGGGTGCATTTCACTGTGCATAGCCTAGATTTAGTTGTGTTTATCTGTGTGTATTTTGTGCCTTTGTTTTTCATACTGCATATATGTTGTGTTATTGTCAGCACAGTGGGGTGGATCTAGTGGGATTGAAGCCTAGTCCTTAGGACCTCTCTTCCTTCAGTGCTTTGACACTGTTGGTTGGGTCTTCTGACCTATAAAACCCGTCCCCGATATGACCTATAATGTGTTCGGTGGGACGTTAAACCTTGCTCAATTCAAATTCAGATTGTGCCTTGTAAGAGTAGTCCAGACACTGTACAAAGCGACAAACCCAGATGTGTGTCTGTCTGTGTTTAGTTTCTTCAGTAGCTAAGTGATTGGATAGCGAGAACGTCTTTCTTTAAAATATGTACAAGCTTTAGTAATAGTAATGAGCATACTCTGTGTGGAGCCCAGTTAGTGCTGACATTGTAACCATTTTACATCAGCCACCAAGTCCTACTCAGACAGGCCATCGTTCCAAATTAGACGCACTGACTACTTTTTTGCCTAACAGTATGCCTTGATACCAGTACTGCAGCATACTGATCTAGTCGGTTAAAAGCCCTTTCTGTTAGTTGAGCCAGCCATCTGGCCGACATGCCAGCGTAATCTGGTTTAACCATTACTGACTGAAAGTGCCACAGTTGCAATGAACTCTCTCACACAGTAGTCCACATTGTCCATGCAAACTCTTCTTTTTCTTCTTTAGTTTTGTGTCGGAGTTTTTAGCACGAGATGTAATATATACATCTCGCACTTATGCCATGATGCCAGTCCGTTTGTCTGTCTATCTGTGACGGAAGTGCATTGGCGCATTATAGCTAATTTCGGTTTCAAATTCCGAATCCACTTTACCGCGCATTGGCCGCTGTGCTGCTTCGGCCGCCGTGCTGCTTGCGGGCGAATCATCTCGCACCATGCTAGCCAGTGCTAGAATCTCTTGTGTAATCTGCTGATGTGCTGTACCAGGATTGCGACGAGTTGGGTGACTGGATTGCGGAGAAGATGTTGGCGGCCCGCGATGACACTTATCGTGATGCTAAGAATGCACACAGCAAATGGATGCGCCACCAGGTTTGTATACTTTGTACCTATCATTATACTGATTTCAAGTGTGATTTAACGGGGCTATCTCTGCTTTCTATCGACTACAAACTCGGTACAGTGTAAGTCCTTGTCACTTTCTCAGTGTCTGTTATTTTCTTTTATTGAGAGGTAATCTGTGTTGTTAGAAGGTTAAATTTATTAGTTGAAACCAAGCTTATATAGTAAATAATTTCAACATAGTGTCAGATATTATTGAACAGCTTGGTGGTCATAGATATCTATTTAGTGTTACATTGCAGGTTTGAATCTAGACAGAATGCGTCCTCCTCCTATTTTGTTGTTGAAATTTCAGTACTTTGATGCAGTTGGGTGGGTGGCAGGAAGGGCATGCCTGTAGAAAAGTGGTGGGGTGTTGGCTTGGTTATCTGTATGGAACGACTCCCATATGGCCCAGCTAATTCCACTGCCATGCACTGTCTCTTGCTTCAGTAAAATCCAGATTGGTTTTACCTTTCTGGTTCACCTGGGTTGTCTTCGACAAAGGCCATTAAATGGGTGTGTTTATGTGTGTATCGTTGAAATTTGCTGATAAGAGTTTGAAGAGTAGATATCACGTGTGGTAGATTTCACTGATTGTGTGTGTTCGTTGTAGGCTTTTGAGTCGGAGGTCAAGTCGAACAAGGACCAGCTGGAGAAGCTAATCAACGACGGAGAGAGAATCAAAGGCGAGAAGCCTGATCTTGCAAGTATTGTTGACCCGAGACTGGACGAGTTGCGGCAGCAGTGGAAAGAACTGGAGGACACGACTACAGACAAGGGCGAACGCCTGTTTGATGCTAACCGCCACGTGCTGTACGAACAGAGCGTTGACGATATCGACGGCTGGATCAAGGATATTGAATCACAGATTGTAACGGAGGATGTCGGCCATGATCTGACAACGGTCAATCTGCTCGTTCAGAAGCAGAATATTCTCGAGGTGAGCCAATGGTTTACTGTCGTATGTGTCGTACAGCTACTGATATGAATATGAAGGTCATAGTGATGATGAGCCATAATATACAAGCTGATGGTGACTGGATGATTGTACTGACACATTTTTATATAGTCTGTATATTTTATTATTTTCTCTTAAATGTTCTAGTAGCATTTGTTTTTATTTCTTTGTATGTTGCAGCTGTATGCCAGTTGCCAAGTTGTGATCATTGTAGTCATGCTTATCTGTTGCCATTTACATAGATTATCAAGAGCAGATATGTGTATTTGCACCATTGGAATTAAAACACCAGTATGAATCAAATTCGTGTCTGACAAATTCGTAGTCGTATTACTTGTATTTACCAGGCATTTGTCGCATCAGTGCAGGCATGCGTTGCCAAGTTATTATTGACAGAATAGTGTCCAACAGAAGATATGATGTTTAAGTTGAACTATTTTGATGCTGCAGTTGAGTAGTAGCTGTAACGGATGCAATGTCCCTTTCCTTGAAAGTCAGTGGATTAAGAATTGATTAGTCCAGTGGGTAACATTCCTTGGTTGTTGTCAGTTATTTGAGTTCCTTTGACATTGTTGGTCTTGCAGCAGGAACCCTAACGTCTGATCTCTTACATCCTGCTGTCATTGTTCCAAAGAGTTCTGTTTTGGCGAACCTAGTCACATCTTGAGTAACTGCTGGAAAGAAGGTCGTTGAACACAGCTCGACGGGGGGTCTGTGTCCGATTACGATGATGCAGAGTCAGCTGAAGATCAAAGAAGTTCAGGTGCAGTCGCTGGAGACGCAGGCTGCCAAGCTGCGCGACGTCGACCCCGACAAAGAACAGCAGCTGTCGTCTCGCAAGGTCGAGGTGGAAGAGCGTTTCAACCGACTTGTCGCTCCGCTCGTTGAACGACGCAAAAAGCTCGACCAGTTCAAGCGAGTCCAGCAGGTCGGATTACTTGCACAGTGTTTACTACGAACTATAACCGCCTGCTTACTTATCTTATTATTCGTAGGAGAATTAAGTTCTTTGCATGAAAATTTCGTACTAATATAACCGCACTGGTGCTTATACTGTGTGTCTGTAAATAGTTCGCCTAATGGCGTAAATATTTTTTAGAAGTATGAGGAATCACTGTGTTGTTGAAGCAGTGGATTTAGATGAAGCTTTTATGAAATGGTGAGTTGACTACATGAGTCTGTGTTTCTGAAGTTTTCATTCAATGTGATTAATTTTAAGGAACTGATTGTAAACATCTTTTTTTGAATGCAGTTTAATAATTTGTCCGGTTTGCATCTTCACTGGAAACCATTGCATGTGGAAAGTGCTTCATTTGCTCAAAAGGGTTTGATTTAGATGGTTTGGCCAAACCTTGATTGACACAAGTAGATGATGCCATTATGTTTCATTATGGTCATCATCGACATATGCTGAGATTAATTTGATATAAGTGAAAACACCGATCAAGACCTTGAAATAATAAAAACTATAAACTGTTGTCAATGCGCACATAATCAGTATCAGAGGATCAGTCAGTCATTAGTTTTCAGTAATATCCAGAATAATGATAATGCGACAGTGATAGCATACCATAATCATACGACTGTGACAGGAATGCATGGTCGCTAAGCAGCGATCGTCTTGTAATAGTTCTGAGATGTTGTAAATTGATTATACACTGTACGTTTGCAGTTTATACTTGATTTCTTAACTACTCACAAAATATTGCAGAGTTGTATGGAAGTAAGGCGCTGTTGCAAGTATAATACAATACCAAAGTGTTTTGCCCTCTGTTATTTTCTGCTTGAATTTTTGAATGTACAGTATTTTATTCTCTGGCTCGTAGTGATTATTAAAGTTGTCTCTGCTGTGTGTGTTTCAGTTCCTGCGTGATGTCGAGGATGAAAAGATGTGGATAAACGAGCGCCTCGCTCGTGCGAAGACGCCGAACTATGGCAACTCGCTGCTGAGCGTCCAGATGCTGCTCGGCAAGAATCGGACGCTTCGCAACGAGGTGGACAGCCACGAGCCGACAGTGATTAGCATCGTTGACCTCGGCCTGTCGATGATCGAGGAAGGACATCCTCAGTCGGACGAGTTTCAGCAGCACATCAACGAGCTCAACACGCTGTGGACTGATCTGCAGAATGCCGTCGACCAACAGAAGTCTCGCATTGAGCAGTCCGGAGTTGCGCAGCAGGTGTCATGCAGCACTTCGTATACTCTGCCTTCAGTGCTTTAACAATGCTGGTTGACATCGGGAAGAACATCCGGATCGTAAAAATTGAGGACGATGTGCCGGCATGGTTGTCCGTCTGGAGCTTATACACTGTAAAAATTATCCGTACATTGACGGTTATTTTGTATTCTGTGGCAAGTTTTCCATGTTTTAACAGAACCGGTTCCATATACGCTTTTGTCCATAAATCAACGGAATGATGTGGACCTGTGCTTTATTATTTTGTCATTTATGATACAAACATATATGGATCCAGTTTCGTTAAAATATGGAAAACTTGCCACAAAATATCTGGATATACGGATATTTTTTACAGTGTACTTAGCTAATATTGCTGCCTCCCGATCATTTTGTGATTCATTTAAATCCACAATGGTTGATTTACCTTGATGCCAGCTTACCAAGGTGTTCTGGAAAAGAAGCTATTAAACATGTTCATGTTATTGATGATATAGTTAGTATACACACTAAAGAAAATCAGCAATAAGCAATAACCATTTGAGATTACACTTACTGTGTCATTTTTGTTATCAAAAAATGAGCTAGAATGTCGTAATTGATAGTACTGCAGGTGGTGAATATTTTGTAGGGTGCTGAGATGTCCTGGGAGAAAAGTCCTGAGATTTGCTTATCTCATTTGACTTGGAGCCGTGTTTACTGTTCATTATATGAACGTTGTTGGTTGTCATGACGCCGGCGGTGTGCTATTGCAGTACCTGTTTGATGCTGGCGAGTCTGAAGCGTGGATGAGTGAACAGGAGCTGCATATGATCAGCGAGGAGCGCGCTCGAGACGAGGTCGGTGCCGGCAACATGCTGAAGAAGCATGCTAACATGGAGAAGACAGTGGAGGATTACGCGGATGTTATCCGACAGCTGGCAGACCGGGCAAACCAGCTGATTGAGCAGGATCACCCCGACCGGTCTGTTCTCACTCTTTAATGATACTGTGTTCGGAAAATGTTTGTTTTCCTGTGTAGCTGCTACATAAGTCAACCAGTTTATAATGTCAGGCAGTAGTATTGATTGTTTGTATCATAATGTTTGAGCTATTGGTTAGTTATTTTTTCCCATGAACAGTGAACCGCATTCTGAGGATGCCAGAGGAAATTGTTGTATCAGTTGTATTTACAACTGAAGATGGAGTTTTCGTTAAATGGTTGCTTGAGATATTTTATGCCAAAGGATGAATGTACAGTCGTATACTGCAGTAAATTATACACATCGGTAGAGTTAAAAATTGCAGTTTCATTTTCATGCTCGATGTATAATAACATCACAGCAAGTGTTTAGCTGTATATGTTTTACACAGAATTATTAAGTGAGATGCTGTTCGTAAATAGCAAATCCAGCAGCTGTAACAGGTTAACTAGCCATATAGGTTTACTTTGCATATTTTCAGGCTTGCAGTTAATTGTTTAATGCCAGTAATAAATACAAGATATAAAGTAAGAAAAATAATGATTCCACAAAAGTGTTTGTTACGTAACATTCTTAAGATTACCTTTTGTGGGAGATGGAACTGCCATGTCTTAAGGAAATGGATAGTACCAAACCAGACTTTGTTGTGGTTGTTGTTGATGGAAAATATGTGATAAGAGAAAGTTGTCCCAAAAGCAGTATTTTTTTCTTAGATATAGTGCATTGGAAAGAGGGTGATATTCCATGTAGAGCAGTCGTTATCGATTGTTGCATACATTGAGATGTTGCTGACGCATCGTGGCGCATGCTTTGTCCTCTAGGGATGCTATAGCAGTGAAGCAGGCGCAGGTGGACAAGCTCTACGCGAGCCTGAAGGACCTTGCCGGTGATCGCCGGCTGAAGCTTGATGAGGTTCTGAAGCTGTACATGCTCAACAGAGACATCGAGGACCTAGAACAGTGGATTGCCGAGCGGGAAGTCGTCGCTGGTTCGCACGAGTTGGGACAGGATTTCGAACATGTCACGGTAGGTGATGCCTTTCACTACTTGGCTCGTTATGTTTGTATATTACTTTGGAACAGTATGAACTGCAGAGTTTAATATTCGTCTTTTGTTCTGACATTTATAGATTTTTTTGTATGACTTCTTTAGTGGTATTTTAGTCTCGGTTGTTCCCCCTCCTCTCTGATAGACAATATCCAAGCTACGGTGTTCATCTGGAAGTTAGCAGAGAAGATTATCAGAACTGTTCAGCCCTGTATTGTGTACAACAGTCGTGCAAAATGATGTGCACACACAAGTGGGTAGTTCTTACAAATGCATGAGTATGTAGTTTCAGGTTTATTGTGTGTTTTAGCATAGGTTTTAGTGCAGTATGTATTGTCCAACGTTTATGTGTACGAGCCATATCGCGTTTCGCGCGATTGTGACCTGTGTATCGTGCTTTGCGCTCGTGACACAGACAGAAAATCAAACTGTGCGATCTTTATAATATAGATTTTTGTATTTGTTTTTTGTGTTGTGTTTGGTTTAGTTTTCTCAGCACTAACCGAGAGATTGGCTCGATCAGTCTGTGAATAATGTGCGTTCTTTGTGAACATGCGATGATAACGTATGCGTTTCAGATGCTGCGTGACCGGTTCAAAGAGTTTGCAAGAGACACGGAGTCAATTGGCCAGGAGCGCGTGGCAGCAGTCAATGAGGTGTGTGACCGACATATCAGCAGTGGTCACTCGGATGCAGCGGTTATTGCAGAGTGGAAGGACACCATCAATGAACTCTGGGCGGACCTGCTGGAGATGATTGACACGCGAACGCAGATGTTGGCAGCGTCTTACGAACTGTTCAAGTTCTACAATGACTGCAAAGAACTTCTTGAGCGCATCCGTGTAAGTTTATTTTGTCTCACTGCCAAAAGGTCTGTGTGTGTAGTTGATACCAAGCTTTGCAGATAGTGCAGTTGTTAGTGGTAATGTGACTACGTGAGGTCATATGATTGAATCCCAGCATGGTCATATGACTGTTTATCATATCATTGCTTTTTACGCCCACTGCAAAGCCTAACTACACTTCTTAGGTAGGCTCATCCATTCATACTGTGTGAGATGGTAATGTATCAGCTTTATGACCAAATAATAAGAATAAGTAATGGAATGGTTAATTGTATGCTTATACAACTGTCTCGAGTGGTATAAGTGAGTGTTAACGAATTTATACCACGATAGACAGTTGTATAACACACTTATTCCACTGTCGCACGAGTCGCCAGCGGTAGGCCTACAAACTTGCAGCTGTATTCCACGCTTGAGTGGATCCGTGAGTTAACACTACGTTATACCACGCCAGACATCCGTTGTAGACATAGGAGGCACGAGTGCGACGGTGGAATAAGCAGACTTACAGCCCAGGTTATCTGAGGCTTGATGCTACCTGGCATTGAGCCTGTAGAAGTCAAATGTAGACGGTGAACTCTTGTAATGGCTTTATGATTATGACAACACCATAGACATTTTCATGGATATTTTTATTATTATGCATTTGAAGCTATAAATTACACTTTTCAATATTTATTTTAGTTGTTACTTAGACCCATTTAGGAGTACTAATACTTATTGTGGTGTTTACTGGCCAGCCAAGCTGCAGCTGTAAAACTGGCACTGACTAATTGTGCATGTTGATGTGCAGTGTAATGTAATGTAATGCAGCTGACAATGCAGTATGGTTGAGTTGAAAAAATGGGAGGAGAATGATAATGACATATCATCCACTAGTGTCCAAATGGTGTCAGTACATTTACTAAGTCTTCTCCTTATCTAGTCCTCAAAGTATTTGCCGTGATGTCCCATGTTATTGTTGTCACTGAAAGGCTAATGTAATTCTTCATGGAAGTTGTATATCACTCCAAAGGTCACAGTTGCAGTTAGAAGCTTAATTCTGCTTTTGAGAGAATCGGCAGCTACACCACTTGTTTGGTAGCAATGTACTGTTGCATTGCATGCCTTTCCCTTCCCTTCCCCTATAAAGAGTTTTCTTTGGGACATGGATGCATTGCACAGATGGACATCTTGAAAGACTTGCACAGTAGGTGAGCCTCATACCTCAGTTCTTAGTGTGACGATGTAGTGGTTCAACAGGTTGGATGTCCCAGTTGAGGTGCAGCTGCATAGCAGCTTCTGGGAAGTTGTTTGTATTTTTGAGCCACTATCAAGCAACATTGGAACTTCACTTTTTGGATTAGTCTTTCGCTGAGACCACACTTCGGACTAAGACCAAACTTAATCCAAAAACTGAAGGATGTTTTTGATTTGGAATCAATGAATCGCTGAGCGGAAACTTTCGCTGAGCGATTCACTGAATAAGGACTTCACTTTTTGGATTTAGTTTGGTCTTAGTGCGAAGTTTGGTCTCAGCGAAAGACTAATCCAAAAAGTAGTCACCCATTGTTGGTACTGGTCATCCACAGCTTGGAAGGTAACCGTGGGTTTGGTATCGTGCTGGCTTTTAGTGGTTTATCTTGCTGCTGTCTGAAGGGAGCAATGAGTCGATGCTATGAGGAGCATGTTAGAACAGTGTACATTAAGATGAATGTATATGCAGGACAAAGAAGTGTTGATTCCGGATGAAGTCGGGAAGGATCCGCAGACTACTGCGGCACTGCAGAGGCACCATGTCGCTTATGAACATGAACTCGTTGCTCTTGGCGCACAGGTAAATTGATTATTATTACAGTAAACTATATCTCTGCATTTCGTAAACAGTTATAGATTGGGACCACAGTTACTAAAAATCATTAGTAGGTGGTCATGCCCGCTGTATTTAGTATTTAGTATTTAGTAGTCATTTGAGATGCCGATGATCTGAAGTGTCATATTACAGTCT
>Ga0209782_1000549_pt1 | contig 16799 bp, 8 predicted proteins | sample WorMetmaBAHAMAS1_FD_187390 | JGI IMG/M metagenome (GOLD analysis project Ga0209782, IMG submission 187390) | Marine gutless worms symbiont microbial communities from Max Planck institute for Marine Microbiology, Germany - Inanidrilus... | ecosystem: Host-associated > Annelida > Digestive system >...
ACTCTCCCCCGAAACTGAAATCCTGTCTACGCCACTGCTCGAATGTCGAGTTGTGTCGTGTCCGGTGGTGTAAATTTGCTGTTTTACCATCACATGTCGAAGTGACAGGCAATTTGTAGCTTTTCGTCACCTCTGCCGTGTGATCCCATATGGCACGTGAATGCCCGTGGCGGTGAGGCATGTTACGAACTGCCAGGCAATAGCCGGTTACTTTACTTACGTGCGTCACGTGTCGATTAATGCAGAAGACGAACCGTGACTTCCTGAACCCGCTGCTGTTGTCACTGAGTTACGACTTGGAGGATGTCGGACGTCCGTCACACAACAAGCGCAGCACGACGGCGGCACGTCACGTGACCGACATCAACCAGTTTCCAGTCGTCGACAAACAGCACTCGGCCACCAACATCAGCGTCCGTATATCTACTATACTGGCCACGTCCCAGTCTCCTTCTTGTAACTTCCCGAATAGCAAATGTTGCCGGGAAGTCGCCAACTTTAGAGCGACTTGTTAGCGACTTGTCGGACGTGTTGTCAGCACGTTACAGGGAAGTTAGCGACAAGTTGGTGACTGACACGTTGGCGACAAGTTAGGCCTACCGACTTTTGGCCAACAAGTTAGCGACGTCACGGGGAAGATACGGGGAAGCTGGTCGAGTGGAATATGGACACTGGAGAGTTCAGCCTATTGCAGTAGCCTATATTAAAGCTGCTGACGTGGCTTTAACCTCCACCCACTTCGGCCCTCAGTAATACACTTGTATCTCACTGAAGCTAGAAACCTAAGCAGTCATATCGAAGTGCAGGCCTACACTGGCAGCGCTTTGATAACCACATGATCTTGACCTTTGACCTTTTGACCTCAGGTCAACGCATGGCGAAGACCTGCCACGGAGTATATGCTGTTGATAGCTCAAGTCGTTTTTGTTTTAGAATGCGGACAATCACACACAGACACACCAAGTCGCATACACATGCCATTGATCACCCTACGCACGCATCGGCTACCGACGGCGTTGGAACTTGGAAATGAATAAACAGCAGCATGCAGTAGGCCTATAGACACGCTGGGGGTTTAAGTGCTGTAATAGCGTAAAGCTGCTAAATCATGTGCCCAACATACACCGACCACGGCGTGAAACGTCTGTATCAACAGCCCTCATCTATACTGTATCTACTGAGTGCGTGCGTTGCGGGCTAAAATTCTGTTAGGATACTTGTATGTTGGCCTTAACGAAGCTGAACTATTAAAGTTCTGTTTATGTCACAGATCTCACTTCATCTCAGCTGACCTCATTTCATTGAAACGATATAAGGAAAGTAGAGGGGGGCGTGGTGTGAAAACCTGAACAACTAACAGCCACCACGCCCTGTTAGGTCCTGATAGGCCTTCAAAAACGAACGCATTTGTGCTGTGAATGCGTCGTACGCTGCTCACACTGGTACTGCCACTTGTAGCCCTAGGCTACTTGTATGGGTATATACTGGTAGGCCTACTGGTAATTGTACTGGTACTCGAGTGCTGGCTGGTGTACTTGTATAGGTGGAGTTCAAGAAGCAGTGTGGTGATGACGATGTCTGTCATAGCAACTTACAGCTACGAGCTTCACTCTCACTGCCACGGTAAGTCAACCACTCCTGCACTCCACTGCATTCCACTGTGTATACGCCACCGTCGTCTCTTTGAACTGTCAGATCTATAGATAGACATACAGTAATTACATAATGTGCATATGTATAGCAGCGACTCACCTCTCAGTACGGCAACATGCAGTACAGCACGTGTACGTTCATCCAGGGCCCGGATATCCACTGCCAAACGTAGACCTCTCAGTCTCTCACCAGTCAATTGTTAGCATGACCTTCCAAATTTGCTTTCGCTAATTATTAGACCACATCGCATGCACTCAGTGCATAGATGCGGGCTATTGCTACAGATACCTGTATAGGCTAATACTGTGCACTGAATGTCTGTCTGTTGGTCACGACCGTGAGCCATGCAAACACATCTGAACCGATCAAGATGCTGTTTGTGATGCTCATTCGTGTGGGTCCCAAAACCACGTGTCAGTCGGGGCTACATATGGACTTCACCTTTACACACACACAGCTGTCCGGTTTGGCGTAGTGGTAGCGTCGTTCATCGTATGATCAACGTCACTCTACGTTGAACTTGGTTAGTAGTTGGATGGGTGACTGTCTCCCGATAGGTATACCACCTCGGTATGTAACCAAGCCGACTATAGCTCTTGCATCCCTCTGGGATCGCTGAATCGAGTATCAGCTTTCATTGGCTGGGGTAAAGGCAGATGTCACCTCTGCCGGGTGGCATGTAACACTGTGTGATGCCATATGGAACGTGAGTTCACGTAGCGGTGAGGTATGTTTGCGAACTGCCATACACATTTACGTTACTTTACACGTACACGTTTTATCCTTTTAACAGTAATCAGTAGAACAAGATTGCCTAAAATCATCTGGGCTGCGTTGCCTGTCTTTCCGGTGGTAGACCCACTCACAGCCGCTGTACACAGTCGTTCAACGATATTTGCCAGAAAGTCCTTTATTTCGTCGCTCGTGTAGGGTTGCAGGGTTAGTAGGGTTATCACTGGTGTACCTGGGTCGTATAGGGTTAGGGTTAGTTTTTGGCTGTAGGCCTATGTCGCCAGTTGATGTGATTTGTAAGTATATATCAGGCTTTTACAGTGTGCAGTTCTACACAAAAACAGCAGTTGTATGGACGGATTTGTGCAGTTCTAAAAGGCAGTTTGTGTAGTTCTACGGGGCTTTGCTCCATGACTCCCACCGAAGAATCTGCCCCCTAGAACACCGCTAGGGGCTCTGCCCCTGACTCTCATTATACACTATCGCTCCACGCTCGCCATAGGTCTAAACGTGCAGTTCTAAATTGATCCTTATAAACCCCTGGTATATATATGCCTATGTATGTGTGTGTGTTATAGAGAGGGTGAGGAGGCTGAGTCTGGTGGTGGTGTGTACGTGCTGCGAGTGGGTGAGAGTGACGTGACGACGTTGTGGCTGGAGCTGTTCAACGCCGGTGAAGATGCCCATGACACGACCATCACCATCACGCTGCCGACGCACAGCCAGCTCAGCTACCTCGGCACCGACTCACTCGTACGTAATATACTGGAAACCAAGGCAGTCATGTCGACACGCATACTCACTCCGGCAGCACACGTCATCACTCTGTGACGGTGTGACTTCCGGGTCAGTGATGCAGAGGTTCTGCCGTAGAGTACGCCTATATGCATACCAAGTTTGGTGTTGAGTTGATAGCTCAAGCCATTTTTATTTTAGAGCGTGGACACATATACCCGCAAACACAGATGCCGCTAATCATTGTAACGTTGCATCGGCTACCGCCGGCATGGGTAACAAACAACACACTCATCATAATACAATACTCAGCTTCCCCATTTATACCTGGACGGTGCAATAACAACTAGACGGCTGTTATTACATGATACCGGTACTTCAAAGCAAGCTGTAGTCCACTCGGTACCCTCTAAGAGGTACGCCACAGTATCTCACAAGTGGGCCAAGAGCGACTTGCATATTTTATACACTAACATAGGTCGATCATCTTTCGTGTGAATGTTTATTTTCCAGTTTCCCTAGGTTGAGCCGTTTTTGACATGACAACTTGCCAAATCTCACATTTTTGCAGCATTTTCCCAACTCCCTTCAAATAGGGGAGTGCGGCAAAGAATCCAGTGACGTGATATCAAATTAGCACTATATACCCCAAACTGTTCGTAACATACCCGAACCATCCATTTGTTGGTTCTGAGAACTAATGTTGCCTAAATAAATAATGCAATTTGTCTATACAGCAGCATGCGTTCAAAGTGGTTGTGATATGATGAGCAGGATTCAAGAAAGTACACGTGCAACCCTGTAGACAATCTTGTCTACTGTTCCATTGGAAATCCATTACCAGCGGGACAAGGTGCTCTTCTCAGCGTTCGATTGGACACGCGTAAAACACGAGCTTCTTTCACACCCATCTCTATCATCGTACAGGCAAACACGTCAGTTAATTCTTAATTTCGTTGTTTTTGTTAAAAATAAATTTAAACATGAAAGGCCAGGGACGAGAAGGAAAAAAAAGGGCAGAAGTTCTCTGATCAAAAATGGTAGTCCAGTGCATCCAAGCAGTGTTCAACTATAATTTACATTGACCACTTCCATAGCAGTAAGTATAAATCCATGATCTGGTGTCCATCTGTCTGTCTCTTTGTCTGTTTGTCTGTGCCATTTTCTCTAACATTAATGTGGTTACTACGCCACTACTGCAGGAGCGTGGCTGTATGGTCGTGCACGGACTAAAACCTCTGCTGCATGCTGCTGGTTCCATCCTGTCTTAGACGATGGCAGGCGCCAAGATTGGACGAGTGCTTTGTGCAATGGGTGCCGCATGCCCCAACGTGGCCAGTGTACTTTTCGTCCTATCTGTTCGAGGGCCAATACATTTGTTATGCCCTCGATGTATGGTAGGGGCGATGCGATGATCTGTCTGTCTGTCTGTCTGTCCATTCAGTAGATGGCTTCACCAGTGGGAGCATATTGTTTTGCCATGCGATACCTTGTCGATAATGGATTCGACCTAACCCGAGCCATGGATAAGCTAAGTGTGATCGATGCGTTTGAGTATGATTTTCTGGACGGTGCAGGACGAGTGCTGAGGTGAACGTTGAAGACAATCAAGTCAACATTTCAACACGAGTCGTTATTGAGACCGACCTGCTTGTCCGAGGGTCAGCACTGCACTTACTCCACTCACACTGTAAAAAAATATCCGTATAATCCGTATATCCATGGATATTTTGTGGTTAGTTTTCTATATTTTAACAGTACGTTTGTATTTGTAAATCTACGGAGTAATGAAGATCAGACCCACATGCAGTGTGGCCCAGACTTTGTTATTTTGTCAGTTTACGGATACAAACGTTTACGGAACCGGTTCTGTTAAAATACGGAAAACTCGCCACAAATATCCGTAGATGTATGAATACTTTTTTACAATGCAGTTAGACATGCCACCTTGCACTCTAGCCTTTTATGCTAGCATTTATTCCATTTAACTGATTTTTAAGAGAAAAACAGAGGACTGCCATAGGCCTATAGTCCATCAAAAACTTGCGATTTGCAATCATTAGCACCTGTGTTTTTTCATGACTACAACTTGCGATATATAGTTACTTATTTGACATCTCTAAGTTGGATCCCAAATCTTTTTGTAGAGAAAAAGTTTTTCTTGTGGGGAGGAGTTAGGCACTAAATGTCTTATAAAGATGCATTGAATATCACATAAGTGACGAAAGTTAAGTCTTCAGTCATCTGCAACCAATTTTTATTCCACTTTTTCGTGTCATTTCCTCAGTTTCTTCGTTCATTTGGTCATGAATAGACTATTTTGCAAATACAAGTGGCAGAGTTATTTTGAAAGGCAGATAGCCAATTAGCAGAATCAAAGCATTGACGAGAACTGGTTTGTTTGTCATTTCATATGCGATTTTTATTTTATATGTATCATTGTTTCTCTGAGTGAATCCAGTAAAGTGATGATCACGATGATGATGATTTTTTCTAGTAACTCTCATCCAAACCAAGTTGTGTTCGGTGGAGAAATCTTCGGTGAAAGTGCTGTGGCATTTGAACAACAGATCGGACTTCAAGTCGTCCATACATTTGAGGTACTGGTAATACAATCACACATCATGATTTTTCTATGGACAGCTTTATTTAATCCACATTCTTATACACGTACTTAGTCATACGAGTGGATCTCATAAGGGTGTCCAGGTCCGGACCGTCACAAAATTTTGGTTGTGAGGGTACTAAATTGCTTGGACCTTCATGAAAAATCAACTTATTGTTTAACCAATAGCATTTTGTCCTCTGGTGATTGCAATCTTTATTTTTGAGCAGAGTTGGCTGGAGCTTAGCTCTACAGATCTCACTGAGGAGAACATACCGGTACAGCATTGCTCAGATCCATAGCTAGATTTCAGGGGCCACTTTAAGGTGGGTGAGGGAGAGAAGGAATGAGGGAGACAAGAAAGAAGGAGAAGAATGTAGGAAGAGGAACATGGAATGGTTGGACCCTCACAATGTTTGGAAAGGATTCACGCCAGTGTAAGTTCACTGGTGTTGGCTTACACAGGCAAATTTAATTCCGAATGCAATGGGGTCTTTTCTCTAGCAAGATTTGTCATGTCATGAAGATGCATGTGTAGGTGAAGAACGTTGGTAAGGCGCGAGTTCCTGGTGCCACGTTGTACATCAGATGGCCGTACGAGACGTACGCAGGACAACACGCGCTGTATCTGCTACACCAACCAAACATCGTCAGTTCTCACTGGACTGACAGTTATCAGTCATCTCACCTCTCATTATTTAGCCCGCTCGGCAAACTTGCCGACCGGGCTCTGTTTTCATCTGAAATGAGTGCATCGTTATTGGTCGCAGGCATGGCAAACTGGGTCATGCACCGTGAGTAGAGTCTAGGCCTATCTCTGTGAGCATTGCCTAGGTCTGTGTCTGTGCCTGTGAGAGAGCTGTCACTTTGAGTTGTACAGTTTTTTCTTTGCACCACAAGGAATGTGAAGTATTACAGTCAGCATGTCTGTCTGTTTGGCTGTATGTATATTGAGGATTGCAGCATGGTGGTGCCTTCTGGTGAATGATAGTAAACTGCCATGCTTTGTTATGTGACAAATGATCTACAAAATTAGAACTTATCCATATTGCATTGTCGTCAGGTGAGGTAGATCGAGCCACGGCTTCAGGTGACATGCACAGAGAATTGTATGCATTTTGGACATGTGGTTTTTGAGATATGCAAGCAGACAGGCATACAGACACGCTAATTGCAATACTTTGCATTCGTTTTGAGGACAAAATATTGTGCCATGATAATGATGATGAGCATGTACAATATATTGTAGCATGAAGGTAGTGAAACCAAGGGCTACTGCATCTATGACAAGTCCTGGATCAACCCGCTGGGTATCACGGTAAGTGTAAGACAGTTGGTATGCACAGCAGTGACAGTCGTCAGTATTGTGAATTCATCATGGTAGATGAAGATATGGGTTGGGTGAGTTCACCCATGAATTGGGTTTGGTCACATTGGGTTTGGTTAAATGACATGTGATAGACTGGGTTCAATGATCGACTGAGTCAGTCTGTTTGCTTTTGCTTTTAGCAACAGTGAAATGGAAACTGTAACCAACATTAGTGCCATTTAAAAAATATTTCAGTTGTCGTGACGCGAATTCCAAAAATGTTGAAAATATACAGTAGTTTGATGCTGAAATTATCAGACAGAAATCACCAATATAAATTATGTTGAAGACATGTACATGCCATCCTGTAATTTGAAGCTTGGTTTGCTTGGCTGGGTTGGGTGGATCAATTTGTCGGTATGATGGGTAAATTGGGTAAAGAAAAAGTGACCACCTATGGATGATATATTCATTTCACTGGCCATTGATGGCTGAGCTGCTACACTTGTTATTGTAAAGGCATCTCAGCCAGTCACATAGTCACTGTATTGACCCTTGTGTCAGGCTCTCAGCCCAAGGTGAATAAAGCATTTTATTTGCAAGCACGTGGTTTGATGTCTGTTGCAGCATCGTCCACCACTGGTCGAACGGCAGTCGAGCTTGGCCAATCAGACGCTGGATAGCGGCACACATGACAGTCATGTGACACCAGACAAGCCAAACAATAACAAAGAAAAGCGCGCACTTGGCGGCAGACATGCCGCTCTGCTGGTTAGTACCACGATCCTTAAAGTTTGTTACCCACTCATAGCTGCCTTGCACGATTGTTCAACCGTATTGCCAGTTGGCGCCATTATGCGCGTCCATCTGATACACGATTCATTGGCTTACCCACCATCCTAATTGGCAGCTTGATCGGTTTTTCAGAGCAGATGCCCCGTTCTCCCTGTCGCTGCCCCATTAGGCCTACCGTCAAAATTTGCCCTTTACACTGGAGGATCTGAATGCCATCTCATACATTTTTCCTTGAAACCACCTACCCACCACCCAAAATGGCATTTTGATCGAGTCAGCCGTTTTTCCACAATACATGCTTTTATCAACGGACAAACCAACTGACTGGAAGAACAACGACAGAACTCGACCTGTAAGAATAGGCCACTTATGCTATGTGTACGATGCAGCCAAATAATAGTTCTAATAGATGTGTTACTGACTTCCCACTCTGTGTCCTACTGTCCTCATCATTAGCCATGCTTAAAGAACTGATATTTTCTGAGCTGCGATACTTAAACTGCTCAACACATTGCAGCAGGTCTGCATTACAAACTCTTAACCATTTGAACGTTTTAACACTCAACCTAGGCTATGATGGCGTAATGGTTACGGCGTTGAGTTCGACTTACAGCCATTCCAATGCCAGGTATCAGTATAGCAATCTTGGGTAAGTTGTTCACTCACGTGTATCTCTGTTACCAAGCAGTCTACAATTGGTACCATTGTACAGTTGTTCTGTGGCTGGGCAGTTAACCGTAGGTCTGGTGCGGCACTGGCCATGCATCATGGACTTGAGTGGTTTATCCACATACTGACTCAAGGCCTAAGTAAGGGAGACAAGCACCCCACCTACACTCTTTACCTTTTTCACCTTCTGAGTTTCCTATGGTGTGTGATGTAATTGGTCGTTGTAGAGCTGTGAAGATGGTTCAGCAAGGTGTCGTGAGTTTGTCTGTGTGCTTGATGAACTGCTGCCCAGCGCTGGCTTTGCCGTCAGCTTCACATCTCGCCTCTGGAACAGCACGTTTGTTGAGGTCCTCACTTGTCTCACCTCTCAGAGGACCATAGCTGCCTGTGGAGTGCCAGAATTGTTTGCATTATGCATAGTTGAATGGTATTTGTTATTTTCATTCAACATTTTACTCTCACCTGTGCAGTCATATCGACAGGCTGACCTAAGCCTCTCATCCATCATAACCATAACATATGCCAAACCCATTCTTTAACCTCTAGACCTCAGGGTCAGTTCTGCAGCTGCTGCTTAGGGCCTGTGATGCAGTATATCTCTACCGACCTTGGTGCTGATAGACAGCTACGAGTTATGATTATTGCCCATTGTCTGCAGACCTGTTGCACAAATAGACGATACATAGCTACTATACTTATTAAGATTAAACACGTAAAATGTTGAATGTCACTAGAGTTGTTATAGTAAAGGTCATAGGCTAATACCAGAAGTTATGGAAAATGTTTTTTTTTAAATTGATTGACTTAATCAGTTAATAGGTCATGGGTCAATGGGTGACACGGTACTACTGGCCTATGTTACCCATCCAGATTTGTTAACCATTTGACCCTCGACCCACTTATCATTGTCAGCTGTGTATTGTTATGTGGTACACGTTGGCGTGCATAGAGCTATGCTGAAGTTGGTGAGGTGCTGATTGAGTCGTACGCCGAGGTTCACATCAACACGACGTACAACATCAAACAGTCCAACACCACCAATGACATACTACGGGTCAGTGTTCATACTCGCACACCCTTCCCCGTGAGGGACCAAAGTATTGCAGTGAACGTGTCTGTATGTCTGTCTGTCCACCTGGGGCGTTTCTAGCACCTCCAACTTGGGGGGCAGTGGGAGACCCAGGGGACTCAAATATGTAGTTCTTTGAAATAAAACCACCAAAGTATACAAAGTGGGCCAAAAAAGATAGGGCACCACATCTGAAGTATCACATCTGCTTACATCTTCAAAATACCAGAATCAATTTCAATGGCTTTTTGAATACTTCAACATCATTTTATTTTGAAGCAGCCATTGATTCCATATTCGTTAGATTCATTATACAAGGTGGCACCACCTGGCGAAAGCTAACAACTCGGATTTTGCTTTCAATGAATGGGAGTTTAGCATAACATGCCTATCAGAACTAGTCTGAACAAACTGCTGGATAACGAGTGTATTTAGAATAACACATTGTTCAATTGTGCCAAAAAGTGCAGTTCTGATGCAGGTATTTTAAACATATGGGCATTTGAATGCAATGGTCTCACTTGATTTTGTAAATGTTGGCCCGATTGCCTTTGATATTTTTTTTTGATTGTTGTAGGCATACATAATTGCTGTTTTTCATTCATTCTTATACTACACATATTGAGTCTGAAGAACTGAAGCACAAACTGTGCATGGGAGAGTTACAGTTGTGTAAGCCTATTTGGAAAACTGGAAGTCATGCTATATACTGTAAAAAATATCCATATAGCCGCAGATATTTTGTGGCGAGTTTTCCATATTTTAACGGAACAGGTTCCAATGTGGGCCATGCAGCACTTCATTATTCCGTCGATTTATGGATACAAACGTATACAGAACTGGTTCCGTTAAAATATGGTAAACTCGCCACAAAATATCCGCAGATACACGGATATTTTTTACAGTGTACATAATTACGTATCTCGATCACGATAACTCTTTCATGTTTGAAGTGTGTGCAGTGCATCGTATTTGTTGTCAGCTGGAGACTGTAGCGGTGGCAGACTTTGATGTGGAACGGCGTCGAGACATTCCACTGTGGATCATCATCGTGTCTGTCGTCGTTGGATTCATCCTACTTGCACTCGTCATCATTTTCCTCTGGAAGGTACGCATCATCTGTCACAGTGCCGTCCATATGCGCAACCACCTTTATGGGACAGGTTGCATCCCCTCCAACTTTTGTGACTGTCGTTTTTCATTGGGCTTGACGCGTAACTTCCAGAAGCACTGAAACTTTTCATTAACCCACAGGAGGCTTTGGGATTTAAGGGGGGATATGGAACGGATGCAGAAAGAGAGTGAAATCACTGAATGCAACAGCAGTGGGGGCAAATAATGATGACAGCAATAAGGACAAGGAGGAGGAAAAGGAAGGGAATTGCCATCCACCCCACGTGTGGTCGATCCCCTTTAACTTACTTGTTTTCTCCTATCTGTGACCCTAAACTTTGACATGTGGTCTAGATCTTTGACCTTGACCTAGATAGCGTCAAAGTGACCAGCTTGCCAGATATCTATGTCATTGGTTTCGAAAGTTATTGTCCAACCAGTGACATAGACAGACACACACACACATACACGTGACTGATTGCTTTACAATGTCCTTGCTAGTAGCGTGGTGGTTGTAGGCCTACTCGTTAATTTCTCAGTGTCAGTATGTAAGTCAGTATGTAAATAAGTAAGTAGGTAACTATAATTTGTGAACTTGCACAGTGGTCAGCCGAAGACGATTATGAGGCGCAAGAGGGCAGAGGGCACTAAGTTGGTTGGAAGGCCTGCTGGAAATAGTGGTCTTGAAGTGATTGATCAACTAATTACGATTGGACTGTTGTGATGAGCGTGCCTATGAGTCTCTGTCTGTCTGTCCGTCTGTCTGCACGCATATCACGGGAACCACGCAACTAAACTTCATGAAATTGTCTGTGCATGTTGCCTGAGGCCATGGCTTGGTCATTCTCTCGTGAGTTGTGATATGTCATCTACTTCTGGTTTATGTATAAGTCATGACATTGTGTACATATAGTGGGCGGTATGGTAGCGTTATATGCTACCGCAGCAGCCTCACTGCAACGTCGTGTATGCCGTAACCCCCTGCTGCGTGGCATTTGTTGCATCATGTCCCAGATAATAGTGGGCGCCAAGACTGGACGAGTCCTTCATACAAGGGGCGCCGGGACTGAGTATGCTATGCAACATTGCCTTGATTGACTGAAGGTGCTTGTGTCTTGTAGTGCGGGTTTTTCCAGCGTCATCGGCGCGGTAAAATGGGCGAGTACAAGGCAAAGATGCAGCGCAATGAATACCACGACTGAGAACCATGCCAGTCATGCCACTGCCACTGCCTGACTCCTGTTATTTATTTCTTCTCTCAGCATTAAACTACTTGACTTTCATGTCGGATGTTGTTTTACTGGTGAATTCATTACTACAATCATCGGCGGTCATTAGTCAAATGAGTCAAGCACTAACAGGAGGTTGTCAGTAATACTGGGATCGATTCCCTGTAAAACAGTAAATTATTTCCTTTTTATTATTTTTTTTTCATTTGCTAAAACATTTGTAATGTTTTTTACTCTTGAATATATATATATTTTTTTTTAATTTTAAGATGTTTGTGCAATACATATGTTGAATCATTAGAGTCCATCGTATTAAAATCAAATAAACTATAGAGTAGGATTTCTTTGTTAAAAAGGTGATGTTCGTCAACTGTTGTGATGTCAATTTAACATATTATTAGTCTACACTTTCCTGTAATCATCACGCAGCTTGGTGTGTGGCTGCACCCAGTAATCCAGCACCGAGTCTCAAACTGCGAATTATAGCCTATTTACACTGCCCAGTGCGACTCAACTTGATGGCCAGTGTCAATTGGCTATTATGCAACTGATGTCAAACTTGTTTTTGTCCTATGTTTTAAGTGTTTTTATTGAAGTATATTTTTTTATTCCAAAATCTGTTTAAACAGCTATGAGAAGGTCTACAATAGCCTGGCCACTAAGCTGTTTGATATAGGCCCTAAAGCCTGTTTACTGTAATTCTGTTTGACCATACTAAATAGAAGAAGGTAATATAGGGGTTCTTCTCATGCCCCGAGTTTACGCAGATAGGCTATGGTAATGGGCTACCTGCCATGCCATGGTCTCACTAGAAAAACTGTTGAATTATCATAATTATGCTTATTTTAGGCTGGGTTTTACAAGTAGCATTGCCAGTATCTTTTGCGTGTGCACGTGTATTATGTGTTTTGCGTGTAATTTTTGTGTGCACATATATATACACATAAATGTAAGACAAAAAACAGGACACTAGACTTATGTCTGCAACTTTGCTAAATGTTGACAGATTTTCAAAATCTTTTCACTAGTGAATTTACTAGTAAATTTGCAATGAAGTCTGTATTAAATATTTAACCACACATTAAATGTGTAACTACACTACCTTGTGAAATCTCCATGTTCAAAAAATTGCCATGCTCAAGGACTGAGTCCGGCAAACTGCAGTGTAAGACTGAGCCAGTCATAAAGTCTTATAAAAATTCTCGTTAGTTTGATATTTGTTGATACAGTTGATACTGAAGTCAAAAATAATCTGCATAGTAATCTAACAATAGAAAAACAGTTTTTGTCTGTCTTATGTAAGTCGTCGGTCACTTTTTCATCTTGAAGCAGGACATTGCAAGGGAAGCACGGCGTATGGGCACAATCAACCTTTTTGCCTGTAACTTCGCCAAGTGTTCACCAATTTAAAAAAAAATTTCACTATCAAACTTGGCAATGAATATGTAGTGAAATGACAGGTGAATAGCCCACCACATCTTAACTGTGCAGCTACACTACCTTGTGATTTAGCATTAATCACCATGCATGTTTCTGATTGTTGCTATTTTCAGTCTTCAGACATTAGTATTTCGCAAGGTAGTGTAGCTATACATTTAAGGTTAAGGTGTGGTTGGATGTTTAATGACAGCTTTATTGCACATTTCATGCTAAGTCTGCAGGAGAAAGAATTTTAAAAATCAATCAATAATTGGCAGAGTTTCGAACAAAACTCCAGTGTCCTGGTTATTTGACTTGCAGTGTACACATACACAATGATTGAATTGAAGTGATATGTCACTCAGGTATAGGCCTATAGTAATGGAGAGTCGTAGGCTATCATCATATGGAATGATGATCTAAAAGTCATCTGGAGTTGTGGACCTAATTGAATATTTACTAATTATTTAGCGACGTTATAGACGATGTGAGTTGTGTTCGTTGTTGAGGTGGCAGTAAATACTGCTTGAGCCTTATACGTCTTGCTCTGTACTTGCTTATGCACTGTTTTTATATACCATGGCCATGTCATTTCGACATTTGAGCAAATAAATATGTACATATGTAGGCCTATGTATGTGACGAATAAATAATTTCTTACGTGATCTAATGTAAATTATAATCATTGTCGTGTTATTTTCATTCATGGTTCTCGCAACAGACTCAGTTGACCAGGGGCGTCGATCCCTATGGGACAGGGGGGGGACATGTCCCCCAATATTTATAAAGGAGGGGACGTCCATGGTAATACCCCCAATATTTTAGAAGTGATGTCATTTAGGATGTCGACTCGAGTGACCAGAAGAAACTATGTCCAGATCCCCAAGGAAAGTGGATGACGTATTTGTTGCATTTTAATTAGTGCTTGAAAAGTTGAAAGTGAAAAATATGTTTTTACATGTATATTTTGCGGCTAGGTTTATTTTATCTAGTAACAGCAACAACTGTTGTTTGTTGTATTTTAATGCAAATATTATGTGTAGTTTCACAAAAAAGCTTAAGCTTCTGGGGGTCTTCGTCCCCAAGACTCCCTACCAGGGCTCCACCCCTGGACCCCGCTGGGGGACTTCCATCCCCCAGACCCCCAGTCTTCTTTTATGTCCCCCCAATAATCCTGTGAGATCGACGCCCTAGCAGTTGACGCAGAAAGGCTGCGCGATGCTGATTCGCATCATTTTCAGAATATAATATGCATACAGTCTACACACACAATCAAACCGAGCTTGAAGGCCCACTAATGACATTAGCACGACATTAAATTATGAGTATGTCCGTCCGTCCGTCATGCAGGTTAAAAAAAGTATTCTTTAGCATGGTTTTACCATTCTATGCTATGCTAGCGTGGTATATGCTGTCATCGTGTGTCTATCTGTCCATCAGTGTGTCTGTCCGTGTCTGTCACATCACATGCCAGTATTGTATCAAAGCAATTACACATAGAATCACGCAAACAAAGCCACACAATAGCCCAGGAACTCTAGTTTTCTGATGCCCAAGATCACTGTGAAATTCGAATGGGATCACCCCATATGGGGGCGCCAAACGCAGGTGGAGTAGGTTAAAATTGGCCACTTTTGACACATAGACGCATAGTTTTTATATAAGCAGAGTATTGTCATAAGGTAGAAAGAGTCTACAGCATGAAAAGCCACATAAACAAGGCTTTTTCGACAGCTTACTCTCACAACTACCTGGTGTGCAACTATAATCATACTCAGCCATGGTATTTACACCACCTGCATAGTCATATGTTAGTTCGATATACATGGGAATATCTTTCAATGCAAATAACGCAACATGCGGAATGGCATTCTCCACACGGACTGGCTGCACAAACAGGTTTGGATCACAAGAATGATTAATGAAACGGCCGACGTTGCCTGTGTATGTAGCATCAACATATGTTGAGAGTAATTTTGCTCCAAAGAATTCCCGAATCTCTAAAATATAGTTATGAGCTGCCAGATTGGTATTGCTATAAGCTGCCCGCCTTCTGGCACTTTTGTATGACAGTAATTCACCAGCATATTCACATACAAAACTGCCACGCATTATTGGTTGCAATGTCCGCACGCCGACACCTTTGTCGCCAACATCAAAGACTTGCAGTTTTACAGTGACACCACATTGTACAACACGGTTGGAACAAGACTGTTCACATAGGCAGTCACTGTTACATTCTAATACTGGTCTCAACAATTCAGTGTAAGGCACAACGTCCAGTAAACGGCCGTTTGTGTCATAAGCCGGACCAAATCTGTTGATACAGGAACAACCACCTTCTGCTGATAGAAAGCAACTTTCGGACTGACATCTGCAGCCTTCATAACGCTCGGCTAGCTCTTCTATATTATCATCCAAAATGCTGAATATGTTTGACTTGGTGTACTGCAAAACACAAAACCATAATGTAAATGTAATACTCATCTAGTATTAATACAGTAAGTGAAATAGCACACAGTAAAAAGCCCGGTACACACTACCCATATATATGGACCATATGTAGTTAATCACTGAGTTTCAATTTTGAAATCCGAGGCTATCAATTTTAGAGTTAGAACTTAGAACAGATCTTGGTACTGATTCTAAACCACATCCGGTCCACTTGTACATTGAATCGGTGCCGGTCTATTTTTGCAGATCGGCACTGGACCAACAGTACCAGTAAATTTCGTGTTTGCAACATGTCTCCTTGACACTGGCTCACTGTTATTAAAATAGGTGGTTGTTCTACATGCTGAATTTGATTAATACTAGACGAACCAGTTCCGATGGGTGCTATCAGTCACACTACTGCAGGACTGGATTACCAGCTAATTACCTACCACAATTAGCTGCAGGAACATGGCACATTTTTGTTTCTGCTTGCATTACAGCACTGAGTGTAACCACAGAATATTTATACTGTGGGGCAAATGTAGCACTAAAATAACAGCTTACATTAAATTACAGTGGTAAATGCTAGTTACAGTCTTGCTATTAAACTGGCTTTAAGGTTAGGGTTATATAGTAGGGTTAGGGTTATATGCTGGACTCACCGGCACAGGCATATGTTGAGCGTTTGGCTGAAAATACCAACTGCATAGCCTATAACACAGATTTGAAATTACCACCACAGATATTGACTTAGTGCCACTTTACTTATTTTGACGCTTAGTGCGGTGTCATTTACCACTGTAATAGATATCTTCAATGGGAAGTAGTGCAATGGTGATAGCCAAGGTGTTACCCTCCTTCAGTCTAGCCAAGCTTTTCTTCTTGAGACTACACTGTACCTTTTGCCTATTTTGAAATGTATGGTGTGATTAATCCGTGTATTTGAGGCAATAAATGAGTTCAATTATTCTTATTTCCGTAAGGGGGGACGATCCCGACCCCACGGACCCAATTTTGGTAATAGTTACCGATGCG
>Ga0209782_1000550_pt1 | contig 16795 bp, 12 predicted proteins | sample WorMetmaBAHAMAS1_FD_187390 | JGI IMG/M metagenome (GOLD analysis project Ga0209782, IMG submission 187390) | Marine gutless worms symbiont microbial communities from Max Planck institute for Marine Microbiology, Germany - Inanidrilus... | ecosystem: Host-associated > Annelida > Digestive system...
GAGGCGGCTCGTTGAGGCGAATGGGCCCAACATTTTTCAAATGCTTCTTGTCTGTATTTGTAAACATCGTAAGATAATCTTATGACTAACCAGTCTTACGATAAACTTTCAACAATGTCATTTTCAAAAATTACTATGCGATAAACTTTTGACAAAATTAAGGATACCTTATGATCACATCATTAATAATAATGTTAATAATGGTACAGCATATATTGTGTGTGGTAGTGTTTAAAAGTTTATGATACAGAGGTGATAGGCATTGCTATCGTACGGCAATAAATTGAAACATAAACAAGTGGCTAATTTTACACGGAACTTGGTTGAAAGCAGAAGTTAATCGTGAGTGACAATACATTATGTCTGCACTATTTTTCTGCTTATCAGCCAGCTTAGGCCCGCCTGTCATTATTCCATAAACATGTGGTAAAGTCGGGCCTTATAATGAACACTGTTGGTCCTATAACCTTTCATGACTTAACGGCATTTCAGAATATGCAGGTATTAACTGTTTGTACATGATCTGCATCGACACTGATGGGGTTGTATAGAGTTGTGAGAGTATCGTGGACTGTCACTCTGAATTTGTTAAGTAAGCAGTGTTAGATGCCACATTTTGTGACAGTAACTTCTGCTTTCAACAAAGTTTCGTGAAAAGTGAGCCACTTGTTTACATTTCAAATTATTGCCATAAGATAGCAACACCTGTTACCTGTACCACAGGACTTTTGGGCACTACCGTACTGTACCACGTATCTCACACCTAATGATTGTATGACTGTCTCGTTTTGTTACAGACACCAGTTTTTTTTCTGTGTGTGTAACTAGTTGCGTCCGTCAACTTTTTAATGAAGACTACATGATGATGATTATGTTTGGTGTGTGTTCAGGTGTGTTGTGGGTGTGTGTGGTATTAAACCCTCACTGCTCAGCATCCGAGAGATCGCTGTGGATTCGGAAGTTAAAGTCGTGGTCCGAGCTGCCCGTCTGTCCTCTGGAAGATGCCTACACTCGACCGAGCTCTGCACATGGTTAGTGGAACTGTTCGCATCACATTTCTAATAGTGGTGGTACGATACTGGTTTTTCACTGGACGATCAATTTTTTTGGTTTTTTACTTAAAAATCGACAATTCGATTTTCAGAAATACATGTAAAGGGGAGTATAGTTATCAACATCCAGCCATTATCGGTAGGCCTGTAATCCAATCAGGCATTCTGGGTGTTCATCAATTTCGTTCGATCTGACAAACGCACAATGTGAACCACAAACAATACCAACGGTATATTATTTAGCCCGCTCGGCAAAGTTGCCGGAAGGGCTATATATTTTAATATAAAATCACTTACAATAATGGGCAATATGATTTCAGTTGTTTTTTCATTTTATTGTATATTGTGCAACGGCGGCACTAGCATAGAATATATAACAATACAATGTGACCATTCATCCGGTTACAAGAACAGTAGCTTGCTATCTGTTCAGTCATAGGAAAGCGAGGCAGCATCTCGTTTTGAGTAGGCGTGGTTCATGTGCAGTAGCTGTTTACTTATTTTGCATCTTTCACATCATTTCACTTCCAGTTTGATGTTGTTTACGTCTGATGTCTATATAAACAAAAGTGTTTTGATAAAAAATGAACTGAAAATCGAAAGTTGGGGTAAGTAAAATCGTGATTTCGATCTCGGAGCGATTTTAGGCAAAGTGGCGATTTTGATGTCGATGTTAGAAATCGAACCAGCACTAATTTCTAATTGGCTCTAGGGTCCAGCACAAAAAAAATTCGGCGAGCAAGCGGCATCAGTGTTGTTGCTGTTTGATGACCGAGTTGAGTTGCTTCGTCTCACATTCAACTTAGCTGTGAGGATGGACCAGCATTCTGTATCGTGGAAGTTGTACCAGGATTATTTCTTCTTTGTTGCTTTTTTTAAAGCTGTTGAAACTATGTTTGTATATAGTTCGTGTTACCAGACACTTTAAGCTAGTTTTAAAAGAACTGTTTATGAAAAGTAATCTGTATTATAATAATCAGACAGTTTGGTTGTGCGTCTGTGTCACGAGCGCGAAGCACGATATACAGGCCACAATCGCAAGAAGAGCGATAACACGAGCCACGCGATTGTGGCTCGTGAGTTATAAAAGTTAAGCGTAGTGATCTTTCTACTTCAGAGTAATAATGGTAGAGGCAGCTAGCGGCTTTGCCCACTGCCTGGCCCAACATGCACTAGCTATATGTTAAGCCTATATACTGATGCATTTTATCTCGCACCACAGGCGAATCTGCATGGTCTTTCGTATTTCCAACTCTACACACGGCGACAGATACAGGTTGCGCCACTCTAGTTATGGTGAATGGAATAGATGCACAGCTGTTGGGTTGTCACAGTGACCTACAGAACATTTATCAGTAATCCTTTAAACACCAGCGATCCTGACCACATTAACTATCACTCTGTGGCAGAGGTGACACAAAAATGATGCCTTTCTGTTTTATGTGAATAAACTTAACGACCGACAGCTGGTTTCATGAACCAAAAACCATGATCACCAGTGGGTAAAACTAGTTTACCGTTTGCTCTCAGGTCGATGTTTGTCATAGGACGTTTATTATCTAAGTGCTTTCTTAGGTATCTTCTGGTAAGTGACAGCTAAGCTCTTCTCGTAAGTATTAACTGGCAGCAGATACCAAGTTTGGTGGACCCTGGTTGTGACATAGTTGTGTTTATGTGCTGGATTGGGGTTTGTCACACTGGGTGCATTTCACTGTGCATAGCCTAGATTTAGTTGTGTTTATCTGTGTGTATTTTGCGTTTTTTTCATACTGCATATATGTTGTGTTATTGTCAGCACAGTAGGATGGACCTAGTGGGATTGAAGCCTGGTCCTTAGGACTTCTCTTCCTTCAGTGCTTTGATACTGTTGGTTGGGTCTTTCAACCCATAAAACCCGTCCCCGATATGACCTATGATGTGTTTGGTGGGACGTTAAACCTTGCTCAACTCAACTCAGCTTATGTGCTGTTCAGGTGCTGGCGGTGGTGGTAGTAGCAACGCGGAGCTCCCTCGAACCGTCTTTCACCGAGCCCTTGAGGCCGTTGCACTGACGTGGGACGATGCCCATCTTCAAGCAATTCTCCGCGGTGACGACGGCAGCAGCTCCGTCTGTCACGGTTGCCATGGCGCTCGTGCCATGTATCGTCACGGAGACGGTGCAGTGTCACACATGTGCATTCAGCATGACATTGCTGGCAGACTCATATGGACCGGTATATTGCATGTTAATTTGTAAAATGGTTTTTACTCGTGCGATGCTATACTGGCACGGTATATGGACATGTGTCTGTCTGTCTATCTCTTGTCGGTGTTCTGTCTAAACAGCTGAATGGACTGAGCTCGTTATTGCTATAAAGACTGCGCTCAGTTTATCCTACACTGTGTTGTAATGAAATTCAGGTATCTCCAAAACTATTCTGTCTATACCCTTATCTTAACACTTTGTCAAACTGTGGACTTAGACAAATTTTGTAGTGGCACATTAATGGTCACAAATGTTCTTGTCAACTTAGTTTGAACTTCTTTTCATGGCTTCATGTTTGCTATGTCGTTTTTGTTTTAGGCCTTCCTTGACATTTTAAGTTCAACTGACCCCGGAGTTCTGTTTAGTTTTGTTTGTGTGAATATATACTTTACCAGATATACTGTCACTGTTTATTTTTAACATATCCCGACCTTTTGGGTCTGTGTTTTGGTTCTCTTGTCTTTTTTGTTATCTTATCTTTTCTTACTTTGGCCACACATGAGCTTCACAGTGCCATCGCTGTATGTGTAACGCCGACAGAGAGTGTACCCGTGGCGTGCTCTCGGGTAGAAGCACTGCGTTGTCACGGGTACACTGCGGAAGCGCGTCGTCTGGCCGTTGCCGTTGCGCGTGGTATCAAGTTCCATCAGCAGCGTCGACTCAGTCACAGTCACAGCCGACCTGTACACTCCTACTACTCGTCGTCCAGCATGCGCAGTGTACACAGACGTGGTCAGTGTTCACATTTAGTCACTTATGTCTGCTCCTTGATAGCTGATGCAGAATTGTCGGACATGTGAAGATGAATGGCCTAGGCGTAACTCTAACCTAAACGCTGCCCTAATAATCCTACTTACCCTTGTCATTATAATTTAAGAAAATACTCATTCTGTTCGAGAGTAGTTAATGTATAGAATAGTTTACCTAATAATGTGGTGGAGGCTGATACTATTAACATTTTTAAGAATCGCTTAGATAAACGTTGGCTTAATCAAGAAGTTTTATTTAACTTTAACGCCGACCTAACCAGTTCCGGAAGTGTACCAATTTGTATGTGAATTTAATTACAAGATGCGGGCAAAGAGGACTCCACCTGCGCCCGTGATATCTCGTTGGATTGGATTGGATTACCCTGCTATCTCTACTAACTCTTAACTGATACTGTAGGCCTGTGTAGTGTGCACTTGCACTGATCTTCACACTAGCCAAATTGTTTTATGCCACTTTGCAGATAATTCTGGTTTGTTCTCCCTTGATTTCTTTTTTATTGGTTTCAGATTTCGTGAATAAGTGGCAATAATTATATTTATGGCCTTCCAAACTATTAGCATGGGGAATATTAAAATTTGATGTTAATATAAAACTCAACTTTTCACATTAGTAACTATGATTAATCGATACTCAATGCCCATTAAGTGAGCAGATTTGTAATAATGCAGATGGTGAATTGGTTTTTCTTACTTAATTGACATAACCAGAAGTTATGTCGCAGCATAAACAAGAGGGCCTAGCAGTGGCTAGCATAGCGCGAGATGATCCCTCCACTCTTCCCGGTGATGATCCCTTCCGTCGCACTCACATGCACCGTGACTGCAATGCGCGGTAAATTGGGATCGGAATTTGAAACCTAAATTAGCTATAATGCGCCCATGCACTTCCGTCACAGACAGATGGACAGACAGACGGACACTGACATTGTAGCATAAGTGCGAGATGTATATATTACATCTTGCACTAATAAACGAGCATGATTGACAGAGACTGCACACGTTAGCATTGTTAATTAAAAGCTGCTATGTCAGGCTGTTTGAGCGGTAATTGAGGATTAAAAGTTAGCTCTGTTCCTCTTATTGGTTGGTATTTAAGTAGCCATGATAAAAGTTTTCGATAATTACTGCAGTTTGAGCCTTGTTCCCCATATGTCTGCCTGAAGAATTTTTTGGAATACTATAGTTACATTCTCACAAACCATATTTCTGTACTGAAGCTGAACCAACGAGCAGAGTCAGTGGATAATACAGAATCAGTGTTCTCTCCTTCAGTAGACAGCATCTTAACTATGAAGTCAGTCTGGAGGTTTAGAGGGACATTATCGGCTGTTCTGTGCTGTCCTGTGTATGACAATTGTGCACAGTGACACACACACACACATCATTTTAGGTTTTTTCGTGTTTTTTTCCAGCCTAGATTTAGCATTTTGTGTGTTGTGTTTTGTTAGCTTGAACATGTTGTATTTCTTGTTCTTTTATGTTGGGGTTTTGTTTCTTCACTACTAGCCAAGAGATTGGCTTAGAAGAGCATCTCCGAAGTATTCCGTTGAGTGAGACGTAAGACTATAACTCAGTTAATCAACAAATCGGCAATTTCTGACTGATATTGATGTTGTTGTGTGCGGTAGACATGGCTGGCGGGTACAGTAGTCGATCACTGACGGTCAGTACAGAGAGCTGGATTGGGCATCCAATGGACCCCATTGGCTGTCTGTTCTCCGTGTTGCTTGATGCTGCCGATGGCACGTCTGTGGAAAACAAAACCGGTGAATTGCGACATTTATTAGTATTTTGTGTTTTCTCGGTAAGCCTTTATAGCCAACTAACGCAGGTTAATCTAAAAATGGCTGTTAAAGCAGCAAGAGAAAATCTGAGAATTTTTATGCAAATACATGCTGAACATTTTTGCCAGAATTAAGTGGATTTTAACGAGTAACAATTGAAGGTGTGTGGTTGACTATTAACTATTAATTTAGTGTAGTTTAGTGTGTATGTGTTTTTTTGGTGTAGTGTAGTTTTACATACATATGTTCTTTATTCTGTTACTGTTTTTATTCTTCCCTTGGATAGATATTAATCAGTGATTATTAGTGACGTGATACTTGGCCATGCCGTACGCATGGTACAGTAGTCTGGTGTATCGGTGACTTTGTGTCTGTTTGTGTATCTCTGTGTCTGTGCATGCTCTAAAATCAAAGTGATTTGAACTATCAACACCAAAGTTGGTAAAGATATAGTTTATCACAGGCCCTAAGCATGTGTTGACCCTGAGGTCAGGAGGTCAAAGAATGAGGTCTCTAGAGTTGTCAAGTGCAAATTAACGTGTTTATAGTCTATAGTCGGCCCACTGTGGGACTGCGTATCACATTACAACTGCATAGGTATTCTGGTTATCATTATTATAATTATATTTAGTAAGACATAACGATGTTGCCGTTAGTGAGCATGGTTTGTATGGTTGTTTTCTTGTTTAATATAGACCTCGATCCATCACTGGCTGAACTGCGCCAGGCGCCACATACCCTGCGAGACATCGACAGTCGCATCTACCAGTCGTGTTCGCAGGAGTCGTATCTGAGCCTTGCCATTGAAGTCACGCTCGTCGGTCAGTAATCTGTTGTGTATATGTCCTTGCTGGTTGGTGGTGGTCACTTCATGCAAAGCCCCATTTACTCCTAGGAGTTGTCAGCATAGACTCATTCCATTACCAGACCAAGACGATCACACATCGGTTTAGTTCTTTGTTCATTTTATGCCTTGATATCTTCGGGTTTTTTGGTGTGTGCTTATTTTGTGTGTTAGCTTTGGTTTCTTTAGTACGAACATCTCTCTGTATCTTCAGACTGACTTTGCGAATATTGACTGTTTACCATCCTGAGCATATCCAAGTTTTTGTTTTTTGTTTCTTTTCCTTCATTTTTTGGCCTCATTGATGCCTAGGTTGGGTGGCAGGAAGGGCATCCGGTCTGTAAAAAAAGTGAATGGTGGGGTGCTGGCATGATTATGGCCCAGCTAATGTCATTGCCACTCAGTGTCTCTTGTTTCGGTAAAATCCACATTGATTTTACCTTTCTGGTAACAGCTTACACGGATAATCCTGGACAAAGGGCTGTTAACAGCTGTTGTTGTTGTTGTTATTTTTTTTATTGTTTGTTTACTTTTTGCTATCATGTGGTGGACTAAGCTGGCTTCTGGCAGCTTTTGAGTGCACATTAATCTCTTGCATCATATTCTGTCGTAAGTATGGGCTGCGAAGGACTTCTCCGAAATTACCTATTTTTATGTTGAAGAGCAAACTTCATAGATTAAAAGAGTGCACTGACCACTCAATAGAGTGTCTTGATAGCAGCGCCTTAATTCTATTTTTAAGTGCAATAATGGTTGCCGTATATTCAGCGGCCCTGAAGTTCTTCTGGACTTGCGTCGCTCTGGAACTCGTGGATGATGATGATGATGATGATGCCGTAGCCTTTCAGGTTCCTAAGGGCTAACGCTGGCTTAGGTAACACTGTGGCATGGAACTGTGGCATTTTTTCCCCAAATTTGGATGAGCTAATTGCCATCAGCAAGGGCATGCAGGAAGTAAAACAGTTCCAACACAGTTCTCCAGGACCTACAACTTGCTAACACAGGTTATCTTGTATAACAGCCATTGACCGACTGACTGATTGATTGATTGATTGATTGATTGATTTAGTTTTACATTGTACAGGACACAAAATAGGGTCATTTTGGAGGCACTTTTTCCAGCCAGTTTTTGGCTAGGACCATACTGAACAAACAAAACTCATCGCATCATCAAAAACACAAAAAATCTAAGCAAACATATAACACAAAAACTTAGGTTAAACAACGCGAGAAAGAAACCAAAACTATACATTCATCTGTAAGAATTGCTTGTGTATGTGTGAGGATCATTGTGCACAATTGTCTTGCACAATACAGCATGAACAGTTGTAGTAATATTTTATCTTAACCTCTAGATGAGTGTCATAGGTCAGATGGTGTCTGTTGTTGCAGAGGGGAGTAATATGGCAAAAATGGTTATTACCAACTTTGTCAGTGTTGGAAATAAAGCAGTCACCTCCGTCCATCTGTCCATTTGTCTGTTCTGTTTCTACTCTAACTTTTGAACTGAGTGACATTTGACCTTGATCTTTTGCATGTGTATGGTCATCAGTGGCATAACAAGGTTGCAGTGGGCCCGCGTGCAAGTATTCCAAAAGGGCCCCCTCTTCCCCACTCAGGGTTCGTCTGCAGTGAATCCAATGAACGAATTTCCAAATTTATAGTTATATAGAGAGCCAACATAACTTTAAAAAAACAGCGTCGGGCAAATTATGGGCCCCCCACAGCGCTGGGCCCGCGTGCACTGCATGCCTTGCACGCCCTATTGTTACGCCACTGATGGTCATGACCATAGCTCTTATGGGATTGAAGGTCAAGGTTATGGTCTCAGTTCAAAACGCGGTTGGTGGGACCTCGATCGTCAATCGAGGACACTTTTCTAGTTGTTGCTGCTGCTGATGTAGGCCTCGGCCAGCATCGACTGATGCCTCCGGGAGACTACGCGCAGGAGAAAGCACTCAAGCAGGAGGAGAAGCTCATCAGTCAGCTCGAGTCGCTGGAACTGACCAGCGACCTCATCAAGGTTCTTCGTGACCAAGTTCTCTGGCTTCTTGACGGTCAGTTCCTACAGACGTTCTCTCTCGTCTAAACTGACCCTCTCCAGCATTGCAGTCATCTGTTAGTTATGCATTAATATTGCCTCCATGCAAGGCGGATTTATGCTAACATTTATGTTTGAGAAACGGGGCGACGAGCTCTCGTGTCAGTTTTGCCTTCTTGTTTTTTTATTACTACGATTATTTCTTTTTACCCTTATGTGAATGTTGTGAAGGATAAAAACAAAACATAGCAACAAATTTCGTTGAGCGCATTGAGGTCCCCAGATTTTTGACAGTATATCAGAACTGAATTGAAGAATTTAAGGAGAATTAATAGACTGCAAGAAATGAACTCTGATATGCACTGTTGTTATTGTTATTGTTGTATGTGGGACACATTAGAAATATTTGAAAATTCTGCAGTTTAATGCGAAAATGGAAGACTTGATTATTTACTGAGAAGCTTGTGTTTAAGAATGTATCTAATTGGTTGTAGGTGGTTCATCAAGTGGTCTCAGTATGCATATTCACACCGAGAGTGTTCCGATGCACACTTTTGCAAAATTTCTATTCAGCAGCTTGCTGTCTTACGAGCCGGACCTCGCATTTCGTGTTGGCCTTCGTGCTATGCGGTAAGTTGTTTACTGCTTGGTGTCATTTTGATGCAGTTCTGAACTTCTGGTACAGTACATCGTAAGCAGTATTGGCATCAAACCACCAAATTTGCCAAATCTCTTTTATACAGTTTTCAAGTGTCATGCATCATTTTTAAATAGGAATGAACATGAGATAAGTGCAGTGATGCACCATGGCTGGAGAGAAAAGGCACATATGGCTCATTCCAGCTGTGGATAAACATGTGGCAGGGAAAATGTGATGTCTCATTAACACGCATCATGCATGAGTATCTTAGAGATAAGTCCATTACGTAGTTGTTCCAAACATTCAAATGTGTGTTATCTTTGAAAAAATATGTTTTCAAACTATTTTATTTTTGTTCACTGTGTTAAAAACCTTTATTTAATGTTTTCTTTAATTTTCGTTTCTATGTAAAATGCATATTTAACATCAGTTATGTTAAATTCGAACGTTTGGAACAAATATGGTCCATTATGAAGTGCAGTTTGGATGTTCTGTTTGCTGTGCATTCATGTAGTGATGGGTGTATGTAATGCGTTGTAGTTTGCCTGTGATTGATGACCGCCATGACGCCGGTGACAGCTCACAGCTGGACGGCAGTCACGCTGCACCTCTAGTGGCCGCCGGTGCGGTGAATGGACCTGCTGCCGGACCAGTTCATTATCCTCGCTGGTTCACCATCTCACACATAGAATCTCGCCAATGTGACCTTGCCGCTACTATGCTCTATGCCGCCAGAGGTAATCTTTATGAGGCTGTCATTAACAGCACTCGCCTTCTTTGCATTAACTCTGGGAAAAATTGAGTGATGGGGTGCTGGTGTAGTTATCAAGGTGGAAGTGATTTACATGTGGTCCAGCTGATGCCACTTTCACTCCATGGTCTCTTGCTTCACTAAAATCCTTTCCGGTGCAGGCTTACTCAGGTTGTCCAGCAAAAGAAGACATTATATAATAGCTGTTGTTTTTATCAGTTTTTGTTATTTTGCCACCAGCTGCTTTTCGTGGAGACCAGATGGCAGCACTCAGTACTAAAATGTGCATAAGAATGACAGTGTGGAATTATAGACTTGACTTACTGATTGAAAGTGCGTCTTTCTTCCAAGATTGTACTTAGCGTCAGAAATTCCTTCAAAGACTTTCTGATGTCATCTGCCTTGGAACACGGTCAGCCATGACTGTGTAGTGGTACGGCAGCAGGACACATTGACGTGACAAAGGACAGGTCACCTCGGTGGCTGAAACAGCACGAGCCAGATAGACTGTGAATTATCGTGTTCATTTTACACGATTGTATGAACAGTGCTCGGACACTTTTCTGTTACTATCTTACACATGGCTGTGTTGTGGTCGTGTTGTTACTGAAAATGTTCTGAGTTTCGAATGATCAGATTTCTACGAATTGCTATGTGTGCAGTGTATGCTGGCAGGTGTGTGAAGAGGTGGGAGTTAATTGCTATTTGGATTGTTGTGGAGTAGTCGGCTTATCAGCCATGTTGACCCGAGTCAAGTTACACTATTACTCCCCCATGTCTCTCTGTTAAGTCACCAACAGCAGTGGCAGTCACTTCAACCATTCAATCTTGCCAATGACAACACCTGAGGGTAGTACAGAATATCACGAATATCACATTCGTCTGATGAAAAATATCGTATATAGACACGATATGATGTGGTATGAGTCCTGATATCGCGATATTTGATACGATGTGATGTATCGTTTCATCACTAGTCATGACAACATAAATTCCTTTTTCTGGTTACGTGCCTCTGTGGCATAATAAATACTCTATTTATGTTCATGTCAGATGACTCGGGGCGCCTGCGTGCGGTGCTTGAGTCGGCCCAGTGTAACATCTACAGCTCTCGCCAGTTGTTTAAGCTCGCTCAAGACGCATACAAGCGTGCCGTGCCACCACTCAACTCCGGTGCTCCGCGCTGTCGACCGCTGCTTGATGCTGCACTCGAGCTTGGCCTACAGGTTTGCTCACATTTGAATTCATTTGTTGGAAAGTTTTTGTGCTTCTTCTATATTCATAATGCTTGAAACCAAAGTTGCAGTTTTTGACTGAACTGTATTTTTGGCAAGTTTTGAACCGAAGTGTAACCAACACAGATGTCTTGTTTTTAACCAGTGCTCAGATTGATATGAGTTTAAAACCCAGTATGTGAGTGTAATAAGATGCATTCATTTGACGATTAGTTACGCCAGTGGCTGTGGCTGTCTCGGTTAAAAGTGGTAGTTGCTGTTTTGTTAACACTAAGCAAATGAAGTCAGTTAGTTTATATTCAAATGTAAAGACTACAGTATTACCAGAACTGTATATCTAAGTCCACTACATAAATTTGATTTAAACTCGATTTCATAAGTTAACTCTAGTTTATAATCAACGTTCTGTCGTAAGTTCGGTTTTAAACAGTTTAAAACTTCATTTGTTCTTAACTTAATATTAGAACTGTTTTCAGAGAGAATCTGCATTGTTGCTTTATTTTTGCATATTAATTTAATTTTAGTGTAATTCTCTAGTGCTAGTGTAAATTCAAACAGCGCTCTTTTAATCAGGAGTTTGGTTGTAGATGAAGAAGTAAGTAAGTAAGTAAGTAAGTAAGCTTTATTTATAGAAAGGAGTCAGTCAACCAACTGGTTAGGATTTGTCCTTTACATTGTCTTCAGTGCTTAGCCACTGATGGTTGGGTGGTGTCAAGGACATTTAGCGCATAAAAATCCTATTTACTAATTTGTTAAATGAAAGTATCAGTAGTACTAGTAGTACTGAAGTTTAAAAGTGAGCTTTACAGTTTAAAAGTAAAGTTTAATTAAGAGATAAAATTACACTGCCCTTAGTGTCATTTCCACAGTTTGCGATGGCGTCGTTCTGATGTAAGTCGATGTTGTGTGTGTGTAACAGGTAGTGCGTGTGACTCTGACTCGGCCGAGCTGGCATCGCAGTGACATGGTTCAGTGGCTTGTCTCGTGTGCTACTGAGCTCGGCTACGAAGCGCTCATATCGCTGATGAAAAGCTGGTATACGCTCTTCACGCCGGCTGAGGCCACCAGTCAGTTTCTTTCTACTTCCTCACTTGTTGTAATGGAAGTTTGCGTTTTCAGGTTTCTAGGTAACTGTTTTAGTGCAGTTGCAAATGCTCTGACTTTGCTGTCTGCATATAAACATGTTTTCCAGTTGAGTTAAATTAGTTAACGGTCTGTTTGTGTATTGCAGAGAGAGTGTAGATGACACTAGAAAGGAAAGCTGTAGCCCAATTTCTCTAATCTTAATTTGCTAACTGCTACGCTCAAGTACATGTGCACAGTATAATTTCGCTCCAAAAAAAGTTTGCCAGTTCCTCGTCAGGGGTACCAACTAATGCAGGTTTGATATGGTTAATGACCCATAACCGTAACATGATTGTGTTATGCACTTAAAATGTCTGCAGATGGATATTTTGATTAAAGTTGCCACGATGATGTGTGTTTTTGTTGTATAATTTGCAGCCACTGTTGCCATGACGATCGTTTCTCCGGCAACATTGGTGCACTTGGATCTGGACTTTGTGCGCCAGGAAGAGTTGGCGGCCTGTGCGCGCACGCTGGCGATGCAGTGCGTCACAAAAGACGCCGCCAGCTGTGCACTCAGTGCACTGGCTTTGTGTGAGACGAGTGCCGCTGCGTTCGACAGTACGTATCACATCGTGTCGGCGGCTGCCGGCCGCGGCGCAATGACGCCGACGCAGCTGTTTGCCATCGCACGGTACCTCGAACGCCGCGGTCATCCGCGCCGCGCGCACCGCGCCGCGCTGCTTGCGATGCGTGGACTCAGCGTGGCCGCCGGGCAAGACGCGCACCCCGCACTCGCCGACGTCCGATGGGCCTGCTCTCTGGCGCGCTCAGTCGGTGCCGACGAGCTCTCGAGCATGTTGTCTGCACTGATCGAAAATGTCCACTGCGCGACCGTGCTGTCGGACGTTTTGCGACGCTGTGCCGCGCCTGGCGAAGGAAAGACCTCCGCGGCTCCGCTCTCGTATGACCGGCCGCCTCTTGCTTCCCTTCTGAGTGCGGCGCTCGCCGCCTACGTCAGTGCGGCCCATGCCCGCCTAGCCCACATCAGCCCTCGTCACTACGCAGACTTCATTGAATTTCTAGTTCAGGCGAGGGACACGTTTCGACTGGCGGCCGACGGACCTGTAAGGTTTGCTCAGCTTGTTGACAACATGAAGCTTGTCTACAAGGGAAAGAAGAAACTCATGCTGCTGATTACTGAACGTTTTGGACCGTAATCTGCTTGGCCTTCCAGCCACCCACAGTGTTTGTGTGTTTTTGTGTGTGCATGTGCAACGTATTTATATGTTTACAGTCTTATTTGTATTCTAGTTGGTTTCTGTTCTATGGTTGTACATAATAAGTTTTTGTTCTTACCGGGTAACCCCTTAGGTGGGGGCTTGGTTTTTAGTGGACATATACAGACATTTCTGTGTGGATTGTTAATTCCTTACGTAGTGCATGATAGTATTTGTTTTCAGATAAAGGGATGACATTTTTTTCTTACATTTTTACTAGGCTAGCTGAATTACTAAGTAATTTGTGTGATAATTTTGAACAATATAGCTGGAAGAACTTTGATTTGTGAGAATAATTTGTGGAATTATTTTGCTCGAAGCAATAGAATGAGTATGTCCGGTAGAGTTGCTGCAGCAGTTGGATTTATCAGTCAGTATGTGAACAGTTCATTAAATGGTGGTAGTAAGTGTATAAAAAGTTTGAAGGAGCCTATTTAATGAAGATGGGGTCCATTTCACAGTGAGCACTCATGGGCATGATGTGTCCCATCTTTTTTCCTATGGGCACTTCACCTTGCCTATATCTCCATGGCCTTGCACGCATAGCAGTGGACACATTATAGAACTGTGGCAGAAAATTCTGTGAAATATGTGCCACCAGATGAATTCTTTGGCATTCAGATTTTCCAAAATTCCGGACTTTGCTGGGGTAGGTTACAACACTCCCCCAGACCCCGTAGTCAGCTCGACACCTTTGCTCTTTTGGTCTCAATGCCTATTTTCTTAGTCGTTGTTTTTAGTCCGTCGAAGCTTCGTCTTCTGTCAGGAAACACTTTCAATGTGTGTTTCATTTTCTTTAGTGATGGCATTTAATTAATTTCATGCTGATTGATAAATCCCACTGCCCCATCATGATGATGCCCTATTATTGTGGTTTTTAGCATATTTTCCTTAACTATTTGGCAAACTTCTTTCAGATGCTTACAATTAGCAATGCCTTTGGCTATATTGTTCAAAATTTTTATTCAGAGTAGTTAATTCGGCTACTAAAACAAGAGTTATCGTTTTTTATAAGCACATTGTACATATGAAGTGGCAATGAATGTGTGGAATGACGAATCTGGACCCTAGTTTGTGACTTAATTGTGAGAATATGTCTTTGTGCCAGTTTCAAATAGTGAGCATGGTGATCTTACAGTGGCACTATTGGCTGTGCTGCTCATTGGCTTGTGTTATGCTGCCTTTACAGCAGAAGTGATCATATAACATACACCAGTGGGCGAGTGATAATGAGAAACACACTTTTACTCATTTAGTTGTCTGTGGTCTGACTTGAGTCCGAAACTTTTCTTTTTGTTCAAATGGTATCGCTGACTTTGAACTGGATGCCTAGTTCGTTGTCATTCTCTCTCCTTTACGCCTTCCACAGGCTGACAGGTATTTGAATGCAGTAGAAAGAAAAGTCCTGACGACAGATTAGTCAGCTGGAAGTCTGTAGTCTGCAGTTCTGAACAATTATTCGGCATGATCAAACATTTGCTACTTCCATACGCTGATATAGCTGTTTGAAAATTATACTCTATGTCATAATAACAGCAGTAATGAATATTAATAGTACCAGTGATAATAACAAGATCCAGATAACCTGTGAGAGTTAGTGTGTGTCTTTACAGTGAAGAATGTGCCTTGATACGTGTTCTGTGTCAGTTCAACATATGCACGCTTCACAGCGCCTTCCTTTTTTGTCTGTTGGCCGCGTATTGCCAGCTATGCTTCCATTGCCCTCCTTTTTTTCTGCTGTACAATTCAGCTAGTTTAGGTTCCGTAATAATTACTCTTGCCATTTCGGCAGATTAGATATCATATTATTGACGGTTTTCCGTACTGTCGGGAGTATCATATATGCACGTGAATGTGTATCTTTGTATGTGCGTGTTTGCCGATGCATCTGTGTGTCGTAGCTGCGTTTATGACGTTACGTGTGTCTCGTATCTGAGAGGCGGACGTTGCTATTAGTGTGGAATCTGTGGAGATTTTGGTGGCATCGTTGTGATGACTGCTGCGGTGGTGAGCCTGTAGTTGTACAGTGTAGCCGCACGTAGCTATACTTATGGTTACCTTGTGTTCTGGTTCTGTGTCATGTCGTCGGTCTGTCCGTCTGTGGTTTGCTGTTGTGTTTTGTTGTCTTCTCTGCATTATTATGAGTGACGTCGTGCGTAATGTCTGCAAAGTTTTGTTTTTCTATGTAGTGGCCCGCGTGAAAGCTGACACTTTTAGAAGACATAGGAAATTATTTAATGCCCATTTGTCAATTTTGTAAAATCTAGGTTGTCAGTGTTGAACATTTATGATGAGCACTCACATCTCACAAATGTCCTCTTCACTGTATTACTATACCCTTTGCCCTACGGTAGGGGGCATTAAGCAGTGCTGCAATCCGTCTTACTGTCTGTCCCATGCCCCTAGCTCAAAAACAGTGCATTTTTGGCTATGGTCATTACACAATGCTAATAGGCAGCCCCATGTGTGGCTATGCATAGCCACCAGAAGTGAATGAAATGGCAACAAAGATCGCGCCACTTTAGAAGCATTTGGCAGGTGCCTGCGTCATCAATGTGTTTGTCGAACTCCCATTGGCGGGGGAATGAGGCATGTTGTGCTGTGCGATACATCATGTTGTCTAGATTCAGTTGGTTGAGGAGAGGTCTCAGACCAGCTCATGGAGATACGTTTTTGAAATTGCTGTGGTTGATTTATAGTTTTTTCAGTCTCTCACTACTCTGTCGGCATCTCGTTGTCAGTCTTTGTTGAAAGTGAAGCACCAGTCGACTACTCTGTTGTTTCTGTGACAATTTGTGTCATCTGGTTGTTGTTTTTTGTTAATGGCATCCATTTTGTGACACGGTAGCACTGTCGATTCAGGTTTGTTTTCAGTCATTTATTTTTTAGATTTTGCATGCCAGTATGTTGCATAGCGTAACCAACCGTATAAAAACTTCGTAGTGTAACTACTTCTTGTTCTTCTCGGGGATGATGCTTTTGCTGACTTAACAGCTTATAACTCGATAACAGTTCCACCTAGATCTAACATCACTATAGGACAGTAATAGGAAGTCAACCTGCGAGTCAAACTCTACCATCATCATGC
>Ga0209782_1000551_pt1 | contig 16795 bp, 12 predicted proteins | sample WorMetmaBAHAMAS1_FD_187390 | JGI IMG/M metagenome (GOLD analysis project Ga0209782, IMG submission 187390) | Marine gutless worms symbiont microbial communities from Max Planck institute for Marine Microbiology, Germany - Inanidrilus... | ecosystem: Host-associated > Annelida > Digestive system...
GTCCCCCAGGCCCCCTACCGGGGCTCCGCCCCGGACCCCGCTGGGGGACTTCCGTCCCCCAGACTCCCAGTCTTCCTTTATGTCCCCCCAATAATCCTGTGAGATCGACGCCGTTGGTACTAGATGTTTATGTCGCTGAGCAAAATTTAGTTGGAACTTGCAACTGACTGCCAGTGCCCCAGGAGAAACGCCGCCCACTGCTGCCGCGTCTGCTGACACATTCGGCGACTGCAAGTTCGTACGTTTGACCGCAGAGCGTTAGCAGTTAGCACGGAGCTTATAGGGCCTACTCTCTGTGTTAGCCTTTGAATCCAAAGTTTATCTACATTAATTGCAACAGAGGATGTAGTCTAAATACAAAGAAGTTTGGCGTACTTATTTCTGTCGGTATTGTGTCTATTGGGCTATATAAAGTTGTTTTTGATTGACTGACTTATTTTTGTGGCACAGACATCATACTCCGACAAAGTGATTTAACAGGGACAGCACGTACTGGACCGTGGGTGGAGTGACTCAGCCCGCGGTCCAGTGCTGTTCCCTGTTAATTTAAATCAGTTTGTGTATACTCCTCAGTGTTATCCCGGTGTATTGAGCTACGGTATGCTCTTCTCGCATTTCCTATTGTCATTACAACGGTGTGCAACTGAAAATATGACACGAGCCATCCACACTCTGAAGTACATAACGTATTGCTATGACGTCAAAGGAACGAAGAACGAGCCATATGACAATAGGTGATAGGCATATGCATATAAACTTGGGCGAATCTTGGACTATGGTTTCTGAGATATGTATGCGGATCGACAGACAGATACTTATGTCTCAGCATATGGCACACATTGTGGGTAGTGTATATACGCTGCTAATCGAAGGCTATTTAGCTAAAAATTTAAACAATTTTGCTCACAGCTGTAACAGTTTCCACTGTGTAATTAAGACAGCTTAATAATGGGCATGGCAAAAATTTGCACCTGACAGTACTTATTGTTTATGGAACAGTTAGCCAATTCGGTTGTGGTCTTTTGTGGATACAATTAAACTCTGTTAATGCATTTAAAAACACGCCTAGATAAGTTTTGGTTGCACCAGGAAGTTATGTTTGATTTTACTGCTGAATGCTGATCTTAGTGGAACCGGAAACCGATCAGTACTGTCATAAAGTTTTTATTAGTTGTATTAGGACATTAGAAAATAGATGCGGACATAGAGGTGTACACACCTGCGTCCATAGTTTCCTGTTGAGTTGAGTTGAGTTGAGTTGACAAAAAGTGGGGGCTCAAAAGCTGGAAAGTCTAGGAATTTAAAAAGTGGGGGGCTCAAGCCTAGCAGCCTGCTAGGCTTGAGCCCATCACTTTTTAGTAGCAGTCTTACGCCTATGCTGAGCAGTAAAAGTGCATAAATAAATAAGCAATGCTCAACAATGTCAACATTTGATGTACTAATGTACGATTCATGTAATAAATGTTGTGCCGTTGTGCGTCTGCTCGCGAGCGACACAGCAATATTTTGGTTTTCGCGCGTTTGCAATATTCATTGCTTATTTATTTTTTTCTCTGAAGTGACTGACAGTGCTGACAGCCGGAAGTAGGCGTTGACGTCGTCTGTTGTTGATAAACATTAACGTTGGTGAAATTTGTCTGTGAGTCATTCATAGAATCACGCCGAAACTGTTAACACCGCGCCGTATTCTGTTTGACATTTTATTCTGACTTTTCAGGCGTCGATCTTTGGTTGTCGAACCTTTGGCGATGTTTTCGTGGTTGAGCAAAGATGCCTCTCGTCGAAAGGAGCCGGAAGCATACGCCACGGTGGCGGACGGCCTCAAAAAGCTTTACAAGCAGAAAATGCTGCCGTTAGAGGAGTATTTCAAGTTTCACGATTTTCACTCTCCGCCGCTTGACGATCCCGACTTCGACGCCAAGCCGATGGTGCTACTGGTCGGCCAGTACTCCACTGGCAAAACGACCTTCATTCGATATCTACTTGAGCAGGTGAACTTGACATAACATACGTTACTTAGTGTGCTGTTACGGGCGCAGCAGATCAGGGGATGGAGCAGCAAACTAACGAACAGATGGAATGTGCTTATGTTAGAACGGTCAGTCTAAAATATGACGGGACGGATGGGCCAGCCAATAAATGCAATTTTCTGGTCGTATTTCTAGTAACTGCTCAACTGTTTTACTGACAAATTATGTGCTATATGTACTAAAAAGCATAAAGGTAGGACAGGCACGTGTTGTTTCTGCAGTTGGCATTTACTGCAATAATTCAGCTTGAACAATACATGGGAAAGCTCACAAAAGTTCAGAATTAGTGAAAGGCCGGTTATATTCATCTGGTCACTGGATAAATAGCTAATTGGCTATTGTTCAGGCAGCTGGAAATATAACTGAAATGGCAGCAGATAATATTTCTACGGTCACCGGCACAACAGCCATGACTGTATTAGTCCGGCAGTCTGAAAACTTACTTATGGCGGCAGCCAGCAAATGCACAGATTATTTGGTTACCACCACTCACCAGTCACCGGAATAGCAGATTTCATGCTATTTAATAAATTTTAAATGGCAGTGGCTGCTGATAAGTTGGCATTGGATGTGAACTAACGAAGGAAAAATGTTAAGTATAAAGTAAGAAAAAAGAATTTCTCAAGCAATTACAACACACAAAACAAACTGCAAATTACCTATATGGAAATGGAGCCAAATGAAACAAAGTTTGATTTCAGTCGATAAAAATGCACAACAGTTTAAAATAGAAAAAAAATTATTGACACAACTGGGATTCGAACCCAGCACACGCCGCATTACAAGACAGTGTGCTACCAGTTAAGCCACAGCGCTTATCGGTCAGCATGTAGCAAACAGCCTCAATGAATCTTTGGCTATTGCACCGGTCAGTGCCTTACGGAATTTCTGCAGTATTCAACAAACACTGCACATGTTGTTGACAAATGCTATTTATTTTATTATATATATTTAGTTATAATTTGCCATCATTTTCATTCGACTAGCTGAATAGATGGCAGCCAGCCTACCTGCCAGGCAGCGTAGGCTATTTTTCCTTCAACTGGATATCTAGTGTAAATGATATGTTCTGGTATTGTTGTGTTCAGACTTTTTTTATTCATCTAGATAACTTTTATAATCTTATCTTGGCTTTACCATTAACACAGCTTTTACTTGAGTTCATGCAAATTAACTACAGCTGATGTATTAACTGACAATACACAGATGTTACAGCATGTGTGTCATAGGAGAAAAAGGAGATCTTGTTATTACAAAAGAGAAAGTACCACTGTGACAGTATTTTTTTTTCTTTAAAACCCATTCTGGTGAAAGTATGAATCTATGATTTTAAAGCAGTGTATGCAGTAACTTTATTAGACCTGAAGTTAGCTAAATATTGTGCAGTTGTGCTTACAATTTTATGCAACCTGACACTAGTGACTTGTTTGTATCTCATTGGCTGTTGAGAGTCTGTTGCCATATGCATCATAGTGGTTCACTGGTTACATTTGTAAGAGTGAAAATGCATTTGGTGCTTTCGTGAACTATGTTTATAAAAGGTTTATCATTATCTTCATAAAAACTATTATTAGTGGGTTAACTCGGTGCCTTCAGTACTTTGACACTGTTGATTGGGAATTAGGAAGAACATTTTGCCTGTAAAAAATAGAGTGATGAACTGCTGGGATTTGCATATATGGTGTAGCTGATGCCACTGCTATCCTCTTCATGTCTTGCTTCTTAGAAATCCAGAATGGGTAATTTTTTAGCCCGCTCTGTAGGCTTGCTAACCGGGCTATATATTTTTCTTGCTATAATTTGTTCTTTTTTTAAATAGACCAAAAGTATCTCAGCATCTACTAGGCCGATTTTCATAATTTTTTTTAACCAAATGGAAGGCATTTGCATGAATTTTATCAATCCGGACTTCTTTTTGCGATTCCCGAAGAGACGTTGCCATGGCAACCAATTTTTGACAAATTTGGTGAACTGATCATTCAACACGCTGGCGTTCCTAAATGGATTCAGTTATCGCAGTTCTGATTCAAAAATATTCAATGGCAATATTTTTTTCTGCATACTATGCAAATTTGATCATGATTGGTCCAGTAATCCCAGAGATTACGAGGGCAAAACCTATACCATTATGGAAAGATGGCAAAATCGGCATTTCATACTAAATATTTCAGTAAGTACAGGACTGATCGTCACCACAATTTCAGCGCTGGTAGACAAATGTATGAGGATTATAAAACTGACATAAGTTTTCTGGTAGCTCAGGGGATGTTTCTATAATAACCAATTAATTTTGGAGTCTTTTCGCAGACGTCAGAATTGACTGCTTACACTATTTGCTCAGTTGTTCTGACAGGGAATGCAGTGTGGCCTTGTGAATCCTGTCGCCTTGTGAATGCATGCTTTAATAGGAGAAATAATGCCTCTAGCTCGTGTAAAAATTTTGTGAACATCGGTGCAGTAACTTCAGAGTTTAAGAGGGCATAAATTGAAAATTGTGTCATGACTCACCTGCAATTTAATGATTGTCCTCCATTTAGCAGGCAGGTGTTTTGAAATGGATTGGAATATCGCAGGTTAATCTGCAATCATTTCTCTACATCATGTAAAAATTTGTGAGATTTAGTTCTGTAACTCCGAAGTTTAAGACATACGAATTTGTATGGCCGGCGCCAATATTTTTACCACACTTAGTTCAGCTACGTTCGCTATGTAGCACGGCTGTTAAGTACTGCGGTGATTAGTAACTAATTGGGTGTGTTTCATAAGTTTTCGCTAGGGGGTGACACTACGATACCGAGCTGGCTATACACTAGGCTTTGCCACGCATTTCTGTTTTTGGTTCTGTCTTACCAAGGTTTTCATGGAAAAGAGGCCATTAAATGATGTTGTTAGTGGATCAAACCATTAAAGTTGTTGACTTATGCATGTTTCCTTAATGTTGTCAACTCAGAATTAAACTTTCATCTGACTGTCAGTTTACAGTTTGTTTTATTTACTGGTAACATTCTTTAACAAACAACATGATAGTTGCATGTGTCAAAGCATCGTTGTTGTTTTTGTTGCGTACGATAAATTTCTGAATGAATGAAATGAGCAGATTGTCTGTGTGCAGCAGATGGTGTGGTATTGACATATTGATTTGATTAGTCACGAAGGTTGTCTGAGTGTGTTGTAATTAACTTGTCAACCAGCTGTTTAGCTGTAGTGGGTGTAATAACTTCAGTACAACAGAGTGTTGGCATCATACTTCCAGTTGATTAGATTGCCATTTCACTTCGGTGCTCTCATTGTTCATTAGTGTCAGGAAGCATGTTCCACAATATCCGTGGTTTTTGGGGGCGGATCTTTACTTTTATTTCAGGAGTTTCAGATTACTTGAAATAACCAACGATAGGCATGTACACTGTGAGTAAAAAAGCCAGGACTTTTGCCAATAACTTCGCCAAATGCCAGCTGATTTTAGAAATTCTTTCACTGACACACTCACTGGTAAATTTGCAATAAAGTCAGTATTAAATATTCCATCGCATCTTAAACGTGTAGCTACACTACCGTGTGATATCTTCGTGTTCCAATAATTGTCATGCTTTTGGAAACTGTGATGTAGGACTCAGCCACTCGAAAATTCATATTAAAATACTTGTTAGTCTGATATTTGTTTATACTGAAGTCAAAAATAATTTGTGTAATAACATAACAATCTTGAGCAAAAGCAGTTTCTGTGTGTGTCATAGGTAAGTTATTTGGTTAGTTCTTTGTCTTTAAGCAGGACATTGTAAGGCAAACAGGGCTCACAAGACAATCACCTTTTTTGGCCTGTAATTTTGCCAAATGTTTACCAATTGTAAAATTTTTACTATCAAACTTAGCGATAAATATGCAGTGAAGTCATAGGTGAATAACCCACCACACCTTAAATGCACAGCTACACTACCTTGTAATTTATCGTTGATCACAATACATGTTTAAGATTGTGGCTATTTTCAGACCTTAATGTTTTACAAGGTAGTGTAGCTAGACCTTGAAGGTGTGGTGGGATATTTAATAACATCTTTATAGCAAATTTACCTATGAGTCCACCAGTACAAGAATTTGAAAATATGTTAGCATTTGGCAAATTTATGGACAAAACTCTATTGTCATGTTTTTTGACTCACAGTGTAGGATAGTTCAAGAAAAGCTTATGCTTAATATTCTTGCAGTTACTGTGCATTGTTACTTACTTGTGCTATTTGGTGGCACTGAAATATTAGCTGTTCTGTGACTGGCACTGTAGATCTGTCACCTCACTGTTTTTTTCTGGAAGTAAAAACGATAAAACATTTAGAAGTATCATTACCAGTACATCTGCATTTGTGCCAGTTATCAGTAGGAGTTTACATATCATAGACCCATGTAGTGTCTGCTGCGAGTAAGTTTGGCAGACTACTGCGGCATTCAGAGTAGTCTGTTTTTTTCAAGTGACTGTGAAATGTGTCTGATATATATGACTTAGCTTACTACTGTATTGACTTCGTAAGTACTATTAATGGCTGATAATAGACTTCCTAACAGTTCCTAAATACTGCCATCAGTTCACTACATTTTTATCAACAGGATACAGTTGGTATGAATTGTTGACAGTTATGCCAGTTACAGTGATAGCAGATGGCAACTGATATCAGCAGTTTGCCTATCACACACTCACAGGCCATTTTATGATCATAATGTAGGTCAACTTGTGTTAGCCGGCACTTCCAGTTGAAAACTAGAGGATGCTATTGAAGCAACGTTTTACAGCCTACATGCCAATACTGACAGCAAGAAGCAAATTTGGATTATTATATGAAGAAGATCTTAAGAGTTTACTTACTTCATATCTAAGTTTTTTGTTAGTATTAAATCGCTGAGCAGCATTTGTTAGCACTTTTCGTTCACAGAAGACAAGCTGTCCTATGGGGATTAAATTCTTAAAAGAACCACAGCATAAAATTTGTTAAAATTTGCAGACTGCTTCCAGAATAAGTTTGCTTGCATATGTCGGACACTGTGGGTGATTCTCTTCAGTGTTGTGATACTGTTTGTTAGATACAGCAAGGCATTCATCCTGCAGAAATTTGCCAAGAAATTCGAAAGATTTGCTGTTTTGAAATTTGACCTGGATTAACTTCAGAAAATTAGGCTAGTTAACTGTTAAACATAGGCTAAAAGTAATGCATGTGAGTAACACTTAGTGTTTTGTCGGTATGAAACATACTCCAAACTAAATGCTGATTGCTGAAGGTACATATATTGTAAGTGGCACTGAAGATTACTCATGGTCAGTGGTAAATGATATAAATTGTAATGATGGTACTAGTCGATAAACACATTTCTGCTTTTTCTACCATGTGGTTCTGCCATTTTCTGTTTTATTCCATTTGTAAAATATTGCCACTTGTTTTACAAAATACATCAGTGCATGAATTTCACCAGTGCTTTATTTAAATAAAACAGTAAAGATGTTGATGGCTGCATGCAGTGACAGTAGTTTTGTGCAACCGTATATTAGTGTATTACGTTAACTGCTGTTGCTGCTGTTGCTGCTGGTAATGTTATATTCAGATAGCAGCACAGTCACTAGGCATTTGATTAATGGGACAGTATTGCTGTGCAACACACACACCCATGCACACCAGTTATGACCTTTGTACATGCATTTTAATTTGTACATAAACCATTAACACAAACAGTAATCTTTTTTCTGTTCCTGAACTGAACACATTTGTGTGAATGAGGTTAAAGCTACAAGTCGGAACTGCATTACAGGATAGCATTGTGTAAGCTACAAGACTGAAACAATGGCAAACATTATGAAATATTTTGCACTAGTTCTTTTACGGTGCAATCCGGACAGTCTGAGCATATCTCTACCAGTTTCGTTGCTGAAGACACCCACTGTCACCGTTAACAGTCTGCTTTCCATTTAATTGGGCCCATTCTATGGGGCCATAGCGGTCCCCTCTGTCACGCGTTGTCGTTGTTGTCGTGGTCGTGGACATCGATGCGCAGGCGGCGTGCAACAGTAGCGACACCTGGTGAATGGCAATGTAAAATTAGGGTGTGCGGTGCCTCGCAGTGGCGAATGGGCCCAACCCAACATTTTTCAAATGCTTCTTGTTTGTTAAATTTACAGTCTGTTATGTTTTTTAAAGAATTCTTTATATGTACACTTTTTTGGTTCATTATTAACTCCAAGGCAAATGTTAAAACATTAAACTTGGTTGAGCTTTTTTGGCTCGAATTTTTTGTCACTTGACAGTTTTATCTGTCAGCAGTATTGTCAACACTGTTTGTTATAAATTAGATTGCCATAAATCCTGAAACAGAACCCCTTCCCTAGTGCAGTTGTGTCAGATCTCTGGCCCCTGGCAGCACATCACTCAGTGAACAGTGCATAAATGTTTAGAAATTACTACTCACTTATGCTAAGCATCTCGTGTTATGGCATTAAAATTTTCATTGCTGTTTATTTTGTACTGTATGTGCTACTGTTCAAATTTATGTTCATATTGGTTGTATAGTGCTACTGATCACCTATTATTGGCTACAGACCCTACTGCATGGAAGTGTGGATCAAGCATCACACTGGCCATGTATTGCAGGCTGTGTGGTATATCCATCTATCAATACAATAGCCTAAGGAAGGGAGATAAGCACTGAGCACCCTGCCTACACTCGTTTAAGGAGTATGGCACCCTTTATCTTTATTTTTTAACTTTTATTAAAACTATTAACTTTTGCCAAGGGTGTAAAATCTGTTGCTTTAGTTGACTGCATCTGCGTGTTACAGCAGCTGACTCTTGTATTTGTTTTTTAACAGCACTGTTAAATGTGCAGAAAAGACTGTGTGTGATACATTTTGTGAATTTAAAAACTGACAGAATTGCTCAAAATTTTGTTTTGTAACTTTTTTTGTCAGAGATACATTGAAATCAAATGGGACTTTTTTTTATAACTGTGCTTTAGTACTTGTCAGTGCAAGATGTAACTTGATTTTAGTATTGCATGGAATGTTTTAGATGGTCTGAAGATGAGTGTAATCTATGCTGTGTACCATGCAGGATTTTCCAGGTCTGCGGATCGGCCCAGAGCCAACAACAGATCGTTTCATAGCAGTAATGTATGGTGACACAGAAGGCGTCGTACCTGGCAATGCACTTGTTGTTGACCCCAAGAAACAGTTTCGTCCATTGTCAAAGTTTGGCAATGCCTTTCTGAACCGATTCCAATGTTCCAACGTGCCTAATCCAGTCCTGGAGAGTATATCCATCATAGATACACCAGGAATACTATCTGGAGAAAAACAACGGACAGATCGAGGGTTAGTTTATGAGATGTTCTTCTTTCTCGGTGAATTTAAATTTTCATTATGTGCATAAAATCATACCATTGTCCCGCAGTAATTTTATTGGAGTAAAAAATTCTATTACACATTTTGTGCTTTGATAAAACAAATTATCATCCGATTTTTGTAGCTGTCTGGGCATTTCGACAGACTAATAAAATTCCTGAAGTCACACATTGTGACAATACAAACATAAAGAACATTTTATAAACAGATGATTGTACTATATATATTAGGTTTGCAAATATAATTTCTGGATCAGTCATATGATTACACTGTTGGACTTCCAATGGTTGTATTTTTTTCAACAAGTTTACTAATCTAGTTGTTGATAGACTCATGCATTTTGTTAATAATTTACTTGATTATTGTGCAGGTATAACTTCTGCGAGGTTGTGGAATGGATGGCTGAACGTGTCGATCGTATCATCCTGTTGTTCGACGCCCACAAACTTGACATCTCCGACGAATTCCGCCGTGTTATCGAAGGAATGCGAGGTTACGATGACAAGATACGAATCGTGCTCAACAAAGCCGACATGGTCGACCACCAGCAGCTCATGAGGGTCTATGGAGCCCTCATGTGGTATGTACTAATATCACTCATTTACTAGCTTTCGTTCTTTGTCGGACTGGTCACCTTTTTCAGATTTACTTCAGGTTGGGCTGGGTTCTTCAAAGAAAAACCTCTGTGAAGTGGGTTTCAGCAGGCCAAATATCCTTCCTGGTGTGTGTTAAAGTATTGAAAGGAAGTCAAAGGACAGACAGCAGTTAGGGGCAGTCATCCGTGAGAACTTATCCTTGTTTGGTCTAAAAGTGCCACCCAAACTCAGCATTATACAAATGCTCTGTGACGTCAGTGTAGTGTGGTATATTTTGCTGTGTGATAACTTAACAAGGTAAAGTGTTTGGGATAATTGATATAGAGCTTACTGAAGATTACAGTGCAAACAACAGCCGATTGGTTTAATCTGATGATACTACAGTGCATTACGTGGCCCAGTGCTGTCCATGCTGGTGGATACAATTATCCAGTAATGGTAAATTATCGGTCTCATAACTCATTCGTTGTGGTTCAGTGGTGCTTCTTTGAGTCAGTGTAAACAGTATCAAGAATGTTTCTACAACTAACTGTATGCTCTTTGCTCAGGCAAACTCAGCCTTCTGTGCTTAGCAGGAAATGTGCAGGAGGTCATCGAATATGTAGTTTCATGGTGTTTTTGATTGGTCGGTGTTTTGTATGCGAGTCCAATTATCTGTACATAGAACCATTTTCAGTGAATTTGTCATGTCTTTGTCTCTGTTATGTTGACTGATCATTGGTAGATAGATCGAAAGAGAGACAGAGAGATGGAAACGACAACAGTGATTTCTGTTTAGTTTATTATTTGGCAGCTGATCAATTTTGTAGAAGAACTCACCACATTATGATCTGATGACACACATTTCTTTGCTGCTGGGTTACTATCGTCGTTCTATAAAAGTCCCAGCAGGTTAAAACTAATCAGATGACAAGTATTTAGCTGCATCCTGTTACTGTGTAGGTCACTAGGTAAAGTGTTCAACACGCCGGAGGTGGCGCGGGTGTATATTGGGTCGTTCTGGGACAGCCCGCTGCACTTCGACATGAACCGACGCCTGTTTGAACTTGAAGAGCAGGATCTCTTCAAAGACATCCAGAGCCTGCCTCGCAATGCGGCGCTAAGGAAACTCAACGACCTCATTAAGAGGGCTCGCCTTGCCAAGGTATGTTCTCTTATGTCTTTGTGATTTTTTTAGCGAAGCGCGCTTTTCGCTGCACAGCGCCCACAATCTGGAACTCGCTACCAAAGACAAAGACTCTATTACCGTTTTTAAATCTAGGCTACAGACATTCCTTTACTTCTAGGCTTAATCTCTTCTCTTTTCTCACTCTCACTAGCACACTCCCTGGCCACAGCGCCTCTGAAGTTACGACCATAAGGCGCTATACAAATATCTGTATTATTATTATTTTTTTAGACCCTGGTACTTCATTCCCAGGGTGTGAGACATTAAGCAAAGTGTGTGGTGTCTGGAACGGCTACAATGGGGACTCGGAAATTATCATTAGATCATTGTCAGTGTGTCGTAGTACTTTCGTAGTGTTTTGATGGTTGCCTGCATGAATCACAAAGAGTCACATTTTGGAGATGAGGCCTGACCTGGAATGACTGTGAACAACTGGACTGGTTTAACAGAAATTGAAGTAGTAGTATGTTCTTGCTACAAGAAGGCAGTGCAGGCATGTATGCATCAGTCGGCATTCAGTGCACCAAAAGTTAGCAGGTAATCACTTCAGGTTGAGTTCGCATTTATCGTATGAACCAAATGAGATAAACTCTGTATATTGCAACAGCATCGTTGGTTTTGTTATAATGATTATTACGAGTATGGATGTCACGCAAGAATTTGGGTTGCATTTGCTCTCTGTCGTATCAGTATCATTGCAGCAGTCTGCACTTTACCTCCTTCCTATGGATTTCATAGGTACATTTGTTCAGTATACCACGGGTTATATTCATCTTTCAGAAGGCAGCGTTTTGTATTATCTGTATGCACAGCGACATTGTTCTGTGAAATGATTGAAGTATTTGTGTCATGCAGGTGCACGCGTACGTCATAAGTCACTTGAAGAAGGAAATGCCGTCGATGTTCGGCAAAGACTCGCGGAAGAAGGAGCTGATCAACAATCTCGGGAACATCTTTGCCGAGATACAGCGGGAGCATCAGATTTCACCGGGCGACTTTCCTGACCTCGCTCGCATGCAGGAGCAGCTACAGCATCATGTGAGATAAAGTGTCAGTAGTATAAGAAAGCCGGTTTCAGCACACTTTTATCGGAAGTAGAAATCGTTTTTTCAGTAACGGCTTTCTTATACTACTAGTGTCTCCTTAATCCTTATTGACATAGTATTCTCATCTGCCTCATTCTAATCATCATTTTTGTTGTTGTCATCTTTTCTTAGTAAATTTTCATTTTTAGTGAGTATAAATGACGATAAATTTTAGTGTCATAATCAAAATTTTTAATTCCACTTTTGTTTATTTCACTTGCAATTCTGAATTTACTTACTTGTTGTTATTGTGTAACCAGGACATACTGTGAGTTAGTGCTTGTGCTGCATTTGTTTGTTGGTTTTTACCATTGAGATCTGTAAATATATTCGCTAGAGGTAGCATGACGTCATTATGGTGAATTTCGCCTAGGCCAGGCTGGAATGGCACACAGTGATTGGTTAAACTATGCTATGGTGTGTATATCGCTGGCCACCGGCGGCCACTGCCTGTTATATTGACCAATCACAGTCACGTCCTCGACATACCATATCGACCTTGACCTTGACTGATAGTGCATGCATTGGCTTCGCGGCCTACAATGCTGACCAATTGGCGGCATTCCATCCGTTGTTTATATCCATGGTTTTTGCAGTAATGGTAGCTACGGCATGCATTGCTGCCGATCATGGATCATTTAACCGTGTTTGCCAGGTGGCGCCCTGTCCAATACATGGTTCCCTGGGCCCACACGAGTCTACCCAACAAACGGCATCTTGGTTAGTTCAGCCACTTTTGCAGGGCTCACGATCTTCACCAACAGACAGACAGTATTTGCATTTGCTGTCCTTGTAATCGTCATTTTCATTGTTGTCATCAGTGTTGTCTGCTTGTCTGTATCACTAGCAGTGATGGTGACGTGAGCTGGTAATATCCGTCAGTTGGATGACATGAATTAGGAATGTCTTCTGACGTGTAAAATACTGCTTTACAAATCTGAAAGACTCTTTTATGGGAGACCAGCCTAACTTTATTCTGAAAACTGGGCTGGTAAAACGATAACTGATAATAATTCATGTGCTAGTTTTTTTTGGTCGTTTTTTTCCGGTGTGAACTGGACGACCAGCATCCACGCGAAATTCTCAAGCGGAGTTTTGTTTCCGTTGTTCAGGATTTCAGCAAGTTCAACCCGATGAAGCAGAAGCTGCTGGACCACGTGGACCGCATGTTGGCGGAGGACATCGCCGTGCTGATGAACATGATTCCGAAGGAGGACGAGTCGCAGGGCGACGTCGGGACGAACGTCGTCAAGGGGGGAGCGTTTGAGGGATACAAGGAGAGTCCGTTTGGGGTCGGCCGACTGGAGGGCGTCGACAAGGGGCGTGGCGACGAAGAGTGGATAGTTGCTAAGGACAGATACAAGTATGACGAGATATTTCAGGTATGATTCTGTTTACACTTTACTCAGCTTTTTTTATAGACCGGATGCCCTTCCTGCCACAGTATCAAAGCACTAAGGGCTGATTCAGTAGTACATACAGTACATATGTACAATGGGTTGCTACTGCTGTGATTGTTCAGCTTTCAATGCTGTATTGTTTGTGGTATTGTATTTTATCTAGCAACTTTGTAGTCAGTTGATTGATTGATTGATTGATTGGTTAATTACTTAATTAATTAATTGACAGATGCTAATGCAGTTTTTAGTAGACTTAGATGTATTTCTCGGGTGTCACAGCTATATTATACCCAAGATGAAATACTGTATGTGTTTATTTGAAGTTGATGCATCTCACAGAATTTAAGGACAGTGGGTGAGATCAACTTTTGTTAAGATTCCCAAGTTAAGACAGTTTGGTTCAGCTTAGCCTTTAGACTTAGCGGAAGTTGACCTCACCCACTGTAGTCTAGATATAACCCAGTAAACTACAGGCAGTAATACCAGTGGTAAACAATGGCGACTGCAGGTGGCAAGTCTGTGATTATTGGTGATGTGCAGAATCTGAACCCAATCAACGGCAAGATAACCGGAGCGTCGGCCAAGTCGGAACTCGTCAAGTCCAAACTTCCCAACACTATCCTTGGCAAGATCTGGAAGCTGTCGGACATCGACCGCGATGGAATGCTGGATGCGGACGAGTTCGCGCTCGCTATGCACCTTGTCAATCTCAAGCTGGAAGGCCACGAAGTCCCGTCGGAATTACCTGAACATCTTGTTCCACCCACTAAACAGGCCATTAATGGTATCTAGGACAGCTGGGTTAGTTTAATGGGGAAACTTGGTCACATCAGTCGTAAATAATGGTTTTTAACTGCTTTTCGTTATGATTTTGGTCAAAACGGCATTGAGAGTATTTTTGCCATATCCACTTGTTTTCGGGTCTCATTTACACCGTTTTCTTTATCATGATCCACAAACTTTTAACCGGACTTGTGATGTAATTCATCTTTTCTTCTTTAGTATAGAATTAAGAACAGTTGAGTAACAGTTCGACTGCTTTGATGTTTTACACTTGTCTTACTCGTACTACAAACTAAAATGCATGGTCGGAATCAGGGACGTAGCCAGGATTTTTACTGTGGGGGGGGCTTAAGCCACCGAGGTGCCGAGACCAAGAGCTGAAGGCGTCCAGGCCATGCCGAAGGCTCGGAGTTGAGGTGCCGTAGGTGCCGATGGTAGGGTCTGCAGAGTGGGCTGTGCCCCATCCCCGGAAAATGTTTGAGGTATTTTGTGTGAAATAATGCATTTTGTGCACTTTCACACAGATATATCAAAATTGGCAGACTTTGTTTGGGGGGGGAGCTAACATTTAGTTTGGGAGGGCTGAAGCCCCCCCCCAAGCCAATGCCTGGCTACGTCCCTGGTCGGAATTGTCGTGCCATATAACCAAATCTGATGTTGACATGACAGTTTCTACTGCTGCAGTGGAAGAAAGTACTAGACCTTATAGCAGACTAATTTTGAACAGAGTCTAGAAGGCCATGCGAACCAGTATAAAAAAATAACATGTCGGTATATCCAGAATAGTGATAGCACCAATTGTATTCAACATTCGAGTAAATGCTTAATTGAACCTGCCGCGTGATGTTCCATTTTAGAATTATGATGCAGATATTCCATGGTCTGCTTATTTGATTGTTATGGCACAATTAGTCCAAAAGAAGTGCACATTTTTATATTTTTTGGAACAAAATAAATGTTATGTGATGCGTATGGCAATACTGAATTATATTACGCTGGAAGTGGAAGTTATGTTTAGGTGACATTTCAACTTCAGGACATTAATGTATATCAGTGTTGCATTGGCTGTCAGGCTGTATTTGTAAAATGTTGTTTATCATTATTAATATATAATGTGGTATAAGCTTTTTATTTTGATGGGTATGTTTTCTCCTCGTTTTGTACCAATTTTTTTCTGAAATTTGTTAACTTTAATCGTAAGTGATATTTATTGTCGGCATATATGTATTGCTAATCGTCGAACTGCAGCTTGTTCTAGTGTCGAGATGGGAGTCAGACCCACCGTTGTAGTTTTGTTTTGTGGTTGGATTTCGTTAGTCTTACATTTTGGGTTCAGTTCGGTTCAGTGTGTGCAATGTTTGGGGTCGGTTCATTATGGTGGCAGTCAACTGCACGTCAGACGTCTCGAGGACTGTATTCTGATGCAACATTCACTATGTTACTAAGAGCACAGAACACACATTTATTTACTCGGCTTTCCAGTGATTGGTATTGTCAACAGCCATTTATAACACTGTTGAGTTTTTAGAAGCTTTGTTTTGCCGCCGTTTTCCTGCCATAAGTGTTTGTGTGGTGTCACCTTCAATAGCAATGACTGATACTGCTTAAGTTCATATCATATGCCTCAAATCTTAAAGCATAATTACTGTTTTATATGCTGAAATAAGATTTGCCTTCCGCATCATAGCTGACTTGGGTTAGGACCTCCAGGCATAACCAAATTGATGCGATGCTTCTACAGATCTAGGGAGAAATCTGTGAAATAATGATTACTCGCCTCCCTCCACCTGCTGTGGTTTTGTGCTAAAGTCATGGTGAAAATGTTTCCCAGACCTTTTGAATTTGAGTCCCTTAGAGGACTCCCCAGATTTAGTTGCCTTCTATGACATCTGGCCTGGAAATGGAGTGGGGCTATTCTCAAACGAAAAGATAAGGGAGAGTAAATAAGAAAGGAAAATATAAGCAAGGAAAACAAGAGGGCCTAGCAGTGGCTAGCATAGCGCGAGATGTTGTTTAGATTACCCTTCCCCGCGACCACAATACGCGGTAAATTGGGATCGGAATTTGAAACCTAAATTAGCTATAATGCACCAATGCACTTCCGTCACAGACAGACGGACACTGACGTCGTAGCATTAGCGCGAGATTTATATATTACATCTCGCGCAAAAAGGAAGCAAGTGATATAGGAAATAAAAACACAGACAATCTGTATAGTACCCAAAATCTACAATATTTCTAGGACGCATTAAGCCCGCATTCCATTAGTCTAGCTGGTCGAAAACCTGCTGAAAGCTGGCTGAAAGCTGGATAGAAGCTGGTTCGTACGGGTCGAAAACCGGTCAAAAGCCGGTCGAAAGC
>Ga0209782_1000552_pt1 | contig 16784 bp, 14 predicted proteins | sample WorMetmaBAHAMAS1_FD_187390 | JGI IMG/M metagenome (GOLD analysis project Ga0209782, IMG submission 187390) | Marine gutless worms symbiont microbial communities from Max Planck institute for Marine Microbiology, Germany - Inanidrilus... | ecosystem: Host-associated > Annelida > Digestive system...
CTGGGACGCCGTTAAAATACTGTTGTATGCCGCACAACGATGCACAGGTTTGAAACAGTCAATGGCAGAAAATCAAGGAGACTGTTAGTTAATGTAGGTTCAACTAGGAAAGTTGCCAACAACTGACATTAGTGATACAACATTTTACATTTTGCATGTCAAGCAACTGAATTATGTGACCTAAAGGCAAGAAATCACGGGCAAAGCAGGCCATGGAAGCAGCACTATCTATCAGCACTGACTACCTATCTACCTCCATTCTCAGGGTTGTATGTTTCTCAGGGTTCTTCCTCTACTTGCTCAGAACGTAAGTGGCACAAGTTCTTTTTACAGGCTGAGGTCCGGTTTTTCCACAGCAAATTAATAGGGACGATTTAATTGACGAACTGCCGGTGGAAAAACGACATCTGAGTAAATTGATCGTTATCTGCCGGATTTAATGCCGGATTAAATTAACGGGAGATTAATTTGCTGTGGAAAAACCGGACCTGAGTGTTCTTCCTGTCAGCCAAGACTGTTCGTGTCAACCACTAACAAAACACGATCAAACCAGTGTACATGTACTCACTACTCACTCACTCTATCTTCATCTACCATTAGCTCCTTTTACACCACTACCAATGGTCTGGTGACTGACATTCATCCAGTATTGATGACATCCAACACTTGCTAATCAACATGCTTTGGCAATTGCAATGACAGCAATGTCAGTCATATGGCACTCGAAAGTTCTGGATAAGTTAACAGACAAACTGTACTTACCAGGGGGGATCCTGCAAAATAGGTCGATTTACCTTTTCATTAAGACCAAAGTCTTCAGACCAGGTTTCAAACCAAATATACCACCTATTGGCAAGTGCAGATATATTTACATTTCTCAGCAATCCAATTAACTGATTTGGCAGGTTGTCCTTTTATCGTTGGTGGTTAATAAATATACCTCTAGCAAAAACGTGATCACTGTTAACATCTTTGTTTATGTGGCCCGATGTAAAATATACCATCATTTGGTCTGAAACTAAGTCCAAGTATTTAGTGATAACTGCCTGCCTAAATACATCACTACCACATCATCTAAGAATGGATTGCTGACACTGAGTTCGGTCCAAGACCAAATATCAGTTTCATACTTTGGGTTCAGCAAGAAGTTTGGTCATAAACTTTGGTCTAATACTAAATTTTAGCATCACTTTGTTTTACATTAATTTAGGTCTTTTGTCTTAGCACAAGCTTCAACCAAGCATGGCCTGTACCAAAAACTACATGCATATATTACCAGACTCTGAGACAATGCGATGCAGGTCTGGCATCAGAACCCTTGTCCAGCAAGTTGCAGCAGCAGACAAAACTTGCTGCAATTCAAGCTCTCTCATCTCGTCTTCCCGTGTAACTACTCGCGACGTCACAAGTCGTGGAGGTAACGCTGTCACTGAAGGTATCGTACAATGCAACCTGATTCAACAAACCGTTCCTGTGATGGTCATAACAACTTACCTCAAGAGACAGAACACGGAATAACCCATTTCGAAGAACCACACAAACTAATTCTGTGCCAAAAATTTCCAAACTATGTGACTACCTGTATAAAAGTTAATTCTTGCACAGCTGTATGCAGTAGCATCAAAGAACCTAACCAACCAGAACAGTAGTGTCTAATGGGATATTCGATTTAGTAATCCGGATTCGAATACATAGTGGGGATGTGCCTATTGTGTAATTTTGTAAACATGTACACAAAATTTGTAAACATTTACATGAATATGGCATACAATAATAAAACGCTGATGATTCTCACTTGGTTCTCAGTTACTATAACATCACGGTCGTAGCTGTCTGTAATGTTAGTTACAGAGTCCACGGTGAAGTTCATTCGCCACAGATTATTGGTTAATTTTGCGTTAAGTTGCCAAAATGTCCTGTTGCTTTATTGGCTGATGTAGCTGTTTTATTATTTTTAGCAATGAATATATTACTGCCGCATATTCATGTACACTATCATGTAATTTTATAGCTTATCGTGTACACGCGCACATCCCTAATATATTCACCCAATCTGAATCCAGATTCATCTAATCGAATATTCCCTAAATCTCCATCTGGCCCATACAGCCTGGTAAAACATCACAGTTAACATGGCTGTGCTCGGCACGATGACAATCCAACTCCACTGACAACTGTGCTAAACTCAGTCGTTATGCTACAGTTGCCACATGTTTGTATGTGCATTCAGTTCTGTGATCCATATTTTATGCATCTACATCATATTACGTAGCACTGAAATAGTAAGTGCTGTAAGTCTCTATTCGGTGCTCCAACACCATTAATTTGGTGCCAAGAAGGGTATGACAGGAAATTAGGTAAACATTTAGTAGCCAAAACTAACACATCAGGTTACCAAATGTCATATTTCGTTGCATAAGTTTATAATCTACATGATATCATGTAATAAAATACTTTACCACTGTCTTATGCCATGAAGATTCTCAAGGAATGCACGAGACACGTGAGTGATCATTTCAAGAGCGGACGTTTGGCTGAAGATGTCGGGTGGTTTCAGCAATAAAGCCAGCCGACAGCACAGCCAGTAGCCAAGCCACTTCCAATGACATGCATCTCCATCTGTATCAATGAACTCCAGTCTCTGCACTGCTGTCACAAGACTGTCTGGATAGGCATCACTAAACAGCAGTCCAGGCTCAAGTAGACTCCGCATCAGTGTTTCTCTGTCTCGCTTGACGATGGCTGGGTTGCTGACTATAGCAGAGCTTTCACCAGACGACAACATACGCAGCTCGGCCACCAGAGCTACACATGTAACAGAATCCACGTAGAATACATTGGTATGCGGCGTAAATTCACGGGTGTAGCTGGCGACGGGATCCAGGGGTCTAGAATACAGGGGTCTAGACCCCTTAGCACCAAGCACAGTGACCAATGAGATTCTCACAACAACAGCAACAACCATTTAACGGCCCTTTGTCCAGGACGACCGAGGTGAGCTGGTACCAGAAAGGTAAAACCAGTCTGGATTTACTGAAGCAAGAAACAAACAGTGAGTGGCAGTGGCATCAGATGGGCCAGATGAAAATCTGCACCACACTCCGAACAGATAACCATGCCAGCACCTTACCAGTAAGTTTTTTCATATGCTGGATGCCTTCTTACCAGCCAACCAACAGCATCAAAGCACTGAAGGAATGGAGACTGTCACAAATCTGATTAGAAATTACTGAAGTAGTGGGTACCCCTCCCCCCAATAGCAGTGGTTTACTGTTTGAGCTGTGGTTAAAAGTATGTGGTATATTTTAGAACCCCTAGACAAAAAATTCCCAGCTACACCACCGCATAACTTAACATAATACAAAACAAAAGTTAAAAAATATATCTGCACACCACTTGCATATAACTGTACAACAAAAGGTCATCAATTGCTCAATTGAATTCAGATACAAACACAACAAGAAACTCATGACTAGCTGCCTTATGCATTGTCCAGAATTATTAACTGATGCCACGACAAATGCACAACTATCTGGACATGCAAAGATGCTAACAAGCAAAGCAGAACAACAGTATGCAATACCAGCAGCTTGTGCGTCGTCAATATCCGACGTCTCGGTGTCGGTACTGTTGCCACAAGTCTACACAAGTCACTGATCCAATTAATGCTCACAATTCAACATACGTGAGCGCAAGCACACAACCATTGGCACTGTTTTCTCTTCAACTGTTCTTCTATCCCAGAGTTACTTCACGTCCGACTGGGTCTCCAAAATAGAAATTCTGCGACTGATTGGAAGTTTTTTAATAGGCAAAAGCTCTTCCTGTGTCAAAGCACAAAGGGATACTTTAAAGGATCGAGTCAACACCGGGGAAAATGATCTACTGGTCTCAGCCTGTCCTCATCCCATGGCTCCTGACACAAGTGATGTCACGTCTTTATTGCTTGACAACAACAACATGCAGCAGCGCTGCTGACGCTGCTTCAGTCAGTAAGGTGTGGAGGCACTCTGCCATTCTCCAGAGTACACTTTTCAACAAATAGCATTTGAGACCCACTGGTCATTCAACTCACCAGGCCTCGATTTTTCTTGCTTGACACTAGTACCAATGATTTTACATGTTGTTCCAAGATCTAGCTGTTATGACTATACATCATGTAAATGTAAACAAACTCTCTCATTAACTAATTAACTAAGAGAATCATCAGCAAATACGCTGACAAATTACATGAGTGATTAGCACGTTTCAGACTGATATTACTTTGTCCATATTGCAGGCACATTTTGCTTGACGATGTCTGCAACTGCATTAAAATAATTATTATAATTAGTATTATTATCAGCGATATTATTGTGTAATTATTATTATGACGATCATAATCAAGCACTTCATACCAACATACTAACATTCAAAAACATGACAAGACATCAACATACTACGTGTGGCATTATATCACTTACACATCAGTTATGATCCATGTACATACACCAGGGATGCTAGTCATTGGCCTGGCCTAAAAGAACAAAATAAAGGCCTTGGACTTAGGAGGCATTAAGGCCTTATGAGTGAAGTCCTTGGTCTTGTGACACATGGCATTGTTAAGATCACTAACACACACACACACACACACGCGCACGCGATTGGGTGACACATACGTCATGTCCGCTGCTCCTGTCAGATACAGACTCAACGAGACGTGCGACGTGATAATCTATCTCGTCCATGTGAAATGGACTGAGCACGGCTGCTGGCTCGACTAGCTGCGGGTGACTGGCAATCTGATGCAGACTAACAAGCAGCTTCACTGCTTCAGCCAGCGTCACTACCGGTCGTGATAGACCACTGCACAGTCACACACATACACACTCTTCTCAACAGAACACCACAGCCCTGCTCTACCACGGATTACAAACAGGATACACTGAAAACATCAATCAGATAAAAAAAATGTCGGAGAAGCATCTATATTTCATTACAACGAAAATTTACACTTCATGAGGCGTTTGTAAGCAATACACAGAGCAGACACACAGGGGATGCACGGCTTTGTGTGCAAGTAGGCCACGGCAAAACAGCCAGGTATCAACGACGTCACTGTACAAGCCATTTCATCAGTAGGCATTACTGTAACCAAGAAGCCTATCAGTCTCACCAAACTTGATCGATGGCAAGCTGCCTATGGGCTCATGGCAAGGCGGCAAATCCCTGACGTGGAATGGAACACTACCTAAATGCGGCGGAGCTGCTGAAATTGCTTCAGTCAGGAAAGTGTTGAGGTACTCTACCCTTCCCGCGGATTTCACTTTTCAACCAATAGCATTTGAGACCCACTGTCATTATACTCATCAGGTCTGGATTTTTCGTGTAAAGTTGAGGCAGATGCTAAGTACATCATCCGGTGATCCATGTGAGACGTCCTGTCTGTTTCAGTGCCTCTCTAATGCGACAGCAGAAGCTCAACACAGCAGAGAACCTGTTTGCCAAGTAGTCGGAGTAGATGAAGTTCTGACGTCGTGACAGCGGACACAGCACAACGGACTCATCAACTCTCGGCAGCTGTTCACGTACGTCCTCGGATGAACGAGACAGCAACAGCGACGTTATCAGCTGCACAACAGCGACACACACTTGTCAGCTGTCCGCCAACTACTAGAGTAACTCTAGAATATCACGCAGTCTATAAAAAGCATTCTCTATTAATGTCAGTTAAACACCACAGCAGTGACAGCATGAATGCTATAGACGTCCTTAACCCAAGTCTCACTTAACAAACGATCATGGAAGGCAACTGGATTCTAACAATCTCTCGACTGCTCACAGGTGGTGAGTGATGACACAGCCATGACTCTACAAGGCACAGATACATTGTGTCACTGGCTTGTTAGAACTACCACATCATACTGCATCACATAAACAACCCCCGATCCCAATCTGATCACGACATTGTAATCTCAGCATCATCAAGAAACATAAACATTTTCTACATTTAAACGACATCTAAAACCACCTCTTCCAGACAGCATTTAACATCACCCCCTCAATGCGCCCTGATTTCCTTTGACTATGGCGCTATGTAAGTTGTTTACTTACTTACGACAAGGAAAGTGGACTACTAGAAACAACAGAGAGACAGACAGACAGACCAGGGTGACTGCGGATGGATCAGCACACAGCTGCTGAATAACACCGTCTCTGCAACTCGTCGGCAGTGCAAGCTGCAGCAGCGCGTGCTGGAACTGTGACGGAATGTCAGCGACATCGACGGGATTCATGAGCATCACACAGTGATCACGTCTCATTGTCAGCAGTGAAGACACACTGCCGCAGTCGGCCTTCACAAACATGTCCACCTGCACACCACACAACAACCGACTGCCACCGCTCCTTTGTACAGAAACTTAAACCTTTTCGAGGAATAGATTCATTTGGTTGGTACAACAATTTACGTACATTAATCCATAAATCACAACCAAATCCTTTAATTACCTTGACGTTACGGTCTCATCACGAGACCTTTATCAGAAGAAGCTGGTACTCAGACTTAGTCATGCCTACGACCGTTTTCTTGAGTGACAGTTGATCGTCACATCAAGATCCGGAAGAACTGAGTACCAGCTTCTTCTGATGAAGGTCTCGTGATGAGACCGAAACATCAAGGTAATTAAAGGATTTGGTTGTGATTTATGAATAATGTACGTGAAACTTAAATGCTCTCTGAAACTTCCAGCCAGCCAAGATAAACCGTGTCAAGCTGGCATACAACCCGCATTGGTCATCACAATTAACAGCCAGCTTAAGTAACTGACACTGTTGTTATTATGAGTGACAACAGTTCACTGTTGGCAACCATAGATATAAACAATGGATGTAACACTGCCGACTGGTCAGCGTTGTAGGCTGTTAAGCTAATATATGTTATACTGTTCAAGGTCAAGGTCGGTATAATATGAATTTTGAGGACGTGACTGTGATTGGTCAACATTAGAGGCAGTGGCCACGATGGCTGGCAATATTGATGCCATACCGACCTTGACATTGATGGGCCTGGTCCAGGCAGAGCTTCACCGCAATGATGTCATGCCATCTCTTGTGTATATGTATTTATAGATTTCAATGTTAGCAACACAACTCTATTATACAGCACTTTTCACCATCAGTTACCACAACACACACACACACACACACACTGTACATATCCACACAGGGAAGGCCAACATGGTAAGCACAAATGGCAGTGGCAGATTATACAGCAGGTAAGTTTGCTGGCAACTACCTCCACCTGACGAGACGTTCTCCACGTGATCCTTGATTAGCTACAGAGTTCGTCGGTCCTAGATTTGTTCCAGAACAGAACCTTCATAAATAAGTGATATGGGATTTGAAGGCCAGACTTCACTATCAATGTTAACCATCAAACAGAGTCAAAGGACTAAAGGAAACAAAGCACTGACCCCAATCAGTGACCTGACCTCATTCTTTCTGTATCCATCACTGCACTACTGACAGAAGGGTGTTGCTCCCTAAGAAAGGCAGCTCTCAGCGGCCAGTATCAGCAGCCGATACTCTGCGAACATACTACAAAGCAGAGAATACTGACGTCATCTAGAACAAGGCAGCTCCACTTGACGTTCTCAAAACGTCGATGGTCGCTCATAAGACACTCGTATGATGTTATGACAATGTCACAGCCATCCTGAAATGGCCATTCCTGCATATGTCATCATACACAAGCCAGGTTATTTATTCAGGTTATTTATTATAGTCACAATGTGTCAGTTACAATATGAACACTAATTCTGTTTATATCAGTGACATTTGTAGCAAGGCAACTCTAGATAGCAGATTTCACCTCAGGTGCACAATTAACAATGACTTCGGTGTGTATCACTGAGCGAAATTTGGTCGGAATCTCGACTGTCATACTTGTAACGTTCAATCTCTGCTTAGGAATACATACGACACACCATAATGCCACTATGTGAAAACATGACGTTATCTACAAAACCAACAACCTAATGCAATGCTTTCAGAGGACCAAGCCATGGCCATAGGTGACATGCACAAAATATTTCGAGAAGACTGGCCGTGTGGTTTCCCCCTTATGTAAGTGGACAGATGAACAGACATACTCATCACAATACATAGCACACCTCCTGTGGGCGAAGTCATCATTAAAAGACGTAACAGCACTGACAACTCACATGCTTAGCGTCACGCAAGTGACCATGCTTGCTGAACGACACTCCGTAGTAGACGCACGTCTTTGACGACGGAAACCATCGTTCAAACTCCGAGTTCCATGCGGGCATACAGCCAGTCAGTGTCACCACAAGGTGTGGACCCCAAACACTCTGACAAGATGCCTGTTGTGCCATGTATCCAATCACCTGCACCTTCTTACCGAGTGCCGACTCGTCTGCCAGAATGCACCCAGCTCGCAGGTCATACATTGCCAGCAGCCAGTTGACACCAATCAGCTGATAGTCTCTCAAAGGTCGTACCATTAATGCAGACGGTTCTCGAAACACCTGCGTCACACATGCATCACGCATCACTCCATAAAAGGTGTAAGCAAAAAATGTGGAATGGGTAGCTATTGATATATGAAAAATTATGCAAACTACAAGCACAGACCATCACAGCCTATAGCTAGACAAAAATACACATCAAATACTGTATACACAATATTTCCCATCAAATCTGTTTTTACATCTTCCATTGCAATAAACTCACACACTGTCTTAAGAATCACATATTAATTTACGCAATATGCCACTATACGACAAATACACTTCCAAACAGTTTCAGGGGCACAGAAAAAAAACTAAGAAACATGCTCATGTGTGGTGAACATATTTTTAAAATTTCCAATTTTCACAGCTTTACTAAAATATATCCGCTAATCAAGGAATCAAATTTGTCATGACACCAAATTTCACCTCTATGGGAGGCTGGAAGCACAACTTAACAACACTGTAAAACAAATAACAAAGAAGTCAACAACACAATTCCAGCAGTAAGTCACTTTGCCCTCTGAGCAATCCTGCCAGTAATATGCATGCATACATACACGTTGACATTCAGACAGACAAGTGAGATGAGACGTTGACGTTATTTACCGTGCATGAATCAAGAGTATGGCTCTGTGGGTGTGCCGACTGAAGTGCGGTCAACAAACTGGCCAAGTTACTGTACACCGTGTCTGTCGTGACGTCGCTGATACTATCAACGTGTTCTTCATCACTGAGATCAGCTGTACTCACAGACTCTGCATGCACCATGGACACACACACAAACCATACAGTACACATTGTCATACTGTTACTCACTATTTTAGCATTGCTTTTAACATCTGTTGACTATTTTTTCCGTGTTTTATCGCCTTATGTAATGCACCTATGTTCTTGTTGTTGTAATAGGCACACTATAAATTCTGCTATGATATGATGTGATATGGTAGCGACTCTGGGCAAGTCGTTTGCCTGCGTCGGCTCCGGTCTACTCGGCCTTTCATCCTTAATTGGTGGACAAATCGAGTACTGGCCGCTTACGGCCGTGGTAAGGGCGGAAGTGCCTAGTAGCAGGTAACTGTGTGTGATCCCATCTGGCATGCAGGCTCCCGTAGCAGATCGATGCTTGTAGCACAAGCTGCTATATGCTTCCTTTACCTTTTTAGCGCGAGATGTAATATATACATCTCGCGCTTATGCTACGATGTCAGTGTCTGTCTGTCTGTGACTGAAGTGCACTGGCGGATTATAGCTAATTTAGGTTTCAAATTCCGATCCCAATTTACCGCGCATTGCCACTACTAGGCCCTCTTGTTACCTTTACGATACAAAGTATGCATGGAACATGGAGCACTGACCACAAACCATAAAAAGAAACTGACTGACTCTCGACCTTTCCTACCCAACAACTCTTAAGGAAGGCAACTAAAACCTACTATTGAACTACAATAGCTAGCTACAACAGAGTGCACTACAGTGTGTGGTGTGTGGTAAAAATGGCAGAGACCTAGATACGATCTTATCAGCATTAATTTACACAATATATGAAACTTAATGTTCTAACGTGAATAACCTAGTACTTGTGATGTTGACTGTGAATCAAAACTGTGACTCAAAACTACAGTAATACTAAACAAAAAGAAAACCAGTTCTATTAATTTATCGTTATTATCCTCGTTATGGTTATTACTACCGCATTACCAAATATGAAACTTATTGACTGATCATTCAACTAAGACGCAAAGAAAAGATGTGAGTTAGCTGGTGTTTAACGTCCCTTTTCAGCACAAATATATGGCTATATCAGGGACAAAAGGTCAGGGGTGGAGAGCAATCCCTACCCAGTATAGGAAGTCCAGCGATATATTAACCTCAACCCTGACCACCTTTTTATTCAGCAGCCACCCAAAAAGGGAAAGGGATCGAGAGGGTCATTTAAATTATTACACCAGTGCCGAAAACAGGGAGAGACAACTTCACACCACAATACAAAAATAAATCAAATACAACACAAATAAGCATGCATCCTTAACTACAAATACCATATAACACAAAATCAACACAAATAAAACTAAATCCACGTTCAGTCGCTTCCTACGACATCTGGGCGTTGAAACGGAGTGGGACTATTCTGGTAGAATGGGAAGGAATGAAAAGCAAGAAGATAGATGAAGCATGAATAAGGAAGGGAAAAATGTAAAAGATACTAAAAGATAGAGAAGAAGGTGGGGAAGCGATGGGATAAGGGGGGATTGCCCCGGGCCCACACGGGGCAGAAAAAGATGTGAAACATACTGTGTAACTAGTAATGTTTACATGCGTGATCTGATCATCTACAGCTGTGTAAACTTGAGTTCCATGCAGCTAGTTGGGCACGACAGCATCTTAAACCCTTCTAACACCAAGCACACCCATTTTGTGAGATAGAATGCAGCCAACTTAATGTGAAACTCTCCACAGCACTGAAGAAAGTCGGCTAAATGCCTGACGTGATGCCATCAAACGAAACTCAAACTCACAATGGCAAGCTAGAAGATGGAGCTAGTGACGGCTTCTCACAGACAGAGCACATATGAACAAAACGCTGCTGCAGCACAGCCACATTAAACTGACCACATCCAGGCCAGACATCCTAGCTCTCCCCTCCCCCAGCTGTTTACCTTCAGTGGTGTCCGAAGCATCAGACAAACTTGCTGGACTGTACGGGAAAAGCCCAGCATCATCATCATCGTCTCGTCCAGTCCACTGGTATTTCACCAGAAGCTCGTCCAGTGGCATCTCACCTGTACATTCACAACTCACCTCAACTACAGTTCACGTACGCTACTAGGCAGACAGGACAACTAGGATTATTTTACTCACATAAATAAATAAATATCACATTACATTAATGCATCATATCCCTAATAACTGCTACTTGCAGCAAGCCAAAATTATCGATTCATGTAGATTATCAAGATCAGTGTTAAGCTGCCAAATTAATGCACAGCAAATTTCACAGTCTGAGTGTACAGTATAACACACAAGCATCTCCTCGTAACAGATATGGAACACATTCGAGCACTGCACAGTCTATTTATGCCTTCCATATGCATATCCATGTTTTTGGCACATCTGTGTTTTTGGCACTAGATGAACAAACAACCTTTAAAAGACTTGACAAGATACGAAATGCACTTTAATCATACCTTCTCTAATGAGCTCGTCTATTTCTTGTTGTACATCAGTGACTTTACTTGCTTGACACTGCTCACATCATTAGTGAGTTATTATATCACGAACCAGACCAACTTGGTAGCCATTTGGCAGTAGTGTAGCAGTAGCCACTGCCTCTTTCTAGTAAGCAGGTGTCATGCGAGACACGATGTGAACATTGTACGGTTGTAAACTGTACACATCAATGTGTACAGTTTACAACCGTACAACATTCACATCCTGTCTCGCGTGACACCTGCGTACTAGAAAGAGCCAGTGGCTACTGCTACACTACTGCCAAGTGAAGTTGAGTCAGTGATCTCTTCCACATTTCAGTACTATGAGCTATTATAAATAAAAAGCTCCAAGATCAAACCGTGAACTGAATGCTTAAGTCTACTACAGCGTTGCTCCCAGATGTAGCCAAACTTTACGTTAGCCACTGCTTCAACTAGGCAACATGTGATTAATAATTCAGCAAGCATGCAGACAATTCAGACAATTACTGAATTATGCTTCTACTACAGTACAAAAACTGGCATTTGACGCTTTTTTCATTTTGTGAATGAGGATGAAATTAAAATTTAAAATTATAGTAAACTAGCAACTGCTGAGACCTAACCCAAATATAGTTTGCACTAATTTACAAAAGTTCAGATGTTAAAGGTTTAACACTTAAAATTCCCAGCAGAAGAACAATATTAGTTGTTAGCTAACTAAGCAAGTACACAGTCTGAAGTTCTGAGAAATACAACCGTGACAGACCTCATAGTCCATTGCCGAACCATCTACACCAGCAAACATTTCACAACTTAATACAATAAAATCTTCTATAAATACTGACATGATCCAATGACTGCTCTATATGTCATATTAATTGATTAATAAACAAGAGAGTCTAACACTGACTAGCATGGCGCAAGATGATCCGCCGCAAGCAGCACGGCGAGCAGCACAGCGTGGCAGCAGCACCGCCGCCGTGCTGCAGCACGGCGGCGGTGCTGCTTGCAGCAATGCGCGGTAAGTGGGATCGGAATTTGAAACTTAAATTAGCTATAATGCACCAATGCACTTCCGTCACAGACAGACAGACAGACGGACTGACATCATGGCATAAGCGCGAGATGTATATATTACATCTCGCGCTAAAAAGTAGAAGGCCCACTGATATGTGTCCAAAGTTATGCATGTATGTGATAGTTTACACATGGCAGACTTCCTTCTGATGAACAAAGATCGCAACTCTCAGCAGCAGCAGCAGCAGCAGCAGACTTACTGTGAGTGAGATCTTTCACAATGAACTGTACAAGCCGACTGTGTTTCTCTTCAACGTTCTGCTGATGTCGGTAGAATGCCATCTAAACAAGCAGTGCATTAGCAGCTCACATGTCAAGCACGTAACACTCAACATATCTAACAGCAGATGTAACAACCTACATTCTGTCATTATCACAGGTGAGAACATTGCCAAAGAAACAAACAGACGACTGGCTGAGAGGTTACAGCCTACATGTCAAATGTATCCTGATGGTCAACTAGTAGGCCAACTCAATCAATCAATCCACTTATGTTCTACATGTGCAGCACTGTATATTTCATGTCTGGTATTGCTGTTTCTATGCTTGCAGTTTTATCTGCTACAAAATATCATTCACATTAAACTGTTCATTAGCACTCAACTTAATGCACTACATTCAGAATAATCATTATTCTGCTATGTATATATGATCCACTGAATTATTAGTGTTGTGGAAAAAATTAAGAAACCAGAAAAAATAATACTGAAAAATGATACCAATGGGAATCAAATACCGGTAACAATTAACAGTAATCATTACAAAAGTAAAGTGTAACTTGCCTCAGTCATTCGTGTCCAGAAGTCGATGACCAGACTCGCGATAGTGCTGGCAATGCGCATAGTCTTGAGACGTTGCAGCTCACGCTGGTGCTCGTGGTACTTCATAACTTCATAGGCAAGCTTCATTAACAAACATAACATATTATATCATCCATTATAAACAGACTGCCCAATAAACTCAGACTGGAAGTATGTCACAAATTTAATTTACAGACAGTTAAGAGAAAAGTTTAAAACACAGAGTCACAGACAAGATGTCAGCACAGAACAGCAGTGAGTGTTGTCGTCCCAATATCTACATTACAATCTGACAAAACAGGGACTGAGTCACTGAGTGATGTACAGACTCATCCAGGTTGCTTCCAATAAAGGGCCATTAGCTGCGTTGTTTGTTCGTTTAATATACACTAGTACTCTGATGTTTACTTTTGCCCAAAATTAAAAATACAAAATAGCTGTATTTTATATATAAAGTATCTACCTTTTTTGCAGCAGCCATCTTCCAGCGTCGCTCCTGGGTGAAATCAACAGCTAGCCACTGCATTTCATCGAGCACGTAGTCCCAGTGTGCCTTGCAGCGTGTCGTCTCCTGCACCTTCGGCAGACGACGTGCTGACCACATGCCAGTCCGTCGCAGCTCACCGACACGTTGCAGCACCTGCGCCTCCTACAGCAGCACGACCGACTCAACTTACTCTGATACTGCTAGACAGCCAATGGAAATGGCATCTAGCCTGCAAAAAAACTCTTCCAGAAATCCCAAATCTTTGCTAGTGTGAGATCCAGTCTAACATTAACATGTCTGAACAAAAACTGACACTAAAAATTAGAGACATGCAGATCAAAATATAGTCGCAAATACAGTAATGTGTTGCTTTGTTTTTGACTGTCATGACCAAGAGTTGCCTGTTTCATGGAAATTCATTCACCATCTTGAAGATAATCCACCATCTTGTTCTGCCTTGAACTGATTGCATTCAGAGATCTCTCCCTTTAAGCCTGTTCACTTAATACAAGTATTGTCTGGGATATCAATGTGTTCTTGGTCATTTTCTTGTTGACCTAAGTTGTGCTTTACATTATTTCTCACTATAAATAACTTCCAACTTTCTGCAACATGTGTCCTACACATGAGAGCTTTCTTTTCTTAACTTCTTCTAATAAATAAAATCCTACTTGATCGCTCTGTTACACTCAAAATTTTGATTTCATTCCTATACATGAGACATAATTGCACAGCTATCACCTGTCTTTCCTGCCAGTTAAAACATAAATCAGTGTGCTGTGATGTGACTTTTATTTATGGATGTGACACTGGACTGTATTTACATAAATGTGAATTTTTAACAACTGATTGGGATATAATTTAGCACATTATAATATTTTAAGTTTTATTTCAATTACAAATTAGCAAGCAAATCACTAAGTGGTCACATGATGAAATATGAAAACTACTTTACACACTGTCGTAACTGATGTTCTGCATGCAACCATGTATCATGTCCTATTACTTCCACCATTTAACAGCCAAGCAACTGTTGGCAGGTTTTTACAATTCTGCACTCATACTATTGAATCAAGTGAAGTACAGTACAGGTACGTTTGGTGGTTTCACCTGTCTGGCCTGTTCTACTAAAGCATCATGTGAAGATGAAATGTAGCTGCTGGTGCTGACAACAGTAGTGGCTGCCGTGCCGAGCGATGATGACGACATCTCCAGTGCAACTGCCGATGTGACACATGTTGTTACAACACTGCCACCCGCCGACGACACGCTGCACCAGTCACACACAATCTATATACTACACCAACCACACCACAACATAACTACACTCGCTCACTTAATCTTTCGCTAAAACTATAGTCGACAACTTTAGTTTAAGACCAAAAGTTCCATCTAAGACCTAATTAATGCAAAACATGAAGTGACGCTAAACTCTGATCTCAGATTAAAATCTAAAACCAAACTTTCTTCTCAGACCAAAGTTTGATCTTAAACCAAACTTAATCTGAGCAATCCGATCTTAAACCAAACAACCTTAATGCATTTAGATAGACGGATATCATAATTCCTTACAGTTAAGATTTCAGTCTTAAACCAAATCACTTCAACTTTCGCTTATAAATGTAAACAAATATGTCAGTCAGATGTCAGTGATGACCTGATTAATAACCGCAGTAGACCAAAGGCACTAAGAATAAAAAACAGCATGTGATATCAATAATCAGTCAACTAAATTGCTGAAAATGTAAAATATGTCTGCTTTTGTGAATAAGGGGACATTTAGTCTCAAATCTCCGACTTAAAAATATAGCCTAAGACGAAGGTCTTAAACTATTAAGTCTTAGACCAAAGTTTAATATGAACTTTGTCTAAAACCAGTTTTTAGCCATTCAGATTAAGCGCTGGATTTAGATTTATTTAATAAACAAAATAGAAATGCATGGCAAAGCCTAGCACATAGCCCGCTCGGCACCCCCTAGTGAATACTAATAACACACTCTTACTTACTTATCGCCACCTTGCCGAGCAGCACCCCCGGTACTGAACGTACCGGTACCTGAAGAAAAATTTTCGACGTCGACTGTACAACTTCTTATGTATTAAACTCCGGGATCACTGAACCGAATCTCACCAAATTTGTGTACAGAAATGATTTCCGATTACTCTGCTGAAATCAAAATTGGAAATGGCAAGGTGAGGAATGAAGATCGTTGTCAAATTGCGGGTGCATCGCGGCAAAAATTGTGCATTTTAACAGCGTAAACTCCGAGATTACTGGATGTAAGTTCACCAAATTTGGACATGATTTAGCCTGATTATTGCAATTGAATATTTTGAAAGCAGATTTATGATCGGCCAATTCGTTGTGGAATGCCGAAGCAAAAAGTAAAGGTGGTCCCACGCGACGTTTGCAAACGTCTCCCACATTTAACTGGTTGCCATAGCCACGTCCCTTGGGCCGCTGCGAAACGAATATTTGGGAAATCATCCCCACTAATTCGCCTACCAAACCTTTAAAGTAGGTCAAGGTAGGTCCAAAACATTCTGAGATATTTGGCGTGATATGCCGATTTTTGCCATATCGCCACAAAAGGTGCTATTGTTAACAGCGAAAACTCTGAGGTTTCTGGACGGAATGTCACCAAAATTGCACACGATGTAGAGATATTCATTCTATCTAATCTTTTGAAATTGGAATTGCGATATCGCATTC
>Ga0209782_1000553_pt1 | contig 16780 bp, 15 predicted proteins | sample WorMetmaBAHAMAS1_FD_187390 | JGI IMG/M metagenome (GOLD analysis project Ga0209782, IMG submission 187390) | Marine gutless worms symbiont microbial communities from Max Planck institute for Marine Microbiology, Germany - Inanidrilus... | ecosystem: Host-associated > Annelida > Digestive system...
ACTTATAAAGTCTGTTGTTCACATTGCGTTGTATTTGCGTCACACACGACAGATTGCTGTTATTGTTTGCTATAACATATACTTCAGTGTATTTCTAGTTAAGCTTAGGCCTATTTAAGTTTTTTTTCTTTACTTGTTTATTATGTATAGTTGTTTTTTCTACCTTCGAGGTGAATAAAGATGAATATAATATTTAGCTAAATCTCAAGAAATTGTGTTCAGGCTTAACAGTATTGAGCGATTGGAATGTGTGAAACTGTTAGGTGTTTTTATTGATTTAAAATTATCATTTTCTGTGTATACTGAGCATTTATTAACTGTGTGTAATCAAGGATTATATCTGCTTAGTCAGTTGAGAAAGCAAGGATTGTCTGATAAGTGTATTGCTGTTGTTTATGATGCAATTGTCTTGAGCAAGGTTTTGTATGCTTTGTCTGGATGGGGTGGATACATAAGTCAAGCACTGAAAGATCGTATTGATGCTTCATTCCGAAAAGCATGAAGATAGAGATTAACTCATAAACACTATAATTTCAATGACATTTTGTTTGATGTGGACAGTAAACTATTTGCATACAGTAAAAGTGAACTTCATTGTTTGAACCATATGAGTAGCGATAAACTGCCGGTTTTGGACCACTTCCGCTTCCGGTTTCTGCCATCTTGGCCATTCTGAAGAATATTTAATAATATTTAATTATTACCGCAATAAGTAAGTAAGAGATTATTGAATTTTTCCCAAGATTTTCTGGCATTTTTTGTAGCTAAAATGCCAAAATACCGAAAAATCTAGGGATTTTTGTTATTTAGCCCTAGCAACCGACTATTCAATTATTATTAAATATTCTTTGCTCAAGTTGGGAAATTCCAGAGCTTGGGAATTCCCACGGTATTTCTGTGGTTATAATGGTTATAAATGTGGTTATACGCCAGGCTAGGGTTAGCAGACCTACTAGTTGTAAGCCTAGGCTTTTGCATAGGCCTATAGTTATTGAGGATATATATGGAATTTATTTTTATTTATTTATTTAATATGTTTTATGAATCTTTTATTTTATATCTATGACCACGTTTGTTATGATGATGATGATGATGATGATGGGAAATCCCCACCGTTCTCTCACACTTTTGGTCCATTTTGAGCAAAGTGGCAATATCGTCGATTTTAAGATTATAGGATTTTTCCGGAGATTTTTGGCATTTTCTCGCCGACAATTATGATAAGGGTGTTTTGTATAGACTCACAGAGATCGTAAGGATTTATTTATTTAATATATTTTATTAGTGTTTTATTTTAAATCTATGTCCACGTTTGTCATGATGATGATGATGGAAAATCTCGCTTTTTGTGCATTTCATTTTGTCACGTCTTCCGACTAGTTTGTCATGCAAACCATACACATTTAAAACAAATGAACTTATTAATTCACAACATCGGCATCATCATCATTATCGTTATGAAACAAAGCCGAATGTATCTAGGCTAGTTAACGCGAACAAGTCTTGCATATCATAGCATATTATACAGCCTTGGCTATTGCCTTTTGTCTGTTTCCTCGTCGCTCAATTCCGCATTGACATTCAACTCCGGATGCTGTTCGTGATTAGTCGGCAAGAGTTCTAGTAGATGTGCCCACTCGTTAAGGCGAAGACCAATTCCACTGCAAGTAGGATGCACGTTCTCGCTCGCAAGCCCCTATGGAACGTAAAAATGATGAATGTCAACACATCCATACCCAGAGGTCACGGACACGTAGTATAGTTTGACAATGTGTGCACAATAAGCCACCGGACGCGTCTGATGATTGACCTCTCGCGCTTCGATGTCGACCTTCTCGTGAATCGACATGAAGCGTGCCCAACGTTTCGTTGTCAACGTCACATGCTTCTCCAGCACGGACGTGGACGTTATTTTCACATTGCCCGCATCGATCGTCAGCACACGATCCTGCCTATCGCCAAGAGCAAACGAAGAACCCGTCAGTGCTTGTGTTGTTGCCATTCCGACGTCCTCCTCGGAAGCTGCCGCTGCTCCCACCTCACCATCACTGCAAGGTATATAGATTGTCGAATCATCATTGTTGTCATCGTAGTCGTTGTCGTCATCGTCATAGGCTAGCTAGATGCCTCCCAACTTGGCTTAGATATAAACTTCGCCTAATGATAAGCTACAACTTCATTTTGCGACCTCTTTTAAGCTGCCGTCCGATGGAATATGATTCATTCGTTGCCAACTACGTCGTTACAAATATCTACCAACCACGACTTACTATAATTCTATAATCCCGCCCACTCTCGAGCTCAGGCTAAGGGAGTAGTCACCGTCAGCAATGCCAGTGTCGACGCCGGCACCAGCTGTGCTGATGGCACAGACGTCATCGCCACTGCCACCAACGCCGGCGTCGACTCTGGCACCTGTGATGTTGTGGACATTGACCTATGCCTATGGCTAATTAGACGTGCCTACTCATTACTTTGCTTAGGCTACCACCATGCTATGAATTGTTTTTTTCATTTTGGATCGAAATCTGTATGGATTTTACTGGGTTTAGTTTATAATGAAAATGGCTAGCCTATACGGCGATTAAAATTTCAGAATTGCTTGTAGGAAAAACATTTACGCCAGCCGCAGTTAGCTTAGTTATAGGCTAACTCGAGTGCAAATACTTGGATAGCATCTGGTGTGACGATTTAGCATTCTAATCTGTTCGTTTCGCTGAGATGATAAGAGTTTTCTGCAGCGACCGCAGGATTTATTATTTAAAAACTCCGCATGCGCACTGCTGTACGTCTAGGCTAGCACGTGATGCGAATTTGTCAACGTTGGATGTTGTGACTCGAAATTAATCTAATCGAGTGCATTGCATTTAACTGCGTTTATTTTTGCCTAGAATTAGACCTATCACAATGACGTAGTGTTATTTTTCCAAATAATAATAATAATACGGTTGTTTCAATTTTAACGAATTGCGTGTTTTATTTTCCGACAATCATCGTGCACATTAACCGAATAACTAGGCAAAGCTATTAACTTTTCTTAGCCTATACTCGTCTTTGCATAACACGGTATTAGTAGGCTACAATGTCTTATTGGCAATGCGGCAACTTCAAAGAGTGAAATAAAACAGACTTCTGACGTGCCGATCGTATTGTTTCTTTTGAAGTTGCCGCCATTCAACGCGCTGCTGCAGCTTCCAGTCGTCATCAAGGGTGAAACGCATAGGCCTAGGCTTAGACTAATCGATGAATCTAAGTTGCCTAGTGACCGAAGTTAATTCTATTTTAGAACATCATTTCAAATTGTCATCAGCCATTACTTAGTAGCAGTTATATAGTGATGGTGTGAATATAGGCTAAAGCTGAAATTCATTCGCGTATACATCATAATTTAGAAGTAAAATCAGACTCGCGTGCGATTTAAGTCTAAGGACAAGATCGGACATGTCTACATTGCTGCTGCTGACCTCACATGCTAGCACGAAGTAGGCCTATTATGTGCTTGTGACTAATGATTGTCAATGTGGCGACTTCAAAGACTGAAATAAAACTAACTTCTAACGTGTCAACCGTATTGTTTCCTTTGAAGTTGTCGCCATTCAGCATGTAGCAGCAGCGGTGGTAGCTCCCTGTCGTGGTCGAGGGTGAAACGTATAGTATTACGATATTAACTTACGTAATTATCACTTAGTAGCCTAGTAGCCTAGTTGTAGGGCCTAGCCTAGTGACTCCTTTGAATAATAGGCGCTATATAAATTATTTTATCTATCTATCTATCTATCTAGCCTATTGCTTTTGAATGCATTGTAGTCATTTAGGTTAACCTACAACTCTGTCTGCGTTAACAGTGAAAAACAAGTATAATAGCCTAGACCATACGTTTATGTTGTTCTTAAGCTGGAATTTCTTGACGATATGCACACGATATAGATTAGGCTATCGTGTACCGAGGTCTAGGCTAGTCTACCTATGTTTGCGCGCTTATTGTTGGTTAATAGTATTATCGCATTGTTCCTATAGCCCCTAGCCTAATTACGTGTTGAAAAATGTATTTACCGAGCAGATTTAATTCTGCCCGTCTATGCTATAGCTAATAGTAATAGGAATAGCATTACTCTGCAACTATACGTTAGATGCCTACAATAACATCAACATCAACATCAACATTAGGCTAACTGATTGAGGCAAAACAAAGGTATGAATAGACCTACGATAAGGCATCGTTAACAATTTGCCATCTGTCGTCGTCGTCGACCAATTGAGTATAACCGAGTGCGTTGACTGCTCGAATCACACCACTCGCTTGCTTGCTCGTTCGATAGACCTGTCTGACGTCATGGGAGCGGTTCTCGTTCAATCTTGCCGTTGCGACTGGTTGTGGCAGCGGTGTTCCACATCGTATGGTGCAGTTGTCGGCCTTGTCCTCGTCGCTTGTCGTGCGAATTCCTTCAATGCGTGCAGCACTTCCTTGGTGGCGTTGCCGCGATCCTAACGCCGATGGACGTACTGTATTGGAATGTGTGGGTCCAGCTATTGCGTGATCCATGCCTGCCATATCACCATCGATGGATGTCTCCAACGACATCGCCGTCCTGTCTGTTTTGTGTATCCGACAGCGACGAGGCACGCATGCGTGGGATGGTTGAGGTTACCCTAGTTCGGGGTAGGGAGGAAACGCTGGAAGATCCAGCATCGAACGTCGCGGCGTGTCGATTAGTCGATCTTACAACGACCGAGTTTCCGATAGGACGAAACGCGCATGGCTACTCGCTTCCTAGTCGGTAGGCATATATACTACAGGAGTATGGAGCTTGTAGCGGTACGTTTCGTCTGCCCGTGGCAGGTTGTACGATGATAGCGGAGGCGCCAATTGACTGGGGCACTGTGGAGGCGCTGCTCGCTCCATCCGAGAGATGCGAGGCGTCGGCAGCGCCTCCACACGAACGAAACAACAAGTGGCGAGGTGGATTCCACAATGGCCGCCACCCGCACCGGGGCGTCCCTTACTTGGACGTGGAATGCTGATGCTGCTCAATCAGTTGCTCCAACAGGAGCCAGGACCACCCGGACCGCCTCCACCGTCGACTTATTCATCGTCGAGTGAGTCTGACGAGGGCGAGTGGTGGGACGATGACGACGATGCTGCCAAGGGTGGTGCCGCAGATGGTGCTGGAGGTGGCGTCGGTGGCGACGGCGGAGGTGGCGTCTAGACGGAAGGTGATTAATGCTCATTGTATTCTTACTTGTGTATAGTGTTTATACGACTGTGTGTGTGTGTGTTGTATTCTAATTGCTACATGTTGAATATGTTTAGTGTGACGCTGACGACGACGGCGACGGCAGATATATTTCGTTCTTCATTTTTCTTTTTTCAGGTACTCCATAGGCTAATGTTTTCCATAACATTATGTTAGCTTATAGCTTATAACTATAGACGAGAGTTTATACAATATTGCTGTGTTGTAAACAACAATCTTCACAAAGCTTTAATTAACTCAAATGCTATCATTTCAGCATTCGTTTATCCGCATGTAACAACTTACATTATGTTAGGTAATGTGAAATGAAGTGCATATCGGTGTATATTATTTTGTAATGCTAGGCAACGATCAGCGAAAGCGATCGCGGTAGCAACACCGGTAGCAGCAACGTCAGCAGCAGCAGCAGCTGCGGCATTTCAAGTTGAACTTTGTAACAATATGCTCGCTTCATTGTGTTGGCGAGTCTGTTTTCTATTTGCCACGTTAGGCTAGGCTAGGCTAGGCTACACGTTTTTTCCGCTCGCATCTCTCCGTGGACCTACACGCCGCGTTTCATTGTTTGTCAAATACGTCGTGCACGCAGACTAGGCGTACATAGATGCTTAATTTGCGCCTATGTTTTCATATGCATCGTCAATATTTACATGATGTTTGAGACGAAGCTGTATCTTTACGGCTGTTGAGGAATTAGGTCATTGGGTGACTTCGCTTTTTGGATTAGTCTTTCGCTGAGTCTTTCGCTGAGACCACACATCGGACGAAGCCAAACTTAATCCAAAAAATGAAGTGACGTTTTTATTCGGACTCAGCAAATCGCTCAGTCCGAACTTTGGACTCAGCAATTCGCTGAGTCCAAAGTTTGAACTCAGCGATTCGCTGAGCAAAAGTTAATCTGAACAATTCGGTCTCAGTCCAATTCACTTTACATGAAGTAGATAGCTTAATCCCCTAGGGATTAACTTTCGCTCAGCGAAAACTCACTACACTTTTTGATTTTGTTTGTAACTTTATAAACAAAGATGGCGATCATGATTGCGGCAGCTAGTGATGCACGCGTGTAAACGATAATGTACTCGAATATGGCGGAAGTGACGAAATTTTTTGTTGTTGTGTGCCGTGAGCCTGCTATTGAAATAAATTGACTGATTGATTTGAAATTCATTGCTAACAAGATGACAACGATCTATTTTTAGCATCAGTTTCCGCTGAGCTAAATACTAATCTGGCTTTGGACTCAGTCCAAAGATTAGCATTCAGATTAAGCTTTCCACACAGTCTTTAGACTCAGCGAAAGACTAATCCAAAAACTGAAGTCACCCATTGTTGTCGCTAATGTAACGAGTTAATAGTTTCAGTCTAATTAGTATTTGAGATGGCAACTGTGACTGCAGTGCTGGCAACGTTAGTGGCAACGATGATGATCCGGTAAACGTTAGGCTATAAAAAAATTTGTTTGTATGTCTCCGTGCGAGACTGAGTCATCTGTATCTCCACCATCGTCGCACCGACTGCGCCTCGGTCGCCACTGTCACAGTCGCTGACGGCGGCGGAATGTCGGAATGTTCTGTGATTGGACAACCGACGGGTTGTTATTGGTTGCTAAAAATAGTGCCGTTCCATTCCGGGTTTCACCCCTACCCCATCATTGCCGTCGCCGCCGCCGGTACCACCGCCGCCGACGACGCCTCGGTCGTCACTGTCGGTGACTGTGACGACGTCGACGACACGACCGAGGTGCAGTTGGCAGCGGCGACGGTGATGATGTGGTAAACGTTAGGCTATAAAAAAATTTGCTTGTACGATTTGGTGCACGCTGCGGACAATAAAATGCATGCACAAACGGAAAAACCAGAGTAGTTTAACCTAATGTATGGCGTTGACTGAGTCATCTATATCTCTACCATCGTTGCGCCGACTGCGCCTCGGTCGTCGACGTCGTCACAGTCGCCGATGGCGACAACCGAGGCGTCGTCGGCGGAATGTCGGAACGTTCTGTGATTGGACAACCGACGGGCTGTTATTGGTTGCTAAAAATAGCGCCATTCCATTCCGGATTTCACCCCTACCCCATCATCGCCATCGCCGCTGCCGCCGCCGCTGCCGCCGCTGCCACCGCTACCGCTGCCGACGACGCCTTGGTCATCACCGTCGGTAACTGTGACGACGTCAACGATCGAGGCGCAGTCAGCGGCGGCGATGGTGATGATGCGGTAAATGTTAGGCTATAAAAAATTTTGTTTGTACGACTCTATACACGCTGTGGACAATGAATCGCATACACAAATGGAAAAAACAGAGTAGCCTAATGTAATGTGTGGCGACGACTGAGTCATATGCATCTCCACCATCACCGCTGTTTACATCACCCATATCGAAAACAATTGCTTAAGCTATACACAACGTTGTAATTTGTATTTGTTTGCAGCCATCTACACCGATACACTACCGTACGTAGTTGAACGTGTTATAACGCCATTTCAATGCTCCGCCATATCACCGCAAAGATCGTTAAGCCCACAGTACGATAGCTGCTCTACCGTCGACCACGACGACCACGACGACTACTCTGCCGACGATGTCGACGATGTGGTCGATATTTTGTCGCAGTGGTCTATGAGTCCCGATCCTCCGTCTCCGAAGTCCGTTGCTACAATATCACAGTGCTCATCGCATCTTGTTCCTGTTACATCGTCACACAGGACTATGAGCTCTGATCTGGCATCCCGAAAGTCCGATGATTTATCAACACACGACCTTCGTGTCCTGCTCCATCACCGTACGACAGCAATGCAGACAGCTGCGACGGAAATGATAGCGATGGAGTGGGAGGTCATACATCGCCACAGTGGACTATGAGCCCCGGTCTACCTTCCGATGCTACATCACAGCAGGCGTATGATCCAACTATAACGGTGTACGATGATGTCGACTACGTTGTATCGTCACAGCCATCTCCAACGGGTTAGCCGCGACATACTTGTGCAAAGACATTATTAATTTAATTTCATTGTTAAAACGAATAGACTCGTAAACTAACAAAAATTCATTTTTTTGCTAATGTAATAATTATATAACCCTTTCTATATGTTTGCCTTGCAAGCGAGCTAATTATAAACATTGGTGCATGGTGTTTTGTTAAAGTCACTATCGACAAGCTGATGATTACGTGACGTCAATGGGTGATGCTACTACTGCTGCAGTCGATAATGCTCATGTAATACCGTCAACTCCGCTATCTTCCAAAAGGTTAGTTAACATTGTTGCTATGATTTACTTAATAGGTAAGTTGGTCTATTTCTATCATTGAATTTCCCCACCTTCATCGTCTTTGCACATACCATAGGAAATAACATCATTCTCCATGAGTAGGATATGCACGAGGTTAGCTGCTGCTACTGCTAGATTGGAATCGAACCGCATTGAAATAATGCTAGAAATACACTAGTCCATGATGATAATTATTGTAAATGTTCTAGTGAACAATGATGAACGGACTACCACGACGAAAGCACGCCACAGCGATCTACCTACGAACGTCATCAGACGGAATTCGTTTTTCAGACCAACGCTTTCACGTCAACAACATCAACCATAACAACTGCAACATCGAGCAGGTTAGCGTGATTCATTGTATCTAAGTCGCATTAGCGGACATGATCGGACATTGCTGATGTCATCATCGATGGTGGTAGGCATATGTAGTTTGACCTCACATGTAGGCTACGCATTGTCACAGTGAAGACTAGTCTTGATTTATGACCGTTAAAGCAGCTACTTCAAGGACTGAAATAAAACAGACTTCCGTCTAACTAGCTTACACGACAACCGTTCTTTTGAAGTTGCTGCCATACTACACACTGTTGTCAAGACAACGTCGAGGGTTGTGGGAGAAACCACATATAGTCCAATCGCCGAATCTAAGTCGACTATAATTTATACAACAAATGTAACAATATCCTTATATTTAGTGGTAGTTATATTGTGCTAAGCGTTACTAAAGCAGAAATAAGCCCGCATATCTATAAGTCAATGGATATGTCTGTCGATGCCTCAGATCAGCAGCAGCTGATGACTAATCTAATTAATGACTGTCATTGTGTCGACTTCAAAGAAATGAAATAAAACAGACTTCTGACGTGCCATCCGTATTGTTTCTTTGAAGTTGTCACCTTCCAACGTGCAGCAGCTCCAAGACGATGCTGATGATAAAACTATTAAGTTGCCTACGAATCTAATGCTAGCAGTTATATTGCGAATGGTGTGATTAAAACAGAAATAACTCCATATTTCCATTCGATCTATTTCAACGATCAAGATTGGATATGTATTAGTTAGTTAATTTGTTGTGCACTGGTGTGTATATAGAAGCATTGACGAAGGCTGCAGCAGCTTCTTGGACATTGTCATCATCGATGGACTCATTTTCACCATGCGGTGTACTGCTCGACGAAAGCTGTGACGGTGATGAAGTCTTTCTATCCGACGGCAAAGACAAGCGCACCTTCGAGTGAGGCGGCAGATGCACTCGTTCAGATCAGTTGAATGCTTGTCGATGCTGCTCAAATCCTGCGTGATTGTCATAAAATGAGACGTCACCAGATTTCTGGCCGTCTCGATGTGCTTGTTAGGCCTACACTTACTCCGAATGCTAAGCGCAAACTCACTTTTTAAGTTCAAATTTGTGTTTCTCTTCATAGATCGTCTTATTAACTTTACAAAGTGTTTGAAGACTTCTATTTCCATCGAGTTCAAAACTAAGTAAAACTCGAGTTTCATACATCATGATTCCAAAGAAGGCGCTACTAGTTGCAGCAGTAGCAGTAGCAGTAGACCAGTAGCAGCAGCAGCAGCAGCAGTCATATAGTCCCATAGGTTTTTCACTTGTTACAACTTGATTACGAAAATGATAATACCACTTTCTACTTATTATTTTCGCGACATAAGTTACATGTTTTTAATAAACTTTATATTGTTTCTTGTGATTTTCAAACATCGCAATTAGTTTCAATTTCATTTTCATAAAACACATTAAGCCTATCTTTTTATGTCTCCGGTTGCATGATCGTTTATGTAGACATTGATTTTTTAATGAGAAAACATACTATTCGTTTTTTCTCGTAAACTCTATAAGTAAAAATAAAACTACTATTTCCACATTCATTGTATATTATATGTTTATTGGCAAACGACACACAAAATAACACAAAACCCTACGTAAGGCGGACTTGCTTAGCTCACGTGCTTCATGTGTGTTTTACTATTATCATTTTGTGTGAAAAAAAACCGCTTCGAAAGCTAGCATCAACGTATCTACAGAAATTGATAATACCACTTTGTGACCTATAGGTATTGAAATACGTTAGGTTTTCCTTTTTAAAAAATTATTATTATTATTTCATGCAATTTTCAAACACCATAATTAGTTTCAAAGTTATTCTCATAAACGCTTTATGTTTCTTGCACCAGCGCCGACATGGTTGTTTATGCAGATGTGAATTTTTAATGAGGAAACGTATATATTATTCGTTTTCTCTCGTAAACTCTACAAATAAGATCTTGAGCAAAAACGCGTATGAATGATAGCTTTTGGATTATTTTCGTTCCGACACGCTTGGTTGCCGTTTTCATGCAATTAATATAACCATAGACTTTCCAATGACGAGCCAATAGCCAAAAAAACTTTCCACACATGGTTACGAAGTATAATAGAACCAATATTAAGCATTTCATGTAGGAAAAGCCGATTTTCCCGTGATTTTTCGCAAAAATATAAAGATTGAGCAGTTTGACCGTCAGACATGTAGGCCTAGGCTAATGATCACAGCCCGTCAAACAAGCTTAGTCTTTGCCAATGCTAGCCTAACACTAGCTAGGTCTATGTCGAACTAATACTGAGCATTTTCATTCAGGAAAGCTGGTTTTTCCATAATTTTTTCGCAAATTATTAAAAATTGAGCAGTTTGGCTGTCTGGATATATGATGTCCTTCTGGCTAGTCCATTCAGTCCGAAAATGACCGTAGTGACCGACGCGTATAAACGGCTGGTTTTGGATCACTTTCGCTTCCGACATGCCCCTTTTTCGGCGGCCATCTTGAGCAAAGAATATATAACGAGGACAACAATAAGTAAGTAACGGGAAAATAAAGAGCTAACGGCAATGGCGATAAATAAGTAAGCATTTATGGCGATGACTAGGGTTAGCTAATAGCCTAGAGTTAGTAAGCCTGGTAGGCCTAGTAGGCTTACTAACCCTAGGTTATTAGCTAACCCGTCATCGCCATAAACGCTTACTTATTTATCGCCGTTGCCGTTAGCTCCTTATTTTCCCGTTACTTACTTATTGTTGTCCTCGTTATATATTCTTTGCTCAAGATGGCCGCCGAAAAGGGGGCGTGCCGGAAGTGGAAGTGGTCCAAAACCGGCAGTTTATCTCTATTCATATGCTACCTCTGCATAGTTGTAGTAGCCAGTTGACATTACGCCCTCCAGGCCATTCTTATGATGTACCTCGAGTGGTATATGAACTTACTAAACATTCGTTTATTTTGTGGTCTCTGTATAAACAGAAAGCAGTGATATTGTAGTTTTTATAGTTAATTGTTATTGTTTGTTTGTTCCAGATTTTTTTAATCATTGTTGTTGTGACTGTATGTGATTACTGCGTATGACAGTAACAATAAAACATTCTTGTCTTAGTTTAGCGTGAGACTTTTGAGTTTTGCTAGGGCTGACATTTCCTTGTGGAAAACAAGAAAAGACAACAAATACAGTAACTCAAGCAAGTTTCGTTCTTCCATGCTGGCAACTGAAAGAGTTCATGATGTGGCATATGTATGTTCATGTTGTATTCACCTATATTGCAGTTTCTCCTATAGAGATATATTCTCTATGCATATAAGAAGTTCTTGACCTGCGTTAACCTTGGAAATTCATGGTCACTGCTGGACTGGACGTAGCTATCTTCTAGCTTTGCCTATGTTGATAGCCTTGCCTCAATTGAGGGCATACCTCACAGTTATATGGTCCTCAGTGTCATCTGGATGTCTGTCATTGTTCCATTTGAAACTGCATGACACTTACTGTATAGTGCTGTCACCTGGCGATTGAACTCGAAGAAACATAGTATTCAGTATTCAGTTCCACGATCTGACCGGTTAGCTTCCAAGGCTAACTTTTGGCAATTAGGTTTCACTGATAAGTAAGTCTATAGGCTATATATTTTGCATGCGTTAATTTCTTCTTTTTTAACTTGAGACAAATTATCTCAGGATCTACTAGACCAATTTTCATGATCTTTTCACCAAATGAAAGGTATTTGCATGAATTTTCTCGATCCGGACCTCTTTTTTTATTCCTTTAAGGACGTTGCCATGGCAACCGATTTTGGGCAAAATTTGCAAAGTTACCTTCATTCAGCACCCTGGCATTATAAAATGGAGTTGAATATCGCAATATGGATAAGCAGGTCAATAGCGCGAATGATCCCTCTACATCTTGTACGAATATGGTGAACTTTGGTCCAGTAATGCCAGAGATTGAGGTGGGAGAAATTTGTACTTTTGAAACGATACAGCAAAAATTGGCCTATCTCACCGAATATCTCAACAACTACTGAACCAATCTTCACCAACGTTTCAGCTATGGTAGAGGCATGCATGTAGATTATAAAACTGACATAAGTTTCGCAGTAGTCCAAGGGACGTTGCTATGGTAACCAATTAATTTTGGGCAATTTTTGCATACGTCAAAATTGACCGTCTTCACTCTTTGCTCTCGTGTTCTGAAAATAAATGCACTATCGTCTTGCGGATGCACGTAGTAATAGCACTGCTAATTGCTCAAACATCGTGTAAAAATGGAGAAAATCGATTCAGTAGGTTTTGAGTTAAAGTGGGGGAAAATGAAAATTGTTCTCTGACTTGGCCGAAATTGGACGATTTTCGTTCATTTGGCATACTGGCGTTGTGAAACGATTGGAATATCACAATTTTGATTTCAGCGCGTTAATCGGCAATCATTTCTGTACAGCTTGTGAAAATTTGGTGAGATTTGGATTAGTGACCCTGGAGTTTTAGGCGAAAGAAGTTGTACGGACGGAGTCGATAATTGTTACCACGCTTAGTTCACCTATGTTCGCTATGGGATGGGGCTGTTAGGCACTCAGGTGATCAGTAAGTAAGTGTTTTTCGCACGTATTCGCTAGGGAGCAACACTACGGCGCCGAGCGGGCAATACGTTAGGCTTTGCCACACATTTCTAGTTACATCTAGTTTCCTTTTATTCCCCTTAATTATTCTTTCAGTTGTTAATATTGGAAGATTTTAGTAACAGTTTCGAGGTTTGGTGACAGAGAGGTGAGTTGAGATTTTTACTTAAAGTTTATAAATTTTGTTTTATTTGGGGTTATGATCCCTTGGTCCTCTATTATAATAAGTGTTATGTGATTCTGAATAGATGAAATTTGCGGAACTATTCCTCTACAACTTCTATCTTGTACCAAAAACATCGGATATTATGGAACAGAAAACTTGCCTAAAAATCATAAAGACTATTTTCTCCAAATTTGGTACAAATGTGTGCGAATGTTATTGTATGTATTAATGTATATGTACTCTACTTCTCTTCTTCTAGCATTACACAACTTACTCTCCTCCCAGTATCTACTGCCTTGGGCAGGGTTTATACCCTTCTGCTACTGGTGGAGAGGGGTGGGTGTAGGAGAAGAAGAGAATGACGTTGCTATTCATTAGTATTCGTGAATAGGGCGGCGCCCACGCTATCACTGTTGCATTATTGACCAACGCTGTGTTAGCCGGTAGGCTAGTAGCGATGACGGTAGCGTGGTAGCCGGTCGTACTGCACAGTAGATGTTTCGTCGTTGTAGAGTGTTACTGTGTGTCCGCAGAAGTTGATTTAGGGCCCGACCTGACAGACGGACAGACCGATATAGAAAGTAAACTTAATCCTGTACAGGGAGTCCTCATTAGTTATGTAATTAGTTTTGATTGTGTGACTATTTATCCGTTTGAACAGTTGTCTTAGTTTACTTAAGTAATCGAATTACTCCTTAACTAGTAGTTGGAATCTTACTATATTGTTGAATGTTGAGTGAATGCTAAGTAGTGATAAACTGCCGGTTTTGGACCACTTCTACTTCCGGTCACGTGACCGCCGCCATTTTGTTTAGACATGGTCGATTTTTTAAATTAAAAATTTAATAAATGTTTAATTATTGTGTGATGGTAGAAGTTGTTAAACGTTTGGAAATTATTGATGGGCGTAGGCTAAGGCTAGGGCTAGTAAGCCGCTAGGGCTAGGGCTAGGCTAGGGCTAGGGTTAGCCTAGTAGGCTAGAGCTAGGGTTATGCTAGAGCTAGTGGGCATGGTCAATTTTAGTAGGTTAGGGCTAGTCTTACTCTGATTGGCTAATGACTAGTTCTAGCTCTAGTTTAGCCACACCCACTAACCTCAACTCTACCTCCGGACTAGTACTAGGCTAGCATTGAAGGCTAGGACTAGGACTGGGACTAGCGGGCTAGGACTAGGGTTAGCCTAGTAGGCTAAGGCTAAGCTATGGCTAGGGCTAGTGGGCGTTGTCAATTTTAGTGGGTTAGGGCTAGTCTTACTCTGATTGGCTAATGACTAATCCCAGCCCCTAGTTTAGCCACGCCCACTAACCTCACCCCTAGCCCAGGCTAGCTCTATAGGCTTATGTAGTCCTTTAAATGACTCGCATAACATACGAAGACGATCAAAAACGTTTACAAGTTTTACACGTTTAACGTTTTAACCATCACTTATTTATTCCGATGTTAATAAATTTTCTTTGCCCTAGCTCTAGCTTTAGGCCTACTAGCCTACTAGCTCTGGGCTAGAGCTAGGGCTAGGTTAGGTTATGGCTAGTCATTATCATAGTCCTAGCCTATCTTTAAGCTAATAGTCCTAGCTTAAACCTAGAACTAGAGCTAGAGTGTGAGCTGGGACTAGACTAGCCCTAGCCATAGCCCAAGCCCTAGCTATAGCCTAACCCTAACCCTAATCCTAGTCCTAGTCCAGCTAGTCCCAGTCCTAGTCCTAGCCCTACATTCCTAGCCTGGGCTGGGCTTGAGGTTAGTGGGCGTGGCTAAGTTAGAGCTAGGCGCAGACGGTGACTAGGCAAATTAATATTAAGCATTTCTCATACATAGCCGCTTTTCCATGATTTTCGCGAATTAAAACCATCGAGCAATTTGATCGTCACAATATAGGCTAGTCTATACGTTCCTCAGCCAATGCAATGAACTAATATTGACAAACAAGCGTTTAATGACGATTCGCATAAAACCGGCAGTTTATCCCTACTAACGCTGTTCGAAAGGAAATAGAGCCTATTTCAACATTCATAAAGAAGAAAAGAATGTACATTCGGAGCGAATAACGGAAGTGACTCAACGTAAATAAGCCTAAGTAAAGTTTACATTTGAGATTATTACACTCTTAAAAGAGTGTGTTTGTGGGTGTAGGTAACATGTTTCAAAGACTGGTTGACACAAGCTGTCTTAATGACGACGAGCGTGATATGACCGAAGTACCAAAACGGGTTTTGAGTGTTCTTTTAGATTATCTTTTTTAATTTTAATCATGGTGTTAACCTTGTATTTATTTAATTTTTTATTTTATAATGTGTAGAAGCACGTATTGCCTATTGAGTTATTTATTAATGTCATCCAGAATGAAAAATTAATTGCAGCGATCACCGCTGCGATACGGATTAATACTGTAATAGCAATACAAAGATGGCGCCAGTGTCGCAGTTTGTGTTGGTGACAGCAGCGACTGAGCCGTTCCGTTCAATTTGCATCATTCGCAAATCGTCATAATAAACCATGCATTTTCTTTATTGTATTCGCTTTTGTCCGCTTTGTCGAAACGAGTAAATAGTTACGTACGATAGTTGCTGCAATGTGGCGCGCTCTGGTGAATAGAATTTACTATCACTTCATGTTCGCCATAATAGGTGTCGAACTATGACTGGTAACATCCTCCAATTTGATATTAATATTTCATTATGTAATTTTCCTTTTATAAGTCATTAGTAAAAATCATGAATGATTTATTAAATGATTCATTACACAATGTGCACTTCTATACATTATAATATAAATGTTAGGTTAAGAATTATTCAAATTAACTAAATGCGAGTTTAACATCATGATAAAAAATAAAAAGATAATCTAAAGCTACGTTTAAGTCTTCTTTGGTAGTTTGCACGCACTTGTCGTTCGAACGGTTCTCCGCCATTACTGCATACCACGTGGTATTTTTAATATTTAAAAAAACAATATCGATCTAAAATGACTTATACAAGCCGAAAACTCGCTACGCTCGTTTTCCGCTTGAATGACTCGCCAACACTACACGCGTCCCCTGTCCGCAGCGATCACACAACTGTCCGCAAACAAACCATCCGATTTTTATAATATATAGGTAGATAGATACGAGGTGAATGCGAACAACGATCACGTATGAAAACGCCTCTTCTC